>ENA-OYWS01000916-OYWS01000916.1-human-gut-metagenome-genome-assembly--contig:-NODE-916-length-11717-cov-7.198594_pt1 | contig 11717 bp, 16 predicted proteins | sample MGYA00244813_ERZ653402 | MGnify/ENA primary metagenome ERZ653402 (study PRJEB26926, sample SAMN06165021) | human gut metagenome | biome: ENVO:00009003; feature: ENVO:2100002; material: ENVO:00002003...
TCGAAAGGAGATTGCAATCATGCTACACATAACATATAACTACGCATTACAGACCTTATGTGGTGCACCACATAAGGTCTGTAACGACGAAGCTAAGTTAGAATCGGGATTGGCATGGGTCGGAATAATTATATTATTCATTGGCTTATATGAGCTAGTAGGTTACGACAAGATGACTTGGTGGATTCCTCTTGGACTTCTTGCAGCTTTTTCTCCGTTTGCTATTCAGCGGCATCGGCAAAAACAGGAGGCATCTTTGCTTCAAGAAAAAGCGGTACAAGAAGCCGAAAAAATTGCGGAAATCAATCGAACCGCAAAGGCCGGAACTTGGAATTTTCCAACAGAAGAATTCTATAAGCGCTGCTTTGAGGGGAAGATAGAGAATCTTGGAAGTGATTATGGTTGGAAAAAGGCAAAGGTAATTGCCGAACAACTAATTCTGGAAAAATGTCCCAAAGCAGATATGTCCTGTTTCCAAAGTTATCTGACAAAAGAAAAGCTACAAGCGTTCTTGGAAACAGGTAAGTCACAGGCAGAGCAAACTACGAAAAAGAAGCTGGAGGAATCAAAGCGAGTCCGCGAAGCGAATGCAGATTCCTATGAGGCAACATTTATGCGGCGTTCGTCTTCGGTATCTGGGCTGACCGGATGCCAAAAGCGTGTACAAATGCTGACCGATCTTATCAGCGACTATGACAAGGAAATCCAGAAGCTGAAAGACGGCGAAGAGGCAATGAAGCAGCTGGCAATGATATATACAAGTGCCCAGAAAAAAGAAAGTGATTGGGCAATTCTGGGCGGTGCTGCCAATGGTATTGCCGGTCCCGTTGCGAGTGCAGCCGTTATCTGGGATACCATGAAGAAAAATGGAGAGATTGCGAAGTATAATGAAGGCATGCGGAAAGCCTCTATAGATGTTTTGAGCGGAACATTTTCTGTCGCTGGAAACCGGATAAAGGCTGAGGAGGAGCGGGAGAATGTAAAGATCAGACGGGAAGAAGCCAAAGGTAAAATCACCCTTTCCAAACCGGACTCCAACGAAATATGGAATAATATTCACATCAGCCAAAATTACTCGGTCAAGAGATACGATTCCGGCGTTCTGCACGTTTCAATCTCTCTTGGCTTTTTGAAATCGTTTGCTCTGAATGTTCCACAGGGCGTACATATGGTTGTGGATGGTACAATCCGTGCGAATGTGACAATGGACGGAATTGATATCGGTACAGTTGTGTTTCCGCTTCCTCTCTATGGAATTCCTTGTGAGGCTGACGCGAAGGTCACACTGGATGGTATGTGCGGATGGTCTACAGAATTCTGCGGTAAGTATAGCCTGCATTTTGCGAATACACAAAATCTCTGGATTATGGAGGCATAAAAATGAAGAATTTGTCATGCCAATCGCGGTATTTTTAAGGTGGTATTTGTAAGAATATGCGCCGGATGAAACAAACCAGCAGTGGCTGAAACAGTGTGCTGAGCGAATGGAAACCGCAAGTGAAAAGTACATCCGCCCAAATGATGAATTGTTTCTGCTAAAAGAGGTATTTTACGAGGCGAAGAAGGAAAATTCAATTGATAATATTCCTCATGCGGTTATTGAGGAGATTTACAATTGGGCAAACGAGAAATTCACCGAATACAAATAAGAAACAGGGGGCTAATATTGCCCCCTGTTTCATGTCTTATCCAAAAGCTCAATATACTTATACACCGTTGTCCTACTAACCCCGCAAACCCTTGCCAATTCAGAAACATTCAACGTCCCCTTCTGATATGCCGGATAGTGCCTTAGAAACGCGCTGGGCAAATCCTCAACCGTAACCTGCGGCCTCCCTATCCGCTTCCCTTTGGCTCTGGCGTTCGCCATTCCAGAGCGCACACGCACTCTTATCATGGATAATTCCAGCTGACTGAACACGCCCGCCATTTGTAGGAAAGCCTCGCTCATAGGGTCAGGCTGCCCGCTACGGCAATCCAGGGTGATACTGCCCACGATTACAAGGCGCAGGTGCTTCTCCCGCACAATGTCGATGATCTCACAAAGCTGCTGCGTGCTTCTGGCAAGGCGGGAAACCTCCAATACGGTAATGGTATCCCCGGCTTGTGCTTGAGCGAACATGGCTTGCTGCTGGCTCTTTATCTTTGCGTCCCCATGTTCGTATTCCATAAAGATTTCTTCGGCTCCTGCGGCCTTCAGCTCCCGCACCTGCCTGTTGATGTCCTGTTTCGTCTCGTTAGTGCTACACCGGGAATAGCCATAAACCATTTTCTTTTCTCCTTCTGGCGGCGGGGCGAATGCCCCGCCCATTGTGTTTACATACTGATGGAAAAGCGGCGGCTGGAAACCTGTTTGGTGTATGCTTTATAGATTTCCGGCATAACGCGCTTGAAAGCAGTGGAATCAAACCGGTTGGAAAGAACGGAGGTATAGCGGATGATATACTGTCCGGCAATCATTTCTTCCAAATCGTGGGCATCCATTTCCGCCTTGATCTCATTACGGATGGCATCGGCCTGGGATTTCATTTCCTCCATCATGGCCTCGTATTTGTTGAGAAGTTCAATTTTGGCAAGCAGTTCGATTTTAGACATGGCGTGTATCTCCTTTAGGTTTTATTTTGCCGTCTTTCCGTGCTGTCGAGACTCTTTTGTGTTTGGTATAGGACTTACAACAGGCCTTGTTGAAATTGGGCTGTCCTTGTTTACATAGATATAATACACTATTTTCTGTGTAATTTCAATAGGCAGACTACACAATAATCAGTGTATTTTCTTGTTCAAATTTTACATTGAAATCCGTGTAATTCTATGCTACAATACGGATGCTGAGAAAGTGCCGCCTGCGGCGGCAGCCAAAAGGAGGAATACAGAATGCCTATTGTCTACAAAAAAGATATCCTTGCCGCACTGAAAGAGGCAGGGTACAACACGAACCGGCTGCGCAAGGAGAAACTGTTGTCAGAGGGGGTCATTCAATCGCTGCGGGAGAACAAGTATATTGCCCTCCAGAACATTTCAAAGATTTGTGAACTGCTGAACTGCCAGCCGGGAGACTTGTTGGAATACGTGCCAGAGGATGTTCAATAAAACATCTGTTTTCGTGGACAGCCGGGGAAGACTCTAAAAGGCAGAAAAACCAATGGAATAGGCCGCTGTTTTGTCCAGGAAAGTGTGGGGACGTTTTTGTGGACAAGGGGGTGCCATACAGGAAACCGAAGGGCTGCTCCTCAATTTCGGCTCAACGAGGGTCATTCCCTCACCAAAGGATGTTTCTGCTCCCGAAACGGCAAACAGGCTCATTTCCGATAGAATGAAAAAATATGGCAAGCATTCCCTAAAATCAGGGCGTGCTTGCCGTTTGTCATTTCCATGCTTTGAATATGTCTTTTAGCGCAACATCAACAGCTGTTTTTACGCTTTCCTCCATCAACCGCATGATTTCCTTTTCCAAAGCGGATTGCTGTTTCTTGCGGCGCTTTTCTTTCTCCCATTCCTATTGGGTCATTTGATTCTCACCTCGCTTATGATCTTCACTACCGGGATTTCTTCTGCCTCCAAGCGTTCCTTAGCTTCCCGCAACAGTTTGCGGTGGACTGCTGCCAAAATCTGCTCTGGGGTGTATCCATCCAGATACATATACCGGCTGTATTCTGGTATATTATCATTCAATCGTTCCATTATCGTCATATGGGTATCCTCTCTTTCGTATCATTTTCGTTTCTCTTCATAAGCAATCTTGCCGCCGCCCATGGGTGACGGCAAGTGCTATGAAGAGGAACGGTTTTCCATAATCCCTTGCGGATTATGGAAAACAATTTATTCTTACTCGACCATAAAACAGAATTAAGTCAGGCTATTAACACTAAATAAATCTCTTTAACTGATATAGTGTTAATGGCCTGCCTTAATTTAATGGCCAATCTCATTTTCAATGCTCTGCTCAATGTAAGACAGCATTTCATCAATCTTTTTACCATAAATCGCATTGACAGTAGGAACCGCCTGCTTTCTTGCGACTCCACCATAATGAACAATCATATTGTAAATAGCTGTATAATAGTCCATTCCACTTTCTTTATCGCTCCAGTATTCCCTCCACGCTCTGGAATACTCGGACTTCTCTACAGTTCGTCGTTTACCCTTGTGCGCAAAATAGTAAACGAAGTCATCCCCGCCCAGATAGGCTATATAGTTATGTTCGACTAATCTGTCCAGATATTTTGCTATCGTCTGGCGGGAAATATCTCTGTTATTTTCTCGCATACGGGCTTCTTTCATTTCATCCGGCAAAGTCTGGAACTCTTCATCATTGAAGAAATAAAAGTAGAAATTCCGCAGTTTCTGAAAATCTGTATTCGCGTCAAAACCCAATTCCGTAATGGCGAATATCTTAAACTTATCATCCATCTGCCGGATTTTATAGACTGCCTGTTCGCCTCTTCCTGCGACAGAGAATTTAACACCATAGCGGTCTAATTTACGGCTGATTGCCTGATTCGATTTTGACCCAAAGATTTGGGTCAATTCTGACTTCTTATATTCACATCCAATTTCCAGCATAAAAATCTCCTAATTTTCAAGTCAAGGCATTAACACTAAATATAAAGCAATCATATATACTGTAAAAAGGCTGACTTAATTATCCGGCCTTGTCCATTTTTGCTTCAGTATCCGCAATCACAGTCGTGCCGGGAAGCAGCACCGGGGCATTGTTCAGATAAAACAGAGGATTCTTCCTGAACTCAGGGAACTGCCTGACAAACCATTCCCGCACCAATGAATAACCGTTGTGCTGGACTGCTGCGGCGTAATCCCGCATAAATTCAAATTCCCTCTGATACTCCTCACTATTGGGCAGAGCGGAAATAAATCTTTCCATGCGCGCATAGGTCAGGTTTTTGAACTGGTTACAGTTAAACCTCTCTCCGCTCTTGGTGGTATAGTGCGAGGCGGTTCTGTGGGTTCTCTTGGAGATTGTCAAGCCGGGGAAATCCACCTTGAGCTTGGCAGCCAAATTGTATTCCCCGCTTTCCGGGTTATTCATAGCCTTTGCGAATTTGGCACTAATGGTAAGCGTCTGGGACACAACGTCAAAATTGAACTTTTCCATAGTAGTAAACCTTTCCTTTCTTTTCCTTAATTACAATCAGGCGGCCTTCTTAATCTTGAGAAGCTTCGCTTCTTCAATTTCTCTTTTGGCTTCTTCCATATCAAATTCCTTGAAGGTTGTAAGGAACCACTTGCGAACAAGAGGAAATGTTCCCATCTCTTGCGCTTCCACATACTGCTTTTCAAGGGTATCGGCATTGGGCTGAATGGAAATATAATCTTTAACAAAATCCCTGTTCAGCCCCTTATAAGACTGCTTCCCACTGGATTTCTTGACTTCCTTTTCAACAACTTGAAATTCGGGCTGGATTTCGCGGAGTTTCATTAGCTCCTTATATTCTTTGGAATCAGGGTTGCCCGCCTTTTTAATGGCGGTCTTGGAACCTACAATGGTATTGCTGGTGAAGTCAAAGCGGAAAAATCTGGCGTTCATAATGTGTCCTTTCTGGCTCTTGGCCTTGGCGGTAGGTCGCAACCCTTTTTCTTTTGGAGAGGTGTTTTTGTTTTCCTCTCTCAATCTTTACACCCAGATTATACAAAAGAACCTATCCAATATAATAGGATAGGTTCAAAATAAAATTGATTATTTTCCATTTATTTTCTACGCTTCTGGATGTGAGATGATGGAGAGATGTTCAAAGATGATGGCGCAGAAAAAAAGATGTTTAATTTAGTCGAAAGACCTTGTTTCGTGAACAGAAGATGTGATAAGATGCGAGCAAAGAAAGGGATGCGGTCGAGCGGTGCCTTGTATGGCGCTCTGACTGACGGCTTCAAACAAATCAATAACAGATTCGATGATTTTAGAGGCATTTGGGGCAGATTCATCCAGCTGGTAGAGCGCCCCCCTAAGAGGCGTCAGCCTCTCTATTCTTGGTAAGGATGAGGTCGCCAGTTCAAATCTGGCTAGCAGCTCCAAAGCCTCTGAAATCTTCGGGTTTCAGAGGCTTTCTTTTGCTTTCGGCGCTTTTATGTAAGAAAATGTTGAATTGCTATGTTTTGAAGAATACAGTCAGACCGCATCCCTTTCTATCACTTTTGGATGAAGGGATGCGGTCTTATTTTGGGCAGAAAAATTACAATGAATGGACACATTGGACAGTCCGTGGCGGAGGTGTACCAGGATTTTATTTTGGCTAAAACGGCGGAGGGCGTTTCGGATATTACCATAACTTGCTTAAGGCAAGAATATTATTTGCATCCGGTAATGCAGTTCCGGTCTCCCAACGAGATATGGCCTGACGAGATACATCAAGTTTCTCTGCCAATTCTTCCTGAGATATGCCTTTTGATTTTCGTAACTGTATGAGCTTTTCTGTTATGTTCATGTTGCTCCTCCTTGCTTTTTTATGGCTACATAATAACCAAAAGGTGTTTTTTACTCCACCACTACAACTTTACATTTCCGCAACATGAGTTTACACGATTGAAAATCAATCGTTGTGAGAAGCCAGTATTCACTGCGGATTTTTACGAGGCATATCGCAATTTGCCCAACATCAAAATATCTGTTCTTATTTCTCCAATATAGCCATTGTTTGTTTATCAGATCGGGATTGGATTTATAAATGTCGATAGGATCGTCATAACCGTTATCTCTATTAAATTTTACCTTTGCTTTCGACGCTTGCTCATCCGTCAAATGCAGCAGATCATTAAGTTTAATCATGGCTCAGCCTACCTTTTACTTACAAGCATAAAATCAATTTTCTTTACATCGGATACTTTTCCGGCGTAATCAGGAAGAATGGTATCAAACTTTTTCACGCACTCTTTCCCGTCTTTACTGTTCAAAAAATCTGCATACCACTTTTCAATGTCGGCATAAATCTCGACAGCTTTACTGATACGCTCTTCTTTATCTTTCCCGTTGAAGGAATTCCACTCTTTATAGCGACCCAGACTTTTAAGAACATACTGATCCCATATCGGACGATCAACATCCACAGTAGCAAGAAGTTTACTTGAAAAAGATGTCTCAATGTTTCCGAATGTCATGAGCTTACGGAGCAACTGTTCAAATGAAAGAGGATAGTGTTTTTGATTCTCCATCAATTCGTAATAAGCATCATACCATTCAGATTTTCTCTGCCTTACTCTGTAATAGGCATTAAAGCTTGTTCTGAAGTCTGCCGATGCCTTGAAGTCATTCTTATTTACTTTGGAAATAATGTCCATGTACTGGGGCAATCCCCATGCTGTTTCCAGACATTCACCTATTATTGTGTTAGGATTTATTATCATATTTTCCCCAGCTTTCAATACTCAAGATTATGTGTTCGGTTGTTCTTCAAGCTCATCAAGAATTGCAGAAAGTTTTTTCCTTTGATACTGAAATCCAATTAGGGTCTATCTGAAATCCGGAAATATGACCAACAGCGAGGGATTTTTCGCCTGATGAAGCCATTTTTCCGCAGGAATACTTTGTGTATTGCAAGGAAAAATGGCGTACAGCAGGCGGAAAAGACCCGCTGTTTGGGCATGTTGACGGTTTTCAGATAGACCCTAAAGCGCGGTGCCTTTCTCCGGCAGGAAAAAACGGCTCATGTCGGCGCGCTCCAATTCCAGCAGTTGTTCCTTTTTATGGATTCCACCGGCATATCCGGTCAGACTGCCGTTTGTGCCGACCACCCGGTGGCAGGGGATGATGATGGAGATTTTGTTATGTCCGACCGCGCCGCCCACCGCCTGCGCGGACATCCGGGCAAGTCCCTGCTTTTCGGCAAACTGCCGGGCGATTTCACCGTAGGTCGTGGTTTGCCCATAGGGAATCTGCAAAAGGATTTCCCATACGGCCTTGCGGAATTCGGAACCGGTGGGGTGCAGCGGCGGCAGAAAATCCGGCTCTTTACCGGTGAAATAGATATCCAGCCAGCGTCTGGCCTCTGTGAGAGCGGGCGTTTCCTGCTCGACGCGTTCGCCGGACAAATCCCGCGCAAAGCATTTCTGTCCGTCGAACCACAGCCCGGTCAGCCCGATCTCATCCGCGGCCAGCAGAATGCCCCCCAACGGGGAATCGTAATGCTGGATATATGTCATGGGTTGTGCCTCCGTTTCCTGTTTTGCAACCTTACGAGAATTATAGCATAATTTGGTGCAGTATGCTATAGGATGCCGTCTGGAAACCTTTATTTTACGAAATGACAGCATCTACAAACCATTACCACAATATAAATGCGGGCTGCAAACAAATAAGTTTTCGCTATGTGTGGGCTACAATATAGCAAAAGGCGGTGAATGGTTATGACTGAGAAGGATTTCTCCTTGCGCTTAGCAAAGCTCCGGGAGGAGAAGGGCGTTTCTGCCCGTGACATGAGCCTGTCCATGGGTCAGAACCCCGGCTACATCAACAATATTGAAAGCGGTAAGTCCATGCCGTCGCTTTCCGGCCTTTTCTATATCTGCGAGTATCTCGGAATAACCCCGAAGGACTTTTTTGATACGGATACCGCCAGCCCTTCCAAGGCAAATGAACTTTATGCCATTGCCAAAGGGCTGAGCAATGAGCAGCTTGACAATCTGATTGCACTGGCTAAAGGGCTGAGGAAATAGATTGCGATCAGTAATACGCGGAGGCAATGCAAATGAGTGATATTGCAAAAATCATTGGCCAACGCATTCGGAACTACCGGACACAGAAGGGACTCAGTCAGGAAAAGCTTGCAGAGCTTGCCGGCTGCCATCCCACATATATAGGGCAGCTGGAACGCGGCGAGAAAAACGCCACGCTGGAAAGCGTGGAGAAAATCACGTCCGCCATGAATGTCTCCCTTTCTCAGCTATTTGACAAGTTGGGCGAAAGCGGGAATGACAGCATTGCGTCCAAATGCTATGATCTGGTCGCATCGAAGACCGAAGCGGAACAGGCGCAGCTTTATAAAATGCTGCTGGAGATGGACAAATACAGGAATCAATAAAAAAGCGTGGTGCCGCCCCAAAAGGACGGCACCACGCTTTTCAGTTATCCTGCTGTATGTTCAGGCGGCACGGTGCAGCCGGAAGCGATTCCCGCTGCCCTTGTCATTCCAGACTTTCACCCCGGTCACTGTAGGCGGATTCCACGGGGCTTGCCGCTGCGGCTTCCCGGCTGTATTTTTCCACCAGCTTTGCGGCCTTGTCCACCGGCAGGATGGTTCCCGCACCGGCCACACAGCCGCCGGGACAGGCCATGCCCTCCAGCAGACAGCCCTTGAACTTTCCGGCCTTTGCCAGCATCATCAGCTTCCGGCATTCCCGCAATCCCTCTGCCCGGGCAGTCTGGATCTCCATGTCCGGGTACTGCTCATGCACCAGATCGGTGACAGCCTTGGCGACGCCGCCGGATACGGCAAAGCCGCGCCCTGCGCTGGTTCCTTCGTTCAGATAATCCTGCTCCTCCACGGTGTCAAAATCGATCTGCTTCGCCTCAAACATGCCCTGCAGTTCCTCAAAGGTCAGCACGAAGTCCACGTCGGAGCGGATGTCCGCCCGGATGGCTTCCAGCTTTTTCGCGGCGCAGGGCCCCACGAAGACCACTTTGCACCCGGGGAAGTCCTTCTTGACCATCCGGGCGGTGAACACCATGGGAGTCAGGGTCATGGATATTTTGTGCATTTCTCCGGGGAACAGCTTTTCGATCATGGAATGCCACGCAGGGCAGCAGGAGGTCGCCATGTAGTCCTGCTTTTCCGGCACCTTTTCCAGAAAATCCTTGGCTTCCTCGATGGTACACAGGTCAGCGCCGATGGCGACCTCCATCACCCGGTCGAAGCCCAGCTGCTTCATGGCGGTCACGAACTTTCCGGGGGACACCTTGCCGCTGAACTGCCCGATGAAGGCGGGGGCGACAATGGCAATGACGCGGTCGCCTTTCAGGATGGACTGGATGACCTGAAAGATCTGCCCCTTGTCCACAATGGCGCCGAAGGGACAGGACACCAGGCACTGGCCGCAGGCCACGCACTTGTCCTGATCGATCTTTGCCCGGCCGTGTTCGTCGGAAACAATGGCGTCCATGCCGCAGGCCGCCTGACAGGGGCGCTCCATGTGGATGATGGCGTGGTAGGGGCAGGCGCTGGCGCACTTGCCGCACTTGATGCACTTTTCCGGGTCAATGTGGCTCTTGCCGTTGACGAAGGAGACTGCGCCCTTGGGACAGACCCGCTGGCAGGAAGCTGCCAGACAGTTCTGGCAGTTCTCCGTCACCCGGTACTGGTTGGTGGGGCAGGCGTGACAGGCGTATGGAATGATGTTGATAAGGGGCGGCTCGTAATACTGCTCGGCGATGGCGGCGGCATCCATGCCCTCGGTCATCAGGCTGCGGGTCTGGACGGGGCGGATGGACAGGCCCATAGCCAGCCGCACCCGCTCACCTGCAATGGCGCGCTCTAAGAAAATGGACTCCCGGTGCAGGGGCTGATCGCCGGGAACGATCTTGAAGGGCAGATCCTCCGCCCCCTCGTAGCCGTTGCCGCTGTAAGCCATACGGGCGACCTCGGTAAATACCTTTTTGCGAATATCCGTGATCAGAGATGGAATTCCTCTCATGTGACAGCCTCCAATATTATCAAATTGAAACGCGGCAGCCCAAAACCAGCCGCCGCGAACGTTTTTACGCAACACAAACAAACAGGAGCGTTCCCCTGTTTTTTCTCCCTGTAGGTCTTCTGACTTGTGCCTCCAACGTGTCCGGGTCTGCCTTCTCAGGTTTCCCCAATGACCGGCTTCCGCCGACAAACCGGACGCATCGACACTTACAGCGCCGTTTCCGCGTGGGGACTTTCACCCCGTTCCCTTTTTAAGCCCCGGAACCGACCAGCGCTGCCCCGGAGCCACAGGAAGCTGTTTTCCGCCGTGTATTATAACACAGGTTTGCCAAATGTCAAAGGAAAAACTGCCTGCCGTCCGCACAACCGGCTTCGGTTATTTCCCGTCCCTTTTGCGCAGATAGGCCGCCCGGCCGGATTCGTACAGGTTGTTGCCCTCGCAGTCAATGATGACGACCAGCGGCATATCCTCCACATAGAGTTTGCGCAGGGCTTCCGCTCCCAGATCTTCGTAGGCGATCAGCTCGGCTCTCTTGATGCACTTGGCAAGCAGCGCTCCCGCACCGCCGATGGCGCCGAAATACACGCCGTCGCATTCCTTCATCGCTTTCACGACCTCGGGCAGTCTCGCACCCTTGCCGATCATGCCCCTCGCGCCCGCACGCATCAGGGTGGGGGCGTAAGCGTCCATACGGCCGGAGGTGGTGGGGCCTGCGGAGCCGATGACCTGTCCGGGCTTTGCGGGCGTGGGGCCGACATAGTAGATGGTGGCGTCCGTGGGATCAAAGGGGAGCTTCTCCCCCCGCGCCAGCGCTTCGCACATCCGCTTGTGTCCCGCGTCACGAGAGGTGTAGATGGTGCCGGTCAGCAGCACGGAGTCCCCGGCTTTCAGAGTTCTTGCCAGCTCCCGTGTCAGAGGAAGGGTGATTTTCTTTTCCATGTTACAGCACCTCCGTCTTGTGCCGGGTCACGTGGCAGTTGATGTTGATGGCGCAGGGCATACCCGCAATGTGGGTGGGCATGGTCTCGATGCTGTCTCTTATACACATCTCCGAGCCCACGAGACTAGGCATGATCTCG
>ENA-OYWS01000917-OYWS01000917.1-human-gut-metagenome-genome-assembly--contig:-NODE-917-length-11715-cov-6.000429_pt1 | contig 11715 bp, 9 predicted proteins | sample MGYA00244813_ERZ653402 | MGnify/ENA primary metagenome ERZ653402 (study PRJEB26926, sample SAMN06165021) | human gut metagenome | biome: ENVO:00009003; feature: ENVO:2100002; material: ENVO:00002003...
AAATTACATATTTCTATTAAAATAGATGCAGCTTTATGCTACTTTTTTAGCAGACAGAGGTTTTATCTGTTGCCTTGCTGGTTGTTGTCGCGTTTCTTCGGAATAGAGAATCTCACCTTCTCGCTTTCGTCACGCTTCTCATGATAGAGCTTCGGCAGCGGATTGGTAAGTGGCAATTCGTATTCTTCGCGGTTGCGCACGATGTCGATAGCTGCATAGATAGCGTGGCGCAATGCGTTCTCGTCGGCAACGCCATGTCCGGCATTCGTGAAGTCGGGAGTAAGTGCTGGCGCCGTGCATACGAGGGGGAGTGATGATATGTAATAGATGCCGTTGTTCTGCATTGTGGTGGTGAACGGAATGTTAGCCTGGTCGTCGTACATGGCGAGTGTGCAGTCGAATGAGTCGCACGCATTCTTGCCGAAGTAGTCCTCGGCAGCGTACGGTCCGTAAGCTGTTATGCCTTCCTCCTCAGCCTTTTTGATAGCCGGCAGCAGAATTTCCTTCTCCTCAACGCCGTCTGCTTTAGGGTTCAAAGCGAGCACGCCGATGCGTGGGTTCGACAGACGGAAGTCGCGTTTCAGACAGGTGTTCAGAGTACGAATCTTGTTGAGGATGTTCTCCTCTGTGATGTTTGCTGGAACGTCCTTTATCGCCAGACCGTTTGTGGCAAGCGCGATGCGGAGCGATTCGTTCACCATAATCTTCATGCCCTTAGCTCCGTCGCCTATGCAAGTCTCGGCATATTCCTTCAGTCCGTTGTATGTGTAGCCAACCTCGTTGGCAGTCATGTTGGAGAGTGAAACCGGACAAGCTACGAGCACATCGTAAAGTTGGCTGCGGAAGTCGGTCATAGCCTTGTCGAGAGCCTTGAGCGCCGACTCGCCCGACTCCTTTGTGGGCTGTCCGAGCTCAACCTTCACCTCTTCGTCGAAGCAAGCGAGCAGGTTGACGCGTCCGTCAACAGCGTCTTCTGCCTTGTTGATGATACTGAAGCTTGCCTGAATGTCGAGCGCTTTGCGGTGATATGCCGCAATCTTTGGCGATCCGTAGATGATCGGCGTGCATAGCTCGAGCATTTCAGGCTCTGCAAAGGTTTTAAAAATAAGCTCATATCCGATACCATTGGTATCGCCGTGGGTTATTGCCACGCGGATTTTTCTGTTTTCCATTTGTTGTTTTGTTTGGGTTGTATTGTGTATAGTGCTGCTTCGGTGTTGAGCAGCAAGTTACGTTTCTTGGTTCCGGGTGCAAAGACGAAAACTTCAGCCACTATCGTGCGTTGCTTGTCGCTGCGCTTTATTATGTGCTGCACGAATGGACCGCCCATTGCGTCGCCGTGCATCTCCCATAGCCCGCGGCACACGGTTCGCACGCTTCCGTCTACGGTGAGTTCTGTTCTGGCGACACTGCCTTCTACGGTTGTCATGTACATGTCGTCGGTTTCGCCCTTTATGTTAGTATGCATCACGCTGTCGCGGTTCTCCGATGTGTAGATGCAGATGTTTGTCATCGCTGTAGGCGAGTCGTTGGATATCCAGATGAAGTTCTTGCCCTTGCGACTTGCCTGCATGTCTGCCGGAATGCGCATGTCTATGCCGAACATCTGCAGCACTTCCGCCTCCAGCTTTGTGTTGTGCTTGTGTTCAAGTCGCATTATGGCGTTCTTCATTTCGTTACGTTTTATCAGATTGCGCATATTGTCTGCCGCATCCTGAAACCGCATTGCCTGGCGCAGAACTTTCATCGAAGGTGTACTTATGTGCACTATCATCTGTGGTTCGGCATATACGTTGCGTTCGTATTTCACCTTTATTTGATTCAATTTCGCGTCGATTTCTACAACAACGATGTTGCGTGCGAGTCGCAGCGTGGCGTTCATCGAGGTGTTCATGCTTACGTCGAATGTCGGTTCTGGCTGTGGCAGAGAGCCGACGGGCGCTGACAATACTTTATACAATATGCTGTCGCTGTCGCCTATGACCACCACTTCGTATGGTCTGCCGCCGCTGTCGGGCAGCATTGTCTGCTTGCCGCGGTTGCATGCGGCGAGTGTGACGGCGGCGAACAGCAGTATCAGATAACGCATAGGCTTATTGCTGTTGTTCGCGGCGCTTGCGCTCCTCTTCTATCTTCTTTGCTGTGCTAAGCAGTCCGCATGCTGCGAAGATGTCCTGACCGCGGCTTGCACGAATCGTCGTGAACACGCCGTGGTTTGTGAGATAGTCGCGGAAATTCTCTATGTGGCGGTCGTCCGTGCCTTCCAGATTCACGTTGGGGATAGGGTGGAATCGTATGAGGTTGAAGCGGCAGTCGAGTCCTTCTACGAGCTTTACAATCTCGCGAGCATGAGTCGTAGTGTCGTTCACGCCCTTGAACATTATATACTCGAAAGAAAGTCGGCGCTGGTGGGTGAAGTCGTAGTTGCGCATGAGGTCTACCACCTCAACGATAGACATGCCGCGCTCTGCCGGCATTAGTTGTGCGCGCTGTTCGGGTATCGGCGAGTGCATACTGATAGCCACATGGCAATCGCTCTCGTCGAGGAAGCGCTGTAGCTTCTTGCGCAGACCGACGCTGCTCACCGTGATGCGCTTAGGGCTCCATGCGTAGCCATAGTCGGCAGTCATTACCTGCGTCACCTTCAGCACGTTGTCGAGATTGTCCATCGGCTCGCCCTGACCCATGAACACGATGTTTGTGAGTTTCTCACGTTCGGGCAGCGAGTATATCTGGTTGAGGATATCGGTCGCTGTGAGGCTTTCCTCGAAACCCTGCTTGCCGGTCTGGCAGAACAGACAGTTCATCTTGCATCCCACCTGCGACGATACGCACAGTGTGGCGCGGTCGTGATCGGGTATGTACACAGTCTCCACGTGCTTGCCCGTAGCGGTGGGGAAGAGGTACTTTATGGTTCCGTCCTTCGATACCTGGCTGTCTATCGGGTCCATGCATCCGATGGTGTATTCGGCAGCCAAGCGCTCACGGTTAGTCTTCGAGATGTTTGTCATCTCGTCAATCGATTTTACGTGTTGTGTATATAGCCATTTCGCCATCTGTCCGCCGGTGAAGGCTGGCATACCGAGCGATTTAGCCACTTCCTTGAGCTCGTAGAGTGACATACCCATGAGCGGTTTCTTCATATTTGTCATATCTGTGTACACTATTTGTTTTGCTGTAGTTGCGTCCTAAGCTACAAAGTTACGCATTTTTTTTGAAAATAATAAGGTGTATAACGAAAAAAGCGTGTAAAACATATTGTTTTACACGCTTGATTTGGTAGTGGATAGGGGAATCGAACCCCTATGCCAAGATTGAGAATCTTGTATCCTAACCATTAGATGAATCCACCAACAGTAAAATTTTGCTCAAGAGAACAGCGGAAGCTGGGGGATTCGAACCCCCGGTACGGTTACCCGTACGGCAGTTTAGCAAACTACTGGTTTCAGCCACTCACCCAAACTTCCATACTGGTTGAAGTTAACCGGAGCACTGTTTCTCAATTGCGAGTGCAAAGGTATACGTTTTTCTCGTAACCGCCAAATGTTTCTTTGACTTTTTGTCGAAAAATGTGTATTTTCTTGAATTTTTAGGGTCGAAAGCCCGTTTTGGGGCTTGTCTTCGCTGCTTTTCTACTCAGATATGCGCTTGTAGTAGCGCAGGGTGCTGTCAGGTGAGTAAAGAATGTGCGTCAGTTCTTCGAGCAAAAAATCGGGTCGGAACGAAATTTCTTCGAAATAAGTTGATGTTTTTCCGTTGCATTCGTAGATGTTGCCCTCCTTGAAAGCCTTTATTGTCTTGTATCCGCTGTATTCGGCTGTCAGTTCGTTGCGCTTTAGCGGTCGGTTTCCATAATAAATGAAGAGCCAAACATCGGCGTCGGTTGATTTGCTGATAACCATTTCGGGTGAAAGGTTTAGTGATCCGCTTTGGTTGTTGTTGGCGAAAATATATTTCCCGCCTGCATCCTTTATCAGTTTTGCCATCGAACTGTTGCCGCCGGGGCAGTACCATACACCATTTGTGACGCGTTCGGTGAGCACTTTCGGGTGTTTCTTCTGCTTTTTGTTTTCGTTGACGATGGTTTTGTAGTTGTGTTCTATGGCTGCGAACAGCGAGTCGGCTGTGTTTTCCTTTCCGGTGAGCATGCCATAGAAGCGCATCCATTCGGCGCGTCCCAAAGCGGATGTCTCCATGTAGTCGGCGCATTCTATGATTGCGGCGCCGATATTCTCGAGCTGGGCGTAGCTGCCTCCTTCGTATGGCGACATGAATATGGCGTCGGGTGAGAGTGTGATGATGCGTTCGATGGTTGGCGACATGCTGTTGCCGCAGTCGGCTATGATGCCTTTTGCCGCACGTCGCTGTATGTCGGATTGTGTGATGTACTGCAAGTCGCACACTCCCTTTATTGTCTCGGCCGCGCCAAGGTCGAAAAGTAGTCGGCAATGGGGTGATGTCGAGACAACGGCGCTATGTATCGGTGTGTATATAGCGGTGGCGTCAGTCGGTGGTGTCACTTTTCCCGAGTCCTTGCGGTTGATAAGGGCATAGCGGTGTAGGGTAGTGCCGGCTTTCCAAGGATTGCTCAGTTTCACGTCGATATATCCGTCGTGGCGTACGGCTGTTATGTGTTCGGCGTATTTGAATGCGATTGTGTCGCCGTCGCCGTTGTCGTTGTCGGTTGCCGTGTGGTTGTTGCACGAGGCGAGAAGAAGTATTGCGCTATATATATAATAAGGTAAGATGTTATATATATAATAATGTATAGGCTTGTGCGTGCTTGTTTGCTTTGTCATTCTTTCTGGTGTTTTTAGAATGTTATACATGTTGATGTTTGTGTAAATGAAAAAAGTGAAATGTTCAAACGAACATTTCACTTTTCTTGAGGTACCTAGCAGAGTCGAACTGCTCTACACGGTTTTGCAGACCGTTACCTAACCGATCGGCCAAGGTACCAAATAGGCTTGTTGCTTAATTGCGAGTGCAAAGGTAGCCATTCTTTTCGTAACAGCCAAATGTTTTTGCAACTTTTTTCAAGAATATTTCACTTTTCAGTGTTTTTTCTTAAAATATTCATGTTTACGAGTCGATTTTCCTGAAATTGCTGCATTTCTCAGCGTGAACAGCCGCACTCGTGTGTTTGTTTTGCTTGCTGTTTTTTATCATCTGCTCCTTCAGAGCGCAGCCTTTACAGCCGTAGCATCCGCTTTTTGCTTCATGTATAGCCATGTATGTGCGGTAGGCGATGTAGCAGATGGAGATGATTATTATGAATATTACAGATACAAGTTGTAGCATGGGGCGTAAATATTAGTTGTCCGCGGCGACCGCTACGTACATCAGCGCCGTTCGTTGCGCAAGTATGTGCCGACCATAGCAGATATGCGTATCGGTCGGCGCGGACAAGAATGTTTAAAAAAAATTAGTATGCAAAGAGGGGATAATCCTTCATCGTCTCGTTCACCTTAGCACGAACGCGAGCGATTACTTCCTCGTTCTCCGGGTCGTTGAGCACTTCCTCGATGAGTTCAGCAATGAGCACCATGAGGTCTTCCTTAGCGCCACGTGTTGTGATGGCAGGAGTACCGAGGCGGATGCCCGATGTCTGGAAAGCGCTGCGTGTGTCGTACGGCACCATGTTCTTGTTCACGGTGATGTCGGCAGCAACGAGAGCGTTCTCAGCCACCTTGCCGGTGAGATCAGGATACTTCGAACGGAGGTCGACGAGCATAGAGTGGTTGTCTGTGCCGCCGCTCACGATAGTGAAGCCGCGCTTGATGAGTTCGTCTGCAAGCACGCTTGCGTTCTTCTTCACCTGCTTTGCCCACTCCTTGAACTCAGGCTGCAGAGCCTCGCCGAAAGCTACAGCCTTGGCAGCGATGACATGCTCCAACGGACCACCCTGCTGTCCTGGGAACACTGCAGAGTTGAGCAGCTGGCTCATCATCTTTGTTACACCCTTAGGAGTCTTCAATCCCCACGGATTCTCGAAGTCCTTGCCCATAAGGATGATGCCGCCGCGCGGACCGCGCAGGGTCTTATGAGTAGTAGAAGTAACGATGTGAGCGTACTTCACCGGGTTGTCGAGCAAGCCGGCTGCGATGAGACCTGCAGGGTGAGCCATATCAATCATAAGCAGAGCGCCTACCTTGTCGGCAATCTCGCGCATGCGCTTGTAGTCCCACTCGCGGCTGTATGCCGAACCGCCACCGATAATAAGTTTCGGTTTGTGCTCAAGTGCGAGCTGCTCCATCTGGTCGTAGTTCACGCGACCTGTCTCCTTGTCGAGGTCGTAGCCTATGGCGTGGTAGAGAATACCCGATGTGTTCACAGCCGAACCATGTGAGAGGTGTCCGCCGTGAGCGAGGTTAAGTCCGAGGAATGTATCGCCAGGCTTCAGTACGGCAAGCAGCACAGCGGCGTTAGCCTGCGCACCAGAGTGCGGCTGTACGTTTGCATACTCAGCACCGAAGAGTTTTTTCACGCGCTCGATAGCCAGTGTCTCCACTTCGTCCACTACCTGGCAGCCACCGTAGTAGCGCTTGCCTGGATAGCCCTCGGCATACTTGTTTGTGAGATAAGAGCCCATTGCCTCCATCACCTCGTCGCTGACGAAGTTCTCAGACGCAATAAGTTCTATACCCTTCAGCTGGCGCTGATGTTCTTTCTCAATCAGGTCGAAAATCACTTGATCTCTTTTCATAGTTAAAAGGATTTTAGTTATAGTTTATTAAACGAGTTCTACTTTCTCGATGAATTGTTCCTTGTCGCAGTAGTGGCATTTGAGGATGCCCTTCTCCTTGTTCACGACGTGGAAGACGGTGTTCATCGGCTCGTTGTTGGTGATGCACTTCGGGTTGTTGCACTTCACGATGCCGCGCAGCTCGTCGGGAGTCTTCACGGTCTTCTTCTCCACCACCTCGTAGTCGTGAATGATGTTGAGCACAACGTTCTGTGCTACGACCGAGAGGCGCGAAATCTCCTCGTCGGTGAAGAATTTGTCAGACACCTTGATGATGCCTTTGCGTCCTATCTTGTTCGATGGATAGTTGTAGCCGATGGTTACTGGTGTGTCGAGTGTTTCCAGTTGCAGCAGGTTTACAACCTGATATGTCTTCTCTGCCGGTATATGGTCGATGACAGTGCCGTTCTTGATAGCGGCCACTTGTCTTTCTGTCTTGTTGCTCATTGTATTATGTTTATTAATTGCTAAATAATTGTCTTGTCGTTGCGCACTTCGTCGAGAGAGATGCCGAGCACGTAGCAGAATATAGCCTCGCGGGCGAACAGACCGTTGCCAGCCTGCTGTATGTAGTAAGCGTGCGAACTCTCGTCTACGTCGTACGCAATCTCGTTAACACGTGGCAGCGGGTGCAGAATCTTCATGTTCTCCTTCGCCTTGCAGAGCATCTGGCGTTTCAAGATGTACACGTTCTTCACGCGTTCGTACTCCATAAGGTCTGAGAAGCGCTCCTTCTGTACGCGTGTCATATAGAGGATGTCGGCGTCGGCGATAACGTCTTCGTTGAAGTCGGTATGCTCTTCGAAGCGTATGCCATGCTCGCGGCAGTAGATTTTGTACTCTTCAGGCATTGCCAGCTCCTTCGGCGCTATGAAGTGGAATGTAGGGTTGAAGTGGCGCATGGCGGTGATGAGCGAGTGTACGGTGCGTCCGTACTTCAAGTCGCCCACAAGATAGATATTAAGGTTTTCGAGAGTGCCTTGTGTTTTGTAGATTGAATAAAGATCGAGGAGACACTGTGACGGGTGCATGTGTGCGCCGTCGCCCGCGTTCACGATAGGAACGGGAGCCACTTCGCTGGCGTATTGCGCAGCGCCTTCAACGTAGTGGCGCATTACGATTACGTCTGCATAGTTTGAAACCATAAGGATTGTGTCCTTGAGGGTTTCGCCTTTAGTTACGCTTGACGCCTTGGCGTCAGAGAAACCGATGACGCGCGCACCGAGACGGTTCGCTGCGGTTTCAAAACTCAATCGCGTACGAGTCGAAGGCTCGAAGAAAAGCGTAGCCACCACCTTACCTTTCAGCAATTCGCGGTTTGGGTGGTTCTCGAACTCCTTTGCCATTTCGAGCAAATACATTAGCTTCTCCTTGGGCAGGTCGGCTATTGTTACAAAATCGTGTCTCATTATTATTTAGAATTAATGGTTGTCTACAATTTGTCTGCTAAGGTAGTTATAATTTTTCAGATATGACGTAAATGAAAACTATTATTTATGCTTTTCTCACTTTTTTGCCTTACCTTTGCAAAATATAAGAGATATTACTAATATAATTCAGTCCTATTACTAATATAATAAGGAATACATTACTAAAAATATGAGAAAAGTATTCGTACGCTCACTATGGACGTTGCTTGCCATCGTCATTCTCGGTTCGGCTGTTGCGTTCACGGCTATATGGAACGGTTTTATCGGATATATGCCGCCAGTTGAGGACTTGCAGAACCCTATCAACCGCTTCGCAACACAGATCTATAGTGCCGACGGAAAGGTCATCGGCACGTGGAACTTCAATCGCGAGAACCGTATCTGCGTTTCATACAACGACATCTCGCCATATCTGGTGCAGGCGCTTGTGGCTACAGAGGATGTGCGTTTCTACGACCATTCGGGCGTAGACTTCATCGCTTTGGGCAGAGCCATCGTCAAGCGCGGTCTGTTCGGTCAGGCTTCTGCCGGTGGCGGTTCTACCATCACGCAGCAGCTTGCCAAGCAGCTCTATTCCGAAACCGCCAAGAGCACCATGCAGCGTGCGCTGCAGAAACCGATAGAGTGGGTTATCGCCGTGAAGCTCGAGCGCAACTACACCAAAGAGGAGATTATAGCTTTGTATCTCAACTATTTCGATTTCCTGCATAACGCTGTAGGTATAAAGACTGCGGCCAACACCTATTTTAATAAGGAGCCTCGCGACCTTAATATTGAGGAGGCTGCTACGCTAATCGGCTTGTGCAAGAACCCGTCGCTGTTCAATCCCGTGCGCTATCCCGACCGTTGTCGTGAGCGTCGCAATGTGGTGCTCGACCAGATGCGCAAGGCGGGCTATATCACCGATGCCGAGTATGCGCAGCACATCGAGTCGCCGCTCACGCTCGACTTCCACCGCACCGACCACAAGGATGGTGTAGCGCCTTACTTGCGCGAGTTCCTGCGTGTGTACATGTCTGCCGAGCGTCCTGAGCGTTCCAACTATCCGGCGTGGAACAAGCGCCAGTATGTCATCGACTCTATAGCTTGGGTAAGCGATCCGCTTTACGGATGGTGCAACAAGAATCGCAAGAAGGACGGTTCGCCTTACAACCTCAACGCCGACGGCTTGAAGGTGTACACCACTATCGATTCGCGTATGCAGCGATATGCCGAGGAGGCTGTGTATGCTCACGTAGCACGCTTCCTGCAACCCGAGTTCTTCAAGGAGCAGAAGGGCAAACCGAACGCTCCGTTCACCTCTGCGCTCACACAAAAGCAGGTTAACCAGATTATGGAACGTGCTGTGCTTCAGAGCGAACGCTATCGTGCACTGAAGGCGGCAGGCGCAAGCCAGGAGGAGATACACCGCTCTTTCCACACACCTACGGAGATGACGCTCTTCACCTATCACGGCGACATCGACACCATGATGATGCCTATCGACAGTATACGCTACGTGAAGTCGTTCCTGCGTGCCGGCTTCATGAGTATGGACCCGAAGACGGGTGCCGTGAAGGCGTATGTGGGCGGACTCGACTATTCTCATTTCATGTACGACATGGTTACGGGCGGCAGACGCCAGGTTGGCTCTACAATCAAGCCGTTCCTCTACTCGCTGGCTATGGAGAACGGATTTACGCCGTGCTCAATGGCTCCTAACGTGCAGCAGTCGTACAGAGTGGGCAACCAGACATGGACACCGCGCAATGCAAACCGCAAGCGCTATGGCGAGATGGTTTCGCTGAAGTGGGGCTTGGCGCAGTCGAACAACTGGATTTCGGCTTACCTTATGAGTAAGCTCAATCCACAGCAGTTTGTTTCGATGCTTCATGACTTTGGCATTAACAACCCCGAGATTGTGCCTTCGATGGCTCTCTGTCTCGGTCCGTGCGAGGTTTCGGTGGCTGAGATGGTGAGCGCTTACACCACATTCGCCAATAAGGGCATACGTTCGGCTCCGATGTTCGTGAGCCGCATCGAGGACAACGAGGGCAATGTCATAACCGATTTCCAGCCGCGTCTGAACGAGGTGATAAACGCAGAGAGCGCCAACCGCATGCTTGTGCTTCTGAAGGGCGTAGTAGACGGCGGTACCGGCGGACGTCTGCGCTTCAGATACCACTTTACGGGCGAGATTGGTGCCAAGACCGGTACCACAAACCGCAACGCCGACGCATGGTTCATGGGCTTCACTCCGCAGCTTGTGAGCGGTTGCTGGGTAGGCGGCGAGGACCGCGACATCCACTTCGACACCATGCGCATGGGACAGGGCGCGACGATGGCTCTGCCTATCTGGGCTTACTATATGAAAAAGGTGTATGCCGACCCGTCACTGCCTTATGACGAGAGCGTGAAGTTCGACCTGCCAGAGGGATACGATGGGTGTTCGAGCGGTGAAAGCTCGGCGGATGGCGCCGAAGATGCGCTCGACATTGAAGAAGTATATGAATAATAACATGCCTATGCAAGAACATTGCCCCTTTTAAATATAGTTTTATGAAATATTTTGTAGCAGATTTCAAGATAGTGTGCGAGGCTGAGCAGTTGCAGGTAGCCCGCGAGTTGTTGTCGGCAGCCGCTTGTGAGGCTGGTTTCGAAGCGTTTGAGGATTCGGACGAAGGATTGCAGGGTTATGTGCAGCGCCCAATGTATGACAAGGAGGCGCTCGATGCATCCATCGCCGACTATATGCCAGACGGCGTGTCGGTGAGTTACGAAGTTGAGGAAGTGCCCGACCAGGACTGGAATCAGGGTTGGGAGAACGAGGGCTTCGAGCCGATTGGCGTGAACGAAAACCTCGTAATATACGACGCCAAGCACACCGACCGCGAGATGTTCGCTGGCGACGACGGCGTGATGCGCATCTTCATTGAGGCGCGCAACGCCTTCGGTACGGGCACGCACCAGACTACACGCATGATATTGCGACGCCTGCTGGGTATGGACGTGCATGGCAAGAGCGTGCTCGACTGCGGATGCGGAACGGGCATACTCGGTATAACCGCCTCACGCCTTGGTGCCGACCCCGTGCTTGGCTACGACATCGACGAGTGGAGTGCCGACAATGCCCAGCATAACGCGGCGCTGAACGGTGTCGAGAATATGGATGTGTTGCTTGGCGATGCGTCTGTTCTTGATAACGTTGAAGACCGCTTCGATATAGTGATTGCTAATATCAACCGCAATATACTCATTGCTGACATGCCGGCGTTTCGTGCGCACATGAAGGAAGGTGCACAACTCATCCTCAGCGGATTCTACGAGGCTGACGTGCCGATGATAGAGGCAGCAGCTAAGGAGCAGGGACTGGCGCTCTGCGATGTAGTGACGGATGAAGATTGGGCTTGCGCGTTGTTCAAGTAAGATTATTATTGCTGTCCGGTAAAACTTTTGCAAGCAAAATAAATTAGGGCTGACACTTCTCTCACGAGGTGTCAACCATTTTGGCTAACTTTGTTCCAAACTTTAATAAATAATGAAAAGACTACAATCATATAT
>ENA-OYWS01000927-OYWS01000927.1-human-gut-metagenome-genome-assembly--contig:-NODE-927-length-11591-cov-12.374133_pt1 | contig 11591 bp, 8 predicted proteins | sample MGYA00244813_ERZ653402 | MGnify/ENA primary metagenome ERZ653402 (study PRJEB26926, sample SAMN06165021) | human gut metagenome | biome: ENVO:00009003; feature: ENVO:2100002; material: ENVO:00002003...
CGGCGGAGGAGGCCAACCGCATCGGCTATGAAACGGCGATGCGCTGGACAAAGGGGAAGTATCAATTCTTCGTCTGTACCCATATAGACAAAGAGCACATTCATAATCACATTTACTACAATTCCACCGCCTATGACCGCTCCCGGAAGTTTCGCAACTTCATCGGCTCCTCGTTCGCCCTGCGGCGGCTGTCTGACCGGGTATGTCTGGAGCACGACCTATCCGTGATCGCAAATCCCAAGCTCCACAGCAAGGGACGGTATCTGCACTACGGTCAATGGCTGGGCGAAAATCAAAAGCTCTCACAGAAAGAACAGATTCGCCTTGCCATTGACGCGGCTCTGACGGAGCGCCCCAAGGACTTTGCAGACTTTCTCCGGCGCATGGAAACGGCAGGCATACAGGTCAAGCACGGGCGCGGCGGCGTGATCTCGTTCCTTGTGCCAGGACAACAGCGGGCGGCCCGTTTCCGGGCGTCCACGCTGGGGGACGGCTACGGCCCCGAGGACGTGCAGGCCGTCATTGACGGCAAGGCTCCCACACGAACGGCCACGGCGCGGAAAGCGCCCGCACCCCGCCGTGTCAATCTGCTGATTGACATTCAGGAGCGGATGCGTCAGGGCAAAGGCCCCGCCTATGAACGCTGGGCCAAGGTGTATAACCTTAAACAGATGGCTGCCGCGCTGCAATATCTGAAAGAGCACCAGCTCTTTGAATATGACGATCTGGCTGCAAAAACCGACGCCGCCACAGAGCGTTTTCACACGCTGGCCGGGGACATTCAACAGACCGAGGCCGAGCTTTCCCGTGTGTCCGATCTGATGGCCGCCGTGGTGCAGTACGCCAAGACCCGCCCCGCGTTCGATGGGTACAAGGCCGCCAAGTACAGCCGGAAATACCTTGCCGAGCACGAGGCGGAACTGGCCGACTACCGGGCAGCCAAGGCGACAATGGCCGAGCTGCTGGGTGGCGAGAAGCTCCCCAAAATGGACGTACTAAAAGAAAAACGCCGCCAACTGGCAGCGCGGAAAAAGGCTCTTTATTTGGAATACCGCAAGGCCCAGCAGGATATGCGGGAGCTGGTGGCGGTTAAGGGCAGCGTGGATCACCTGCACGGGCTGACGGACAACCAGCGCAATAAGGAGCAGGCCCGTTAGGGACGGCGACGCAGACAATGTTTCTTCTGGTCACGGTGGCCAGAAGTCCAGCGGGTTTGGGGGCACCCCAACAAGCATTTCCGCAGCGCGGAAATTGCAAGTGTCAATACACTTGCCTTGCTTGCCGCTAACGCGCTCCCCCGGAACCCTCGCAAAAAACGGAGGCAGCGCCGTTTCTTACGCTTCCTCCGTTCCACGGTTTTCTATGATTGCATTGATAATACCCTCGACGAGCCGCAGCTCGCTTTCATTGAGGGAATTAAGCTGAATGTTGATACGCTTCTTTGCGGCTTCATCGGCTCCCATATCGGGATAAAAGTATTCGTCCACGGAGATACCGAACATTGTTACCATTTGGAAAAAGGCGTTTAGGCTCGGGTGCTGTCCGTCATTTTCGTGATACATAATGGTACGCGGATCGCGGTCAACAATGTATCCTAATTGCTCCTGCGTCATGCCTTCACGCTCACGGGCTTTCTTGATAGCAAGTCCGATCCCGTGAAAGTCAAATTTGCGTTCGTCACGTTCAATTTTCATAGCATCACCACCTAATGTAATTTTACATTTCATGTGGCAACATTTGAACGGCGTCAAATTTCATTTCACTGCATATTTAATTTCATGCTAAGAGAATTGATGACGCTGAAAATGTGATGTAAAATGTACTTATAATTAAATTTGTCCCGAAGATCAGAAGTTGGTATCTAAAATAAAATCAGAAATATTGTGAGGTTTCTGTGACATTTGGGTGCTACACTGAAAATAAAGGAGTGTGATACCATGCGAATTTTAGTAGTCGAGGATGATCGACTTTTGAATCATACTTTATGCTATAACTTGAATACTGCGGGCTATACGGTTGATTCTGCACTGACAAAATCAGTGGCCGGTAGTTTCTTGACGAAGCAGGACTATGACCTGATTGTGCTGGATGTAAATTTGCCGGACGGGAACGGTTTTGACTTCTGCCGGGAGGTAAAAGAGCGCCGCCCTGATACCGCTATTATCTTTCTGACCGCAAATGATATGGAAAGCGATATGCTCAAAGGGTATGAACTGGGCGCAGAGGATTATGTGACAAAACCTTTCCCTATGAGCGTCTTTCAAAAGAAACTGGCGGTGGTGCTGGGGCGGCTGACAAAACAATATGGTGGTGATACTTATGAGGATGGCACACTGACCATCAATTTTTCAGAGATGAGTGCTGCCCTGTCAGGAAAGCCACTTACATTCACCCCACTGGAATATCGACTTTTGAAAATCCTGATGAAAAATCCACAGATCGTTTTGACGCGGCAAGTCTTGTTGGAAAAACTGTGGGACGCAGACGGAAATTTTGTGGATGAACACGCTCTGACTGCGGCTATCAGCCGGGTACGAAACAAAATCGAAACACTCGACCGTCAGTACATCAAAACGGTATATGGTATGGGCTATATGTGGATCGGAGGGGCGCTGAAATGAATGTTCGAAAACTTTCCGTCAACAAAGCCTGTATCTTTTTAGCTGTTCTCCTGCTGGCGGCAATGGTGACGGTTTCAGTGGCTTTATATGCGTTGACCCAAGATATAACCGCTGTTTGGTATGTACTATTGTTCGGCATCTTTGTGCTGTTTTGTTCTATTTGTTTTATGGTGCTGGTTCACCGCAAATTGGCGATGTTCTCCGATGCTTTTTGCAGTTTGATGGATGATATGTTGTCCGGGAATATGCAGCCGAAACAGACTGTGGAAGAAGAAAGTCTTTTCTATAAAATTGAATATCGGTTGAACCGTTTGTATGAAGTCATGCAGGAAAACAAGAACAGCATTGCACAAGAGCGGGCTGACTTGCAAGAACTTATTTCTGATATTTCCCATCAGGTCAAGACCCCGATTGCGAACTTGAAAGTGATTAACAGCACCCTGCTTGAAAATGAAGTCCCGGTGCAAAAGCAAAAAGAGTTTCTTACAGCACAGGCCACCCAACTTGATAAACTGGATTTTCTCATGCAGGCTATGATTAAAACCTCGCGTCTGGAAACAGGTGTCATTTCTCTGGAAAAGAAAAGCCAGCCGCTTTATGACACGCTTGCCGCCGCATTGGGAGGTATCCTTCTGAACGCCGAGAAAAAACAGATCAATGTTCAAGTGGACTGCCCGGAGAGCTTGATCGTTTCTCATGACAGAAAATGGACAGGTGAAGCGCTGTTCAACATTTTGGATAATGCGGTGAAATATACGCCGGAGGGCGGTCAAATCCGGATTTCGGTTGAAAGTTGGGAAATGTATGTGAAAATTGACATTACTGATACAGGCATTGGCATCTCAGAACAGCATCAGGGGGCAATTTTCAAGCGGTTCTATCGGGAGGACATCGTACATGATGTAGATGGAATTGGTATTGGTCTATATCTGGCTCGTGAGATCGTAACCTTGCAAGGCGGTTATATCCGGGTAACATCCGAGGTTGGGAGGGGTTCAACTTTTTCCGTCTTTCTGCCTCGACAATAAAATAAGTACGCTAAAAAACAAAATGTCACAGGCCTATGACATTTGAGATTTAATTAAACAGAGGTATTTTGTTTCCCGTGACATTTCTGTGAGGTTTACCTTTTATGATAGAGCCATCAAAAAGAAAGGGTGGTGTTCTATATGAACATATTACAAACGACAGATTTGAAGAAATATTACGGCACCGAACCGAACATTACAAAAGCATTGGATGGCGTGACCCTATCCATTGAGGAAGGTGAATTTGTTGCCATTGTTGGTACTTCCGGCAGCGGTAAGTCTACTTTGCTGAACATGATGGGCGGGTTAGATACGCCAACTTCCGGCAGTATTAAAGTAAAAGGGAAAGAATTATCGAAACTCAAGGATGAACAGCTTACCATCTTCCGCAGACGTAACATCGGGTTTATCTTTCAGAATTACAATCTTGTTCCTGTGCTGAATGTCTATGAAAATATTGTCCTGCCGGTGGAGCTGGATGGTGATACCGTGGACAAGCGGTTTATGGATGAAGTAGTGAAAATGCTGGCTCTCGATGGGAAGCTGAACAGTATGCCTAACAATCTGTCCGGCGGCCAGCAGCAGCGTGTAGCGATTGCCCGCGCCCTTGTTTCCAAACCAGCTATTATACTTGCAGATGAACCGACAGGCAATTTGGATAGCCGGACAAGTAGTGATGTTCTTGGTTTGCTGAAAGTTACAAGTCAGAAGTTCCATCAAACGCTTGTAATGATTACCCATAACAATGAAATTGCCCAGCTTGCCGACCGAATTATCCGTATTGAGGACGGAAAAATCGCACAGTGACAGGGGGTGACATTGATGGATGATATTTTATTTGGGAACAATAATCAGGCAACAATCAATCGTCTTGCCAAAAGAAGCTACCGCGCTAATAAGCAGAGAAATGTTTTCGTTACCATCGCATTATTCTTGACCGCCTTTATGATTACATCTGTATTTAGTTTGGGGTGCAGTTATTTTGAAACCTATCAAATGCAGCAAATTCGTGCGATGGGCACGACTGCGGATGTGGCAATTACAAGTCTCTCAGAAGAACAATATGAAGAATTGAGCCGATCCGGCTTGGTATCCGTAGTTGGTGTCAGTCAGAGATTGGGCAGCATTGATACATCTGGAATGGACGATGCCCTGCTGAGTATTACTTGGATAGACGAAACAGAATGGCAAGAACACCGTGTACCAACAATTTCGGATATACACGGAGATTATCCGCAAGCAAAAAATGAAATTATGCTCCCTACATGGGCTTTGCGTGCAATGGGGATTGATGATCCACAGATAGGGATGAATATTTCCCTTTCCTATCAACTCGGAACAGATTATCAATATATCTCCGATGAATTTGTTTTGTCGGGCTATTATACAGATTATTCGGCTTCACGTGCAGGCAACCGTGGTGCCGCTTATGTTTCGGAGCTTTTTGCAACACAAACAGGGCTTCCCTTTGATAGTGTGTCTACCGCAATGATTTCTTTTTCTGATGACAGTAATGCCCTGCGATCCTGTGAAAAACTAAAACGGAAGATTTCGTTTACAGAAAGTCAGTCCTTTGAAATTGTACCTATTGCTCAGAGCAATTCCGCCACCATTGTTCTTCCACTGGCTGCTATTATCGTCTTTATCATTATCAGCGGCTATTTGCTGATTTATAACATTCTGTATATCTCAATTTCAAGAGATACACAATTCTATGGACAGCTTAAAACGATAGGCACGACAAAAAGACAAATCAAGCGGATCGTGCGTTCTCAAATATTCAGAACGGCGGTGATCGGTATTCCCAGCGGCCTGATTGTCGGTGGTATTGTTTCGCTTGGACTTGTTCCGTTTGCCATGAATATGATGTACTCAGGCGATACAGACCTTGGGGAGATAGTGTCCTTTTCCCCCATTATTTTTGCGGGTGCCGCAATCTTCACATTTTTTACTGCAATCATCGGCAGCATGAAACCAGCGAAAATAGCTGCAAGTATTTCTCCTGTTGCGGCTTCACGCTATACGGAGGCAAATACAAGGAGTTACCGAGATCATAAGAGCCATAGAACAAAATTATCTCGGATGGCACGAGATAATATTTTTAGAAACCCTAAAAGCGCTTTCCTTACTTTTGCGTCCTTATTTTTAGGCTTAATATTGTTTTTGGTTTCTGCTGGTCTACTATCAAGCCTAAGTCCCGACAATTTTGTAAATCAATGGGGAGAAAGTGATTTCGCATTGACTTACAGCATTTCCGAAGAAGGAAACCTGCTCTCTGATGAAATGTTGCAGCAAATTGAAACAATGCAGGGAATTGAAAATCTGCGCGTCACTTATTCTGCTTCACCGTGGCCCACTATGGATGTCATTTACGACGAAAATGTATTCGGGAAATATATTGATTCCTTGGATGGCGTATCAGGTCTTGATTTTTCAAATGCGGAAACACGAAAAAACTATACAGATAATTTTTGGAGCGGCGTTTACGGAATAGATTCCAGATATATCGAAGAACTTAATAAAACGCTTGATAAGCCTATTGACTTAACCGCCTTTGAAAAGGGAGAGTTGGTGGTTTTGTCCGCTATGAAGGATGATGAGGGAAACCTATTGATTCAGCCAGGGCAAGCAATCACCGTTGTCGGTGAGTCCGGGGAACAGGTCTTTACAGTGGCAACTGGCTTTCTGGACGCTGATTTTCAAAGTGGTCGAGGAAATGAGAGAGGTACTGCCCCTGATTTGTATATCAGTGAGCAGGCATTAGAGAAGTTGTCTGGAGAAACTAAAATCTTTCGGATTGCTTTTGATACTATTGATAGCAGTTATGATAAAGGGATTATGGAGCAGCTTCAATCCATTACTGCTTCGTCACCGGGCATTACGATTCTGTCACGATATGAAAAGCAGCAAGAAATGGCCGGATATTTGCTGACCTCAAGGATTATAGCCGCAGGGTTGTCCACTGTATTTTTGCTGATAGGAATTATGAATTTCATTAACACAATGGTTGTTAGTGTAAATACTCGGAAACATGAATTTGCCACACTTGAAAGTATAGGAATGACGAAAAAGCAAATTAGAAATGTATTGCTTTGGGAAGGCGGGTATTATTGGAGTATTTCTTTCCTACTGCTTGCCACACTGGGAACAGCGATATATATTCCGATATACTCAGCCTTTAGAAAAATGGTTCCTTATGCAGCTTTTCACTATCCTGTATTTTCTCTGTTGGTTGTCGCAGCTATTGTTTTACTGGTCTGCTTGGCAACTCCCGTCATAACTTTCATGCAAAATGTTAAGCAAAGCGTTGTAGAGAGACTGCGGCAGAATTAAATATTTGCGATGAAAACCGGGAGATTATTCTCCCGGTTTTTCAAATCTCACAGGTTCGTGAGATTTCAGCCCATTATTCTGTCGAAACAGCGTGTGTCGGTGACATTTCTGTGAGGATTGCTTGTTAAGATAAACGCAAAAGGAACAAGCTGCCGCACGACGGCAAAAGAAAAAAGCCGTCGTACAGCAGCCTATCAACACGCCCATTTGAAGCGGCGGCTTTGATTTTCAGAGCCGCCGTTTCTTTGCGTCTACACAAACCAATGACGACTTGCAGGGGCACGGTAGCCGATTGGAGGTTATTTTGCCGTGTCCATTTTATTATTTCATTGTTCGCGTGATCTGCACCAGCTAAAAAAAGCGTAGCTCCTCCATCGGAGCAGTCCGGCTTTGAAAGTGAAATTAAACATCATGTAACAAGATATTCATTTGCTTGCGTCCGCATAGTGTCATGCTGTGCGGGCGTTTTTATATGCCCCTGCTTCTGGTCACGGTGGCCAGAGGCTCCAAGGTGCCGCGGGCCGCCTGTTCTCCATTTCAATCCGCACTCACCAACCACCTTTTGAAATGGAGGACAATTATGACGACTATCAACCTGAAACGGTATTACCCCTATATGACCGAAAATGTGATACTGGAAGTTTCGGACGAGATCGCCGCCGCCCTCTCGATGGGAGGCCGTCTATGCGACAGCTACAAGCGGCAGAAGCGCAGAAATGGCGAGTGCTCGCTGGACACCGATCCCGGCTTTGAGGCCGACGTGCTCCGCCAGCCCCTGACCCCGGACGAGTACATTGAGGCGCGGGAAACCACCTTTGCCCTCTATGACGCGCTGGCCCAGCTCCCGCCCACGCAGGCCCGGCGTGTGTACCAGCACTATCTTCTCGGCATGAGCAAGGCCGAGATCGCGGCAGCCGAGGGCGTTGGCCGGAGCCGCATCTGCTGCTCCGTTGAGCGTGGGCTGGCCGCTATGAAAAATAATTTGAAAAAATCTCTGTAAGAGGGAGTACATTTGCCCCCGAAACCTCCTGATAGGTGAGAGGAGTTTTCTTCCTCGCCTTGAAAACTGAATAGACAGTATTCCCGATACGAAATCCGCGTGATAGCGACGTAAGGTGCGCCGCCACGACAGCCAGTTCAGGAGGTGATGGACAAGCTGGCCGAGCGATCAACGCAGCCTTTGACCCGGTGCTGGCAAACCGGGCGCGAGGACAGCGCGGAGGATAATGAAACTTGCTCACGCCCTCCCACAGACTTGAGGGGGAGTTCCTGCGGTATGCGCCAGCCCTCCACGGGCAGCGATGCTGTGGGGCTATGCAGCCGAAGCCATCGGCGGTCTGGAATACTCCCCGTGCCGGGGATGCGTGGCAAATACGGCACACAACAATCATACAGGGAGCCGTCAAACCGGGTCTTTCTGTCTTATGACAGCCCAAACCATTTCGGCGCGGCGGCTCCCTCTTTTGTGGATTGAAACGGAAAACAACTGTCCCGCTGCTTCTGGTCATCGTGGCCAGAGGTGGGGCAAGGTCAAAGGACGGCGCTTTTGTGCCGTCCTTTCACGTTTCCCCACGGACAACGGGAAACCATCAAATCTATTCACACCGCTGATTGTTATAGGAGGTTTTCAGATGACGGAGGCAAGAGTCGGCTATCACAAGGAAGTCAAAACCGCGTCTTTTCAGGGCAAATCCATCACCGTGGAAAACCTGACCCCGATGCTCTCTCCCCGAGCACGGGATAAGCGCAAGCGTGAAATTGAAAGCTGTCTGTATGAGGTCTTTGTGAAGTATGCGCCGGGACGGGCGCAGATGCACTAATGCGGGACATCCTTGAGATACGGGGCTGCCAGAGGTATAATATAGGTGTAAGGTTTGGTAGCTCCTACACGGAAAGGAGCACCAAATGATTATTCGTGAAGATGCCATTTATGGCAGACAGTCCGTTGACCGCAAGGACAGTATCAGCATTGAAAGCCAGATCGAGTTTTGCAAGTATGAATTGAGAGGAGGCAATTTCCGCAAGTACACAGACAAGGGTTATTCCGGCAAGAATACCGATAGACCCAAGTTCCAAGAAATGATGGCCGATATTCGCCGGGGCCTGATCAAGCGCGTGGTGGTCTACAAGCTGGATCGTATCAGCCGTTCCATTCTGGACTTCGCAACCATGATGGAAACTTTTCAGGAATACAATGTCGAGTTCGTTTCTTCCACGGAAAAGTTTGACACGTCCACCCCGATGGGGCGGGCCATGCTGAATATCTGCATCGTGTTCGCCCAGCTCGAACGTGAAACCATCCAGAAGCGCGTGACCGATGCCTACTATTCCCGCTGCCAGCACGGTTTTCACATGAGCGGCGCGGCCCCCTACGGCTTCCAACTGGAGCCGACCACCATTGAGGGCATCCGCACAAAAATGATGAAGCCTGACCCGGAAACGGCAGATATTGCAAAGCTGATGTTTGAAATGTACTCTCAGCCCGGAATTTCTTTCGGGGACATTGCCCGTTACTTTGCCGACGAGGGCATCCTGATCTACGGCAAGGAAATGAAACGGGGCTTTATCTCCCAACTTTTGAGAAACCCCATTTACGCACAGGCTGACCTCGATATGTACGAGTTCTTCAAAAGCCAGGGTACGGTGGTAGTCAATGAAGGCACAGATTTTGCCGGGACAAACGGCTGCTATCTCTATCAGGGCCGGGACGTGCAAGAAAGAAAAAACAAGCACCTGAAAGATCAGATACTTGTTCTGGCTCCCAGCGAGGGGCTGGTATCGTCTGATACATGGCTGCGCTGCCGGAAAAAGCTCATGGCAAACAAGACGTTCCAAGGCGGGCGCAAGGCAAAGAACACATGGCTTGCCGGAAAGGTCAAGTGTGGCCGCTGCGGGTACGCGCTTATGAGCGTCGGCAATCCAACAGGTGTTCAGTATCTCCGCTGCTCCAAGCGGGCTGACAGTAAAAGCTGTGACGGCTGCGGGACGCTCCGCACACGGGAATTTGAAAGGTTTCTGTACGGCGAGATGGTCAAGAAGCTGTCTGAGTTCCAGACGCTGACGGCAAAGCGAGAAACGGTCAATCCCAAATTGACCGCGCTGAACATGGAGCTTGCCCGCGTGGAGGACGAGATTGAAAAGCTGCTGAATACTTTGACCGGGGCTAATGCGGTGCTGCTGTCCTATGCCAACAGCAAAATCGAGGAGCTGGACACACGCCGCCAAGCCCTGACAAAAGAGATCGCGGCGCTGTCAGCGGAAACCATGTCCCCGGAACAGATTGAGCGGTTGTCGGTCTACCTGAACCAATGGGAAGAAATTGACTTCGAGGACAGGCGGCAGGTTGCCGACGGCCTGATCTCACAGATCCGCGCAACCGACGAACACGTTTCGATTGAGTGGAAAATTTGACTTTTACTTATCCATCGCACACGACAAAGGGCTGTGTGCCCTTGTCAAGCAATGTAAGAAAATAAAGATTTTCAACGAACTATATGGAATGAGGATATTGAAGAAGATATATTCAGCTATATCAAAAAGACTCCGGAGTTTAATTTCTGTAAAGATAAGGTATTCAGCAAAATAGAAATATATTTGGATGAAACCTAACGTGAAAATCGGGATTTTATGAAATGTTAAGAGGAAGCTAATGAGAATGATGGTAGAAAAAAAGAAATCAATAGTTTTAATTATTATTTTACTTACAATTGTTGTTATTTTTATTTGTGGTCGATATTATTTTGCACACAATAAAAGCTATAAAAATGAGGCAATTGATTATGCAAAATGGGAGAACTTTGCAAAAGTAATTAAAAGAGCAATGATCGCATGTGAAAACAGCGGGCACAGTATTCCAGACATACAGGCATGAGGTTGCTGACCATTTTAATGAACTGGACGAAGATAACAGAAGACTTGTTGTCAGGGGAGACATCAAACAGTGGAATCAAATGTTGGCAGAGACAGCACATAATGCAGGAGTTATTACGAATGAGGAATTTGCAATTTTTCAAAATGCCGGATATATGGGACTATACGGTGGATTAGATGTTGATGATATTCATACGAAAAAACAATTAGAACTAGGACAGAAAATTCTTGATTACATGGGAAGTACAGAATTGATTGCTAATTTGTTCCGAATATCGCAGACAGAAGAAAAATTAAGAAAAGATAATGTTGGACGAATAATTTAATAGTGATTAACGCAAAAGGGCATTAACCGTAAAAAGTTAGTGCCTTTTGTTTTGCTCATTATTAAAAATGGACGGTATGAGCCAGTCAGTAAAAATGAATAATGACCGATCAGGTCAAAGGATTGAGCCGATGTATTTTGGACTTTTGTAAAAGTTGAAATTGCGTCGGCTTTTTTATTTTCACAAAATCCGATATAGAGGATTTTTGAAAAACAGACGGAACAGAAAATCTTGCTGAAGGGACAGCGGCAGGAGTTATGTTTTGTCTGCCGGGAGTACAGAGGGTGCTGAGTGCCAGTGGCACACGTTTAGCACCGACAGAAATAACTACCCGAAAAAAGTTTCAAACCCCATGTTGACACTTTGTTTTTTGCAGAGGCAAAATGTAGGTTGTTGCAAAATATCGTGTATGT
>ENA-OYWS01000929-OYWS01000929.1-human-gut-metagenome-genome-assembly--contig:-NODE-929-length-11581-cov-5.794985_pt1 | contig 11581 bp, 6 predicted proteins | sample MGYA00244813_ERZ653402 | MGnify/ENA primary metagenome ERZ653402 (study PRJEB26926, sample SAMN06165021) | human gut metagenome | biome: ENVO:00009003; feature: ENVO:2100002; material: ENVO:00002003...
GTGGGCTCGGAGATGTGTATAAGAGACAGATCAATTCCTCTTTATGCATATAATTCTAAAGTATAATATACTGCATTTCTCACTTTTGGGCAACACAAAAGGGCGGCCGTAAAGCCGCCCTAAAGCATTTAGTCTAATTCCACTTATCTTTTACCTTGTCAAATATGGTCTTTTTGCCGACCTTTGCCTCGGATACTTTATCCCCAAGGGAATCCGCCAGCTTTTTTATCATATCCTTCTGCTCGGCTGTGAGCTTCTTGGGTATGACTATATTAGCCTTTACCATAAGATCGCCCTTTTGAGTTGTATTGAGCCGCACTATGCCCTGCTCACGCAGCCTGAAGGTAGTGCCTGGCTGTGTACCCTCCGGAATGTGATACTTCACTGTGCCGCTGAGGGTTGGCACCTGTATGTCGCCGCCCAGCGCCGCTACTGTCATAGGAACGTCCATGGTGATGTACAAGTCTGAGCCCTTGCGGGTGAACAGCCTGTGGTTCCTTACGGTAATGCTTATATAGAGATCGCCCGCAGGGCCGCCGCGGAGGCCCGCCTCGCCCTCGCCGCGCATGGTAAGTATCTGGCCATTGTCTATGCCTGCCGGGATATTGACTACTATGCGCTTGGACTTATTGACGCGCCCCCTGCCCTTGCATTCCGGACAGGGCTCCTTGATTATCTTGCCTGTGCCGCCGCAGGCATCACAGGGACGAACCGTAGAGAAGGAGCCGAACATGGTGTTTTGCTGCGAGCGCACCTGACCGCTGCCTCCGCAGACGGAGCAGGTGACGGGGCTCGTACCCTTCTTCGCGCCGGTACCGCCGCAGGCCGCACAGTTCTCCTCACGAGGTACAAGTATTTCCTTCTTCGTTCCGAAGGCCGCTTCCTCAAAGGATATGGTAAGGTTATAGCGCAGGTCGCTGCCCGCCACAGGAGCATTGCGCCGCGCCGATGAGCTGCCGCCGAAGCCGCTGCCGAAGCCGCCAAAGCCGCCGCCAGTAAAGGCGGAGAATATATCCTCGAAGCCGCCGAAGCCGGCGCCGTTGAAGCCGCCGCCCTGTGCCTGTGTGGGGTCAAAGGCGGCATGGCCGAACTGGTCATACTGCGCCTTCTTCTGAGGGTCGGAAAGGACCTCGTAGGCTTCGTTTATTTCCTTGAATTTTTTCTCTGCCTCAGCATCGCCTGGGTGCAGATCCGGGTGGTACTGTTTGGCAGCCTTTCTAAAGGCGCTTTTTATTTCGGCCTCGGAAGCGTCTTTATTGATTCCCAATATTTCGTAATAATCTGCCTTTGCCACTGTTTCCCCAACTTTCTACATCTGCCGCTTTCGCGTGAATTCTCTTATTTCTTTCTTTTTGTTCCCCCGCAAGGAGCCAAAGCGAATCCGCTTTGGCTCCCTGCTTCTAAAAACTTGATTGTTTAAGCCTTAAAAAGCTTTATTTCTGGTCGTCCACTACTTCGTAGTCAGCATCTACAACGTTGTCGTCATGGGGTGCGCTGCCGGTGTTCGCACTGCCTGCATCGCTGCCGTTGAAGCCTGCGCCAGTGCCGGGATTCTGCTGCTGGGCCTGCTGATAGATCTTGCCGAATACGTCGTAGGACACTTCGGTCAGCTTATCGCTGGCGGCCTTGATAGCTGCGGAGTCGGTGCCTTCCATGGCCTTCTTGACGTTAGCGATCTCAGATTCGATCTTGGCCTTATCGTAGGCACTCAGCTTGTCGCCCAGCTCCTTGAGGGTCTTTTCGGTGGAGTATACCATGCTGTCAGCATGGTTGCGGATCTCTACCTCTTCCTTGCGGGCCTTATCCTCGTTGGCATACTGCTCTGCATCGTGTACAGCCTTGTTGATCTCATCCTCGCTCAGATTGGTGGAGGCGGTGATAGTGACCTTCTGCTCGTTGCCGGTGCCCAGATCCTTAGCGGATACGTGTACTATGCCGTTGGCGTCGATATCGAAGGTAACTTCGATCTGAGGCACGCCGCGGGGAGCGGGAGCAATACCGGCCAGCTGGAAGCGGCCGAGAGTCTTATTGTACTGCGCAAACTCGCGCTCGCCCTGAAGCACATGAACCTCTACGCTGGTCTGGCCGTCCGCCGCGGTGGAGAAGATCTGGCTCTTCTTGGTAGGAATGGTGGTGTTGCGGTCGATCAGGCGGGTGAATACGCCGCCCACGGTCTCGATGCCCAGAGACAGAGGAGTTACGTCCAGAAGCAGAACGTCCTTTACCTCGCCGCCCAGTACGCCGCCCTGGATAGCAGCGCCTATAGCTACGCACTCATCGGGGTTTATGCCCTTGAAAGGATCCTTGCCGGTAATGGCCTTAACAGCTTCCTGTACTGCGGGGATACGGGTGGAACCGCCGACCAGAATGACCTTATCTATGTCGGCATTGGTTAGGCCGGCATCCTTCATCGCGATATGCATGCACTCCTTGGTCTTATCGATCAGATCGGCAGTCATGTCGTTGAACTTTGCACGGGTCAGGGTCATGTCAAGGTGCTTAGGACCGGTGCTGTCCGCAGTGATGAAGGGCAGGTTGATGTTGGTCTGCACCATGCTGGAAAGCTCGATCTTAGCCTTCTCGGCAGCTTCCTTCAAGCGCTGTGCAGCCATCTTGTCCTTGCGCAGGTCGATGCCGTTCTCGGTCTGGAAGGCGTCTGCCATCCAGTCGATGATGCGCTGGTCGAAGTCATCGCCGCCCAGATGGGTATCACCGTTGGTGGCCAGAACCTCGGTAACGCCGTCGCCCATCTCGATGATGGACACATCGAAGGTGCCGCCGCCCAGATCGTAGACCATGATCTTCTGGTCGTCCTCTTTATCCACACCGTAAGCCAGAGCAGCTGCGGTGGGCTCGTTGATGATACGGCGGACGTTCAGGCCGGCAATGGTGCCTGCGTCCTTGGTGGCCTGACGCTGGCTGTCGTTGAAGTAGGCAGGCACAGTGATGACAGCCTCGGTGACGGTCTCGCCCAGATAAGCCTCGGCATCAGCCTTCAGCTTCTGCAGGATCATAGCGCTGACCTGCTGGGGAGTGTACTCCTTGCCGTTCAGGGTCACCTTATGGTCGGTGCCCATCTGACGCTTGATGGAAGAAACGGTGTTGTCGGGGTTGGTGATAGCCTGACGCTTTGCAACCTGACCTACCAGACGGTCGCCGGTCTTGGTGAAGCCGACAACGGACGGGGTGGTGCGGGCACCCTCAGAGTTGGCGATGACAACAGGCTCGCCGCCCTCCATAACAGCCACGCAGCTGTTGGTAGTACCAAGGTCGATACCAATAATCTTACTCATAATGAAGTCTCCTCTCGAAAGAACAAATCTTGTTTATATGATGCTTATGATGATGTCAAGCGGATGTTATTGCAAACTCCCTTGCGGGAGGTTCGGCTTATTTATTCGGCCACCACAACGGTTGCATGGCGGATGATCTTGTCACCCAGCTTGTAACCCTTCTGGAAAACGGTGACCACCGTGCCGCTCTCCTGCCCGTCCGGGGCGGGGATCTGCTGCACAGCATTCATAAAGTTGGGGTCAAAGGGCTTGCCCAGCACCTCGATCTCCTCCACATGGAGGGCTTCCAGTGCCTTTGCCGCCTTATCCAGCGTCATGACCACGCCCTTTTTGTAGTTCTCATCGGTGGTGGGGGCGTTGGCAGCCATATCCAGCGTATCCAGAATGGGGATGATCTTTTCCACTGCGTGGGAAACACCGTCGCCAAACTTCTGGTCGGCCTCGCGGGTGGAGCGCTTGCGGTAGTTGTCGTACTCGGCAGCCATGCGCAGCAGCTGATCCTTGGCCTGTGCGGCGTTCTTTTCCGCTGCATCCAGCTTAGCCTTAATGGCTTCCATCTCCCGGGCCTTCTTGTTGAACCAGCCGCCGTCCTTCTTCTTGTCCTCTTCGGTAGCGGCAGCCTCGGCAGCAGCCTGTTCGGGCGCTGCGGCAGCGGTCTTTTCCTCGGGGGCAGTCTCCGGCTGCTCGGTCTCGGGCACCGTGTTCTTTGCTTCTTCGCTCATTCCAGATCCTCCTTATAGATCACAGTCCGCCGCGGTACGGCAGCCTGCGGGGTGTCTTTTCGTTTGCCGCTCATGCCCTCGCCCAGCTGGTCTGCAAACTCGTGCAGCAGGGGCATCAGCTTCTGGAAGGGCATCCGGGTGGGGCCGATCAGGGCAATGGAGCCCCACAGCCCGCCGCCTACCAGATACCGGTCGCTCACGATGCACAGCCCGGGGATCTGCGGTTCCAGATCCTCGCCCAGCAGCACGCTTTCGCTGCGGTTTTCCGGGGGTGCGATCAGGCTTGCGGCCTGTTCCTCGTCGTTCAGCAGGGTAAGGATATCACCCACTCTGCCGTCCAGCTGCGGCCAGTCCAGCAGGTACTGCTCGCCGCCCAGAAATACATGGGGCTTTACGCTGTCCTGCAGAATTGCAGCTGCGGCGCTGACCACCGGCACAAGCTCCGGTGCGATCTGGCTGCACAGCTCGCTGAGCATCCGGGTGGAAAGATCCACCGGTGCCACAAAGGTAAGGTTGCGGTTGAGCAGCGCCGCAAGGGCGGCTGCATTTTCCCGGGAAAGCCCGGTGCGTACCCGCGCCACCCGGGTGCGGACGTAACCGGCAGTGGTCACAGCCAGCACAGCGGCTGCGCTGCGCCCCACCTGCACCACCTCGTAATGGGCGATGCACAGATCCTCGGCGCAGGGGGTGCTGACGGCGGCGGTGCAGCCGCTGATGGCGGCCAGCGCCTTGGCAGCGCCCTGTGCCAGCTTTTCCGGCTCGTGGTCAAGGCTGGCGAACACCGCATCTACCCGGGCGCGGGTAACGCGGTCCAGCGGCTGATCATCGGTCAGCAGGTTGTCCAGATAATACCGGTAGCCCTTGGCGCTGGGCACACGCCCTGCGCTGGTGTGGGGCTGCTCCAACAGACCCAGCTTTGTCAGCGCCGCCATCTCGTTGCGCAGCGTTGCGCTGGACACTGCCATATCAAAGTAGTTTGCCAGCACGCTGCTGCCCACCGGCTCGCCCTCAAGGCCATACAGCGCCACGATCGCCTGCAAGACCCGTTGCTTGCGTGCATCCATCGTCATAGCGCCTGCCTCCTTTTTGTATCGCTTTTGTTTGTTTAGCACTCCTTGTTCCTGAGTGCTAAGACCATTATAACCGTTTTTGCCCTGCTGTCAAGCCCTTTGCAAAAATGTTTATAAAGATTCATAATTCTGTCATAAAGGGGGTGTGAACTCCCTCAGTCAAAGCCTGCGGCTTTGACAGCTCCCTCGGGGAGGGAGCCTCTGGCGCGCCCGCAAGCTTTGCACTTTAGCCGGAAACTTTACCGCTATGCCAAAGGCCCCATCCCAGAGGGGGCTGTCATCGCCACAGGCGATGACTGGGGGAGTTCTCCTGCCACGCAAAAAACGTCTGCCGAAGCAGACGTTTTTTGCGTAATGTATCATTTTTAAAGTTTTCCGCACTGCTTGCCGGTGAAGAACCGCAGGGTGGTGGTAGCGCGGAACACCTTGCCTGCCCGCAGCACCGTAGAGGGGAACTCCGGGTGAGAGGGGCTGCACGGATAGTGCTGGGTCTCCAAGGCAAAGCCGCCGTACTTGCGCAGGGGCTCGCCGCCCTTGCCCGGGGCGGGGCAGTCCTGCAAAAAGTTGCCGGTATACAGCTGGATGCCCGGCTGGGTGGTGTACAGCTTCATGCTGATGCCGGTCTTATCACTGGTCGCCCATGCGCAGATGCTCTGGCTGGAGCCGCGTGCGCGGTCGATGACATAGCAGTGGTCGTAGCCGCCGCCCACCATGGTGGTCTGGGAGAAGCCGGTGTCGATCTCCTTGCCGATGGTCTTACCGGCAGTAAAGTCCATGGGGGTGTTTGCCACGGGCAGGATGTTGCCGGTGGGGCAGGTGGTATTGTTGCCCTCCAGATAGCGGGAGGCGTAGATGCGCAGCTTCTGGTTCAGCACGTCGCCGCCGCCGTCCAGATTGAAGTAGCTGTGGTTGGTCAGGTTTACGATCGTGTCAGCGTCCGAGGACACACGGTAGTCCATGCGGAAGGTGTTGTCATCGGTGAGGGTATAGCGCACCGCGATCTTCAGGGTGCCGGGAAAGCCGTCCTCGCCGTCAGGGCTTACAGCCTCCATCAGCAGGGTGTCGCCGAAGTACTTCACCTCATAGATTTTCCGGGAAAAACAGCCGTGCAGGTGGTTTTCGCCGTTGTTTTTTTCCAGCTGATAGGTCTTGCCGCCCAAGGTAAAGACGGCGTTTTCGATGCGGTTGGCGTAGCGCCCCACAAAAGCACCGCAGCAGGTGCTGCCGGACGAGGTGAAGTCGTTCTCGTAATCTGCCATGGTGTCGTGACCCAGCACCACATCCACCGGGCCATTTTTGGCCGGGACGATGATATTTTTGATCACGCAGCCGTAATCCAGCACACTGACGGACATACCGCTGGGGTTCGAGAGGATGTACTCGGTAACATTAGCGCCCTCTTTGGTCACACCGAAGGGCTTGGAACGGATCTGTGCCATTGGGCCTCGCCTCCTAAAGCTTTTTTCGGAAATGCAAAAGGGGCAGACTGCCCCCTTTTGCATCTTGTCTGTATTTATGATTATATCACAGTTTTACAGTTTTGTGTTGGAATCCTTTTAGAATTACCATCCAATTTTTGCGGCGATTTTTTGTTAGAATCATCGAAAGTGCCCACAATACCAAAAAGCGCCCCGCACTTCCGGTGGAAATGCGGGGCGCTTTGGTGATACGGGCTGTAAGCCTTATGCCTCCGGCTGAGGCTGTGCCGCAGAGGACTGGGCGGCAATGAACTCGGCGGCATCGTCCGGGATGTCGTCCAAATCCTTGTCGCTGCCGATGTCCACGTTGAGCGGCGGCTTCTTGAACAGGATATCGTACAGAATAGGCACGATATACAGGGTCATCAGGGTGGCGTAGCTCAGGCCGCAGATGATGACGATGGCCATGCCGCTCATCAGCTGGCTTGCCATATCGTTGCTGAACACCATTTGCAGCATGGCCAGCACAGTGGTCAGGGTGGTCATCAGGATGGGGCGCATACGGGTCTTGCCGGTAGCCACCAGTGCGGCGCGGCGCTCCATGCCGCCCATGCGCAGCTGGTTGGCGTAGTCCACGAACACGATGCCGTTGTTGACGACCGTACCCATCAGCACGATGAAGCCCATCATGGAGATCATGGTCAGCTGCTGGCCGGTGAGCAGCAGACCCAGCAGACCGCCGGTAAAGGCCAGCGGCACGGTGAACAGCACGATGAAGGGGGACAGCAGGCTCTGGAACTGTGCCACCATGACAAGGTAGACAAAGGGCAGGGCCAGGGCCATCCACTGGATCATCTCGTCGGTCATATAGTTGACGCTGTCGCTCTCGCCGCCCATGGAGAAGGAGCAGCCCTCCGGCATCTCATCAGTGAGGGCAAAAGCATCCAGCGCCTTTTTCACGGCACGCGCCTGCACCGTGGTGTTGTAGCCCGGGGCAGTCTCGGCAGTGACGGTGACGAACTGGTTCCGGTTCTCGCTGGTGATGGAGTCCGGTGCGGTGCCGGTGGTCCAGCTGGCGATATCCGACAGCTTGCAGGTTCCGGTGGCGGTGGTGCCGTCTGCGGACATGACGGTGGTCTCAAAGGTCATGTCCATCATGTTTTCCTTGGTCAGCGGGTCCAGATTGTTGCTGATCTGCACATCCATGGTGGTACCGTCCACGGTAACAGGGGTCTGTGCCGTGGTGGTGGTGGTCAGCTTTGCCGCGATCTGCTGGTACACCTGCGCAACGGTCAGGCCGTTGGCGCGTACCTTATCGCGGTCCACCTGCAGGATGATGGTGGAATCGCCCGCGCCCAGACCGTTGGTGGCGTTCTGGAAGCCCTCGGTGTTGTTCACGATGTCTACCACCTTCTCGGACAGAGCGGTCAGGGTCTCGGCATCGGTGCCGTAGATCTTGATGGTCAGACCGGTGGACAGCTGACTGGTCAGGTCATCAGTCATGCCGTACTGCTGGACGGTGGCGGTGCAGTCCGCAACGCCGGCCACAGCGTCCTCCATGGCCTTGCAGGCGGCGTCGATCTTGGAAGAGGAGAGCTCCTCGTTGAGCTTGACGTTGATCTTATACTTGCCGTAGCCGTTGGCGGCGTTCAGCAGGTCAGTGATGGTGGAGGGCAGGCCGAGGTTGGAAACATCCATGCCCGCCACAGTGTTGTCGGGGGTAATGCCTACCTCCTCCACGCCGTCCACAGCCATCACAGCCTGCACCACCTTACCGGCTACATCGTAGGACTCCTCCTTCGAGAGGGTATCGGTGGTGGAAAGGGTGATCATGGCCTCGTTGCTGGTGCTGGTGGGCAGCAGCACGATGCCCATGGAGACCACCCGCCAGCAGCAGAACACCAGCAGCAGCACTGCGGCTGCCAGCGGTACAAAGCGATTTTTCAGCGCCTTTTCCAGACTGCGGCCGTAGGCGTTCTGAATTTTATCGAACCATGCCAGCTTTTTGGGCTGGGCATTCTTCAGCACGGTAGCCGAGGCAGCAGGCACCACAGTCAGTGCCACGATGAGGGAAGCCATCAGGCAGTAGCCGATGCACAGGGACATGGGACCCATCAGGCTGCGGATGAGGCTGGCAGAAAACACTGCCGGCAGGAACACACACACCGAGGTAAGGGTAGAGGCCACAACGGACATACCCACCTGACGCGCACCCTGCACCGCAGCGCGGGCGGCGGGCACGCCGCGGCCGCGCAGACGGTAGATGTTCTCGATGACAACGACAGAGTTATCCACCAGCATACCGATGCCCAGCGACAGGCCGGCCAGCGTCATGACGTTCAGGTCCAGCCCGGTGAAGTACATCAGCACCACGGCAAACAGCACCGACAGGGGGATACTGACGCCGACCACCAGCGTGGGCTTGACGTCCTTCAGGAAGATGGCCAGCACGACGATGGCCAGTGCGGCACCCACCAGCATACTGGTGAGGATGCTCTTGATGAGGATGCTGATGTAGTTGCCCTGATTGGACAGCACCACAACGTGCAGACCCTCGTACTGGGCTTCCAGCTCCTTGAAAGCGTCCAGACAGTTGGCAGATACGTCACCTGCGCTGGAACTGTCGTCCTTGTAAATTTTCAGCACCGAGGCCTGCTCGCCGTTCAGGCGGGTGTAGCTGTCGGCGGCGTTGTCGATGATCTCCACGTCTGCCACATCGGAAAGGCGCACGTCGCCGTAGCCCTCCACATGGAGCAGCAGCGCACCGCGGATATCGTCCACGCTGTCGTATTCCTCGCCCACCTTCAGCAGCCACGACTCGCCGCTTTCGTCCTTGACGTAACCGGCAGGCATGGAGAAGTTCTGGGCGTAGATGAGGGTGGCAAGGGTCTTGATATCCAGCTGCTTGGTTACATCGGCGCTGGCAAGCGCCTTTTCCTTGGCGGCCTCGTACTGGGTCTTGGCCTCGCTGAGCTGCTTTTCGTACTCATTCAGCTGCTCGCGGGCTTCGGTAAACTGCATATAGGCGACCATCTGCTGCTGGGTAAAGTTGCCCAGCGCTTTGGAGAACTCGCTCATCATGCCGGGCACGTTGTCCATGGCCTTGATGGTATCTTCCAGCGTCTTATAGATGACGTTCAGGCTGTCCTGCAATTGCAGCTCGTCTGCCAGATCCGCAGCGCCCTCGCCCTGCGTACCGGTCTCGGTGTTGATGCGGTTCTGCAGGGTCTGCAAAGCAGAGGAGAGCTTATCGGTGATATCCCGCAGCTCGGACACGATCTCGATCAGGGAGTCGATATCCCGCATACCGGTGCTGTTGAACTTGTCCAGCACCCGCTGCAAACCGGCCTGCACCTCGATGAGTGCCTGCTGCACCTCAGGCTCCTTGACCACGGCGATCAGGTTGTTGACGCTTTGCAGCAGCGCCTCCGCCTGCTTGCGCACTACTTCTACGGCTTCGCCGACCTCGGAGCTGAGGGTGCCCATGACCGTGTTGGACACGGTATTGCCGAAGTTTTTGAACTGCTTATCGTATTCTGCGCGGCCGGCCTTGATCTTGGCCTCGGCCTCCTCCAACTGTGTGTGCGCCACTTCCAGCTGAGTGTCGATAAGCTCCATCAGCTTTTCGTTGATGGCGTCCACCTTTTCCTGATTCAGCTGCACCTGCACCAGCTGCTCCACAAGGCCGCTGGAGGATACGCTGGACACGCCGCCCTTGCGCTGGACGTAGGGAGTCATGGTGTTCTTGATAAAATCAGAAAGGTCGTACACCGAACTGCCCTCGCGGCTGACAGCCACGGTCATAAAGGCGTTCATGTTCATGCTGTACTGTATCACAGAGGGAGTCAGCGCCGTCTCCGGCAGGTCGCTCTTGGCCTGATCCAGCTTGTTGGACACCTGCACCAGTGCGCTGTCCATATCCGTGTCATCCACGAACTGCATCAGCAGCAGGCTGTAGTTTTCAGCCGAGGTGGCGGTGATCTTTGAAACACCCGGCACCGTAAGCGCGTTTTGCAGCACGTCCGAGACCTCGGTCTCCACACGCTCCGGGCTGGCACCGGGATACACGGTGACCACCATCAGATACGGTGTGCTGACATTCGGCAGCAGGTTGGTTTTCATCTTGGTGATCGACACAAAGCCGAGCATCAGCACCATGATGACTGCAACCAGCACCGTAAATGGTTTTTTGACACTGAATTTTTCCATCTTATCCTACCGTTTCTCTGCCGCACCGCCCGGCGCAACAGTTCCTCCCTCTTTGGGGGCAATGGGTTCCTAACATTCCTATTATACACGCAAGGCGCGCGCTTTCAATAGAGGCGCAGCGAATCTTTTGCGAAAGTTCTGTCAAAATCTGCGAAACGCACAACTTTGCCGCCCCAAAACCGGCATTCTGTCCGCTTTCCTCCCTTCTGCCGCCGGACAAAATTTCGACACCTTTTCCATACTGCATACGGTTGAGCGGGGCGGATCATTGCAGGGGAGGGAAAAATTCAGAGGATATAAAGACTTTTCTTTTTGCATAGAAATGTGCTTTTGATTATGGTATACTAACAGCAGACTGAAAAAGCTGCCCCCTGCAAGGGGCTTATCCGATACAAAAACGAGGAACACTATGAAAAAAGTCATTTCGGTCCGTTTCAAGGAAAACGGCAAAAGCTATTATTTTGATCCCGGTGACGCTGTCATCCATGCCGGGGAGTATGTGATCGTGGAGACTGCCCGCGGCGTGGAGTGCGGCGAGGTGGTGCAGGGCGTGCTGGAGCTGGCGGATGCCGCCGTACCCAAGGCGCTGAAGCCCATCACCCGCATGGCCGACAGCGTGGATATCCGCCGGATGCGCCAGAACCGCGAGGACGAAAAGCGCGCCTACCACACCTGTCAGGAGTGCATCGCCCGCCACGGGCTGGAGATGAAGCTGGTGGAGGCCGAGTACACGCTGGACCGCTCCAAGATCATGTTCTACTTCACCGCCGACGGACGGGTGGACTTCCGGGAGCTGGTCAAGGATCTGGCCGGCATCTTCCACACCCGCATCGAGCTGCGCCAGATCGGCGTGCGCGACGAGAGCAAGA
>ENA-OYWS01000947-OYWS01000947.1-human-gut-metagenome-genome-assembly--contig:-NODE-947-length-11384-cov-44.088710_pt1 | contig 11384 bp, 10 predicted proteins | sample MGYA00244813_ERZ653402 | MGnify/ENA primary metagenome ERZ653402 (study PRJEB26926, sample SAMN06165021) | human gut metagenome | biome: ENVO:00009003; feature: ENVO:2100002; material: ENVO:00002003...
GATTGGCTATATCCTAGCCTTTTCAGGCCCGATGATTTCTAAACGGGACAGCAGTGATAAAACAATGAAGATTTTTAAGAATTTCATCGGCCTCGCTGCCCTGGCACTCTGCCTCGGCTTCGCTTCTTGCAGCAGCGATGATGATGCACCTTCTTATAGCAATGTGGCTGTAAGCAACTCAAAGTTGATGACTATCCTCAAAGCTAAGGGATACCAGTTTGATGAAAATGGCAAAATGCTTCTTGACGACAAAGCCAACAGCACCACATCTCTCGACCTTTCAGGCACAAAGGTTGATACCGCTGCCTTGAAGGAACTTTCTGTTTTTCCTAATTTGAAAGAGTTGAACCTTAGCAGCAATGGCTATGGTCCAGTTTTCCATATCGCTTCACTTCCTTCACAGATTACAGGTCTTGACTTGCAAGGCAATGACATCTACGACTTCGACGGCTTGGTAACAGCTAAGGTTGAGAATGATGAGGTGAAAGCTACTATCCTTCATGAGTTTACAAAACTTTATCTCCCTGCTTCCTGCAAGTATAATGTAGAGGACTTGATGCCTTTCTATACCCAGAATGAGGCAGAGAACAAGACTGTTGACATGCAAATGGTAAATGATAGGGGTTCTTTGGAGAAGTATAATACTTTGAGAGAGATTCCTGATACATATTTCCGTACTTTTTTGAAGATGAAGTTTGCTTCATTGTTTGTTGATGATACACATATAGATATTAGCAAGCCTATGGGACTGAATGAAATAGGAGAAAGCATAACTCTTCATTATGCAAATGAGTTTGCAGACCTTGATAAAATTGCTTCTATTTCTGGTATTGAATATTTTATCAACAACCCTTATTATAATTCATTCTTTGTTTCTTTAGGTTTTGATCATGTGAATGAATTTAATGTCGGGTATTTGATGCCAAGAGCCAACATCAAGTCTATAACGTTAAAAGGTGTTAACTTTGTAAATGGCATAGATTTGTCTAAAGCTACAGGATTAGCGTCGTTCATCCTTGATGGTTTTAAATCTGTTTCAGAATTGGATTTGTCTAATACTCTTGTTGGAAATCAAGAAATTACAGAATTTGACAAGTCGATTGCAAATGGTTTGTGTTTGTTCAACAGTGAAGATCTAGAGTCAATTACTTTCGGTAAAAATATAAAGGGAAAGGCATTACTGATGGAACTCGTCAACTTGCCTAATTTGAAATCTATAGATTTAAGTTCATTTAAAGGTTTTATGAACTTTTTTCTTTTGAAATTGCCTAATTGCCAAATTACATACCCTAATTTAGAGTATGTATTGGGTAATGATGGAAATTTTTTTGAAAAAGCTATTGGTGAAGATGCACAAATTAGCTTCTTGGTTTCAAAAGATGATGTATTTGCACAAGAAAGTACTATAAGTTTCATCAATAAATTCAAGGATAGCTTAACTGATTACGAATGGTTGAGCTATAGGAAAAAAGGAGCTTTCAGATGGACGAGAAGTATTTAATTTATAATAAAGTTTACATTATTAATTAAAATTTAAGTAAAATGAAAAAGTTAATGTTTATTATGATGATGTTGCTTGGTTTCGTTGCAACTTCGTCAAGTGTTTATGCACAGAGTGTAAGTGTTCAATCAGCAGAGGACATTGAAGGTTCCTACACAGGTTCGCTAACCAAGGTTTACATGAATGGTGACAAGTCGCCAGTTTCCCCTATCGAGACTGTTGTTACAAGCAATGGCGATGGAACATATAATTTTCACATTGATGCGTTCAAAGTAGGTAAGATGCCAGGTACAATTACTGTAGATGCGCAAAATATTGAAATTTCTTCTGCTAATAGTGCATTCGCTGCAACTTGCACAAATGCTGTAAACCTTAAAATTTTTGGTTTCATTCCTGCATATTACACTGCTAATGTTACTGGTTCCATTGAGAATGGGAAACTAATCTATACATTGACTGTTAATGCAGAGTATTCTAGTGCTCCTTTTACAGCCATAGTTACATTCGAGGGTAATTGGTCAAGCGACTTGTAATAGATGTATAATTACAAAATGACAGCAAAGAAAGTTTGTTCTCGTTTATTCATCTTTGCTTTTGCATTTGCAATGTCTTTGTCTTTTGCATCTTGTTCTTCCGATGAAGAAATAACAGATGCAGATGCAAATACTGAGTTGGTGAAAGAGGCAACGAATTACCTGAATGGTGAAATTGTGCTTAGTACAAACGCAACGATGAATGGCGTGAACAAAACCCTTTTACCGGAGGGATGTCCTACAAAGTTTAAGTTTGAATGGAGTAAGACAGACGCACAAACTTTCACCATTTCTTTGCTTGACTTCACGGTCGGAAACATGGGAATGATTATCAATTTTAAGTGTGATGTCAAGACCATGGTTCTCAACTCTTGGGAGCAGAAAGAATATACAGGTGATGGTTGGATAAAGTTTAAGGGTGAAGACGGTTCTGTGTGGGGAACAGATACAGACGGTTCTGCATCAAGTGCCAAAGGTAGTAGCGTTCAAGGCTATTACAATGCCAAAACACACGAAATTCAGTTCATCGTAAACTACAATATGATGAATGTACGTTCTGAGTGCTTCAAGCAGACCATTGACAAGTCTCGTCTCGCTACTTTTGAGGCAGACAAGAAAAAGTACGAGGCAGACTTGGCTGCGTATAAAAAGGAGCACGGAATCAAATAAGAGACTGTAGCTTATATATAAAAGGAAAGAGGGATATGCCCAGACATGTCTCTCTTTTTTTTGCAAGTAAAAAATGGAGGGAAGAGAAACAAGCCATAGCGAGGCTGAAATCGTGTAAGGATTTGGAAAAAATAGAATGACAATATAAATGAAGACAATTAGAAATGTAATGCTCATCGGCTTGCTGCTGATACTCGCCCTCCCTGTCGCTGCACAGCGAAAGGTGAAGTTCGGTATCTTCGACAAAGCCACAGAGCAGCCAATCATCGGCGCAGTCATCACTTACGCCGACAATGATAAATTGAAGTCGCCACAACGTACCGTCACCAATATGGACGGTGAGGCTACCATCTCGGTGCCTCAGGGTGGCAAGTGTTATTACCAGGTGGTATCCGTGGGTTACAACCCTCTGAAGGGAACCATCGGAAGCGACAGCTCCCTCAAGCTCTTCATGACAGAAGACGTGATGAAGGTGAACGAGGTGGTGGTTACTGGTTCCCGTACCGCGCGACCTATCAAGCTCTCGCCAGTGAGCACGCAGGTGATCGGCGGTAAGGAACTGGTAGATGCAGGCTATGCCGACCTGACCAAGGCTCTGCAACAGGAGACACCGGGTATGAACATCCAGAAGGTGGGTTTCGGCAACGAAATTTCCATGCAGGGCTTGGATGCCCGCCACGTGCTCTTCCTGCAGGATGGTGAGCGATTGACGGGCGACATGGCGGGTAACCTCGACTATGAGCGATTCAACCTCCATGCCATCGACCGCATCGAAATCGTGAAAGGTGCCAGCAGTACCCTCTATGGAAGCCGTGCATCGGGTGCCGTCATCAATCTCATCACCAAGAAGACCACCAAGCCTATCGATATTCAGGCTGGTGTACGCTGGGGACAGATGAACGAAACCAACTACAAGAATCCTTCCAAGAAGGACTTCCTGTATATGTTTGAGAAGAACGCCGACCGCCCGAACCTGCAGAGCTGGGTATCGGCAGGATTCAATGCAGGCAAGGTAACTTCGCAGACGGATGTGTGGTATTCTTCGAGTGATGCCTTCTACATGTATCAGGCGGAGAACGACAAGAAGGTCTATACCCAAGAGGCGAACCCTTGGCTCGACCACGACGTGACCATTACCAGCGTGGCTTCCCGCCCGCCAATGGGCATCGAGGGCACAGAGCATATCTCGGTATCGCAGAAGGTATTCTACGACCCTTTCAAGAACCTGGAGATTCTTGCCTACGGTAGTGCGTTCTATATGAATACCTACGACCTCATTCAGGATATGACTTTCAGTCAGGCGCGTGACTGGACGGCTGGAACCAAGATTAAGTACTCCTTCAAGGATTGGTTCAAGATTACCGCCTCCCTTCATGGCGACTTCTACGACCGCTTCAAGCGTCACGAGCGTATCGACGAGCGTACCAAAGTGTATAAGAGCCGTATCTTCCAGCCTCGCCTCTCCATCACCTCGCAGAAGTTCGAGGGCCACGACCTCATCCTCGGTATCGAGCACCTGAGCGATGACCTGACGAGCGACCGATTCAACGGCGATGCCTCCCACATCATGCGCACCCGCTCGCTGAAGGAAACGGAGGCTTTCCTGCAGGACGAGTGGACGATGAACGACCACTGGATGGTTTCGGCAGGTGTGAGAACCAACTTCAGCCGTGCCTTCGGACTGATGGCGATGCCTAAGATTGCCTTCAAGTGGAGTCCTTCGGATCACTGGGCATGGAGAGCCAACTACTCGATGGGCTACCGTTCGCCAAGCATCAAGGAGCTGTTCTTCAACTGGGACCACCTGGGCATGTTCATGATTAAGGGTAACGAGGACCTGAAGCCTGAGAAGAACAACTACGTGAGTCTGGGCACAGAGTACTCGAACGATAACTTCTTCATCTCGGGCAATGTGTATGGCAACTTCTTCCGCAAGAAGATAGAGGGCGTATGGCGCATCTACGACATGCAGTATAATTTTGAATATACCAACCTCGCCAAGCAGAACCTCATCGGTCTGGAGACCATCATGCGCTGGCACTTCCTCAACCACTTCACGATGAATGCCACCTACAGCTACGTGAACGTGAGCAAGACGGATGGCATCCAGGTGAACACCACTTCGCCTCATGCTGCTACGGCGAGCCTCGACTATAAGTACAACAAGAAGAACTACCGACTGGGTGCTACCTTCTCGGCAAGCTACATGGGTGAGAAGAAGTTTGATGTGCTGGACCGACTCTCTGTAAACGGCGAGAGCCACGATGCCTACTTCCGCTGCAAATTGCCACAGTATGTATTGTGCAACCTTTCGGTGATTCAGACCTTCTATAATAAGGTGAAGGTGACGGTGGGTGTGGATAACATCTTTAACTATGTGCCAAAGACCCTGGGTTCGGGCATCACCATGTTTAACGTGCCAGCCACGGCAGGAGCCAAGGCGCATGTGCAGGTGGAAGTGTTGGTAGATGAATTGGTAAAAGCATTTAGAAAGAAGAAATGATGAAGAAAGCATTACTATATATAATAGGTATGGCAGCCGCAATGACAAGCTGCGTATCTTATGAGGCAGAGGACTTCACTGGTCATACCTTGCCCCGAAAAACAGGTTATAGCACGGGTGTTACCAACGACTGGCTCTATTTCGACCTGAAGACGGGACATCGCTATAATGTGCTGAATCCTAACCAGAGTGTCATTGCCTTTATTGACGGCAAGCCAATAGAGGAATATTTCCATTATAAAGGTACTGCCAAGCTCGTAAAGTATTGGAGCGAAGGTGTGCAGAAGAACATCTTCGAGGATGCAGAGCGTGATGAGAACGGCGATACCATATTCACCAAGAATCAAGCCACTGGCAAGTTTACCTATAAGACGGTGAAGAGACAAGCCAACAGCATCTTAGTGATGGAGAACAAGGAGGATGACCCAAAGACCATGGCTTATCCTGCCACGGAGTGGGACCTCGCCTTTGATGGTTACCAGCTTCGCACCAACAGTGGAACAAGCGGTATAGGCAAGGGCGGTGCTGCCGACCTGGGCTATGGCGAATATGACAAGTGGACGAGCAAGGCGCAGGTGGATGCTTATCTGGCAGAACACAATATGACCTTCGCCGTGGATGATTCAGCAAGTGTCTATGTCACCATGTCGCAGAACGACTGGAACAAGTACTGCATCGCCAACAACCTCGACATGAACGAGAATCCTTGGTTCGACCCGAATAATGGTCCTGCCAAGCAGTTGGTAAGCGGCAATCCGGTGCTCGAAAAAGCGATGAGTTTCTCTGGTCCACCTCCAGTATATACTCCTTCTTTCCATACCTACGTAATCCGTTCGTGGGATGGCGAGAGATATTACAAGCTCCAGATTATCTCCTGGTATGATGCCAATGTGCAGATAGGTGATGAGGGAGGAAGAATCAGTTATTACTTAGATGAATTAAAATAAATATTAAACATTATGAAACAATTGAATTGGTGGAAATCCATCGCATCTTTCCTTGTGGTACTCTTTACCATGCCATTGGGACATGCGCTGATGATGATAATGGATAAGACGATGACTCCTGAAGCTGTGCATTACTCAGCCTTCTTCATGGGGTTGGCAGGTCTTATCATGGTAGTAATCGGTGTCTTCGTAAAGGGAGACACCAAACAGACTCTTTGGGGACTTTTCGGAGGACTGCTCTTCTGGACCGGTTGGATAGAATTCCTGTTCCAGTACTATGCTACCCGCTGGGGTACACAGCCGGAGATGGAGAATGGTGAAGTTGTAACTCGCCCTGAATACCTCATCCTCCCTGCCACCTTCGGCATGTGGATGATGATTATGGTGCTCTACATCTTCTCAACCAAAAACGGATGTAACTTCATCAACTGGTGGCAGCGTGTTCTTTTCCGTTCCAGCAAGAACGTGATTGCCGCCCGTCCGATGACACATCATACCAGTATCGTCACCTTCATGGAACTGAACATGATTCTCTGGACCAGCTATCTCCTGTTGATGTTCTGCTACGACAAGAATTTCCTCGGCGACCATCACCCTGTAACTTCGGTTGTTGCCGTAGCTTGTCTGATAGGTAGTTTCTTCATCTTCCGAAAGCAGTTGCGTTTGAGCACATGGGGAGCCAATATCCGTATGGCTATCGCAACGGTTGTCGTGTTCTGGGTTCCAGTGGAAGTACTTGGTCGCTTGGACTTTTTCAAGGAGATTTGGATTGAGCCGGAGAAGTATACCACTCAGATGATCTGCATCCTCGTGGCATTCGTGGCATTGCTCGTCTATATCATGTTTGCAGCTCACAAGAAGAAAAGCCATGAGTAACAAGAAACTATATTGGTGGAAATCCATCGTGTCGATGGGCGTGATATTGGGAAGCATGCCCATGGTTCACTTGGTGGCACGAGTATTGAAGGACAACTACGACGGCACGCAACTGTTGGGTGCTGGCATGGCTGTGGGATTCGTGGGCTTGGTGATGGTGGTGGTCGGTGTTTTCGTCAAGGGACAGACTCGCCAAACCTTGCTCGGACTTATCGGTGGCATGTTCTACTGGACGGGTTGGGTGGATTTCCTCTTCATGTATTATGCCCATCGTTGGGGCACACATGCTGAGATTGCCCCAGTGACAGGAGAGGTGTTGAGCCGACCTGAATATCTTCTGCTCCCTGCCACCTTTGGCTTGTGGGCAATGGTGATGTTGCTCTACATCTTCTGTTCCCGAAATGCCTGCAACTTCCTTAACTGGTGGCAGACGCTCTTCTTGGGGAAGAACAAGCGACTCATCGCCGCTCGCCCGATGACACGCCACACCAGCATTGTTACCTTCATGGAAATCAACACAATGCTCTGGACTTGCTATCTCCTGCTGATGAACCTCTACGATCCTCAATTGTTTGGTCGTGAGAGTCCAGTCACCTTCGGTGTAGCCTTCGGTGCCTTGCTTTCCGCCCCATACGTATTTCGCAAGCAACTCCACTTGCAATCGTGGGGAGCAAACATCAGAATGGGTACGGCAACGGTCATCGTGTTCTGGATAGCGGTAGAGGCATTTAATCGCACGGGCATCATCGGGAAGCTCATTGCACATCCGAGCGAATATCCTTGGCATTGGATGGTAATGGTGATAGAACTTTGTTTCTTGGCAGGAAAGATTGTCAAGGATGCAAGGGCGAAGAAAGAAAAGAAATAAGATAGATAATCAGATAAGGAAATCAATGAAGAAAGGAACTTGGAGAAAACAACATAAATGGCTTGGTATCGGCTTGAGCTTCTTCATGCTGATGTTCTGCGTGTCAGGCATCCTGCTCAATCATCGTTCACTCATCAAGGATGTGAACGTGAGCAGGAAGTACCTGCCAAGTCGTTATGAGTTTCAGAAATGGAATGGCGGTTTGCTACGAGGCACGCTTGACATTGGCAAGGATTTAATGGTAGATTCCATGAGGAATGTGGATTCTTGTCGCCAACTGTTGCTTTATGGCAATGGTGGCATCTGGCTCACCGACTCCAAGGCTTCCTATTTCAAGGATTTCAATGAGGGCTTGCCCGAAGGTGCCGACTATAGGCAAATCAAAAATGTCATAAGGCTTGATAATGGAAGGATATTTGCTGTCTCACCTTTCGGGCTTTATCGCTATGGAGTGCATAACAAATGGCATGAGGTGAATATGTCACTGGAGGATGAGGAGAAATTTACGGACATCGCTTCGCATGGCGACACCCTTGTAGTGCTCAGTCGTTCCTTTGTCTATACCTCGCTTCCTCCTTATAAGACTTTTAAGCGCATTCAACTTCATGCGCCAAAGGATTATGACGGCAAAGTAACTGCCTTTCGTACCGTTTGGCTACTCCATAGTGGAGAACTTTTCGGAATAACTGGAAAGATTGTGGTTGATGCCATAGCCATTATTCTTGTGGTTCTCTGTATTACGGGTATCGTCTTTTGGCTGAGACCGAAGCGAAAGGCATTACTGCAAACCTCGCTTCATCTGCATGACAGAATCGGGCGATATACTATTATACTTGCGCTCTTGATTGCACTGACGGGTTGGTGTCTCCGCCCTCCTGTGATGATAGCATTAGTGTTAAGCAAGATTCCGTCTATCCCAGGCACAACACTCAGAAGCAAGAATCCTTGGAACGACAAACTCCGCATAATTCGTTATGATGAGAGCTGCCATGATTGGCTATTATCCTCATCGGAAGGATTCTATTCATTGAACATCAAAAATGCTACAGTGAAAGTTATTACTTCTGTTCCACCTGTCAGCGTGATGGGATTGAATGTATTACAGAAAGATGCAAATGGTAGATGGCTTTGCGGTTCATTTAGCGGCTTGTTTGTTTGGGACAGACGACAAGGAACTGCTACCGATTACTTTACGAACAAACCTGCACCGAATGAAGCAGGAGCACCATTCGGAAAGAAAGCTGTCGCAGGTATGAGCCAAGACTTTTCCATCCCTGTCGTAGCGGAATATTACGAGGGAACAAACTTTGCCCCTCAACCTTCGAGCATGAACCAACTTCCGATGTCGCTTTGGAATGTGGCATTAGAGGTGCATAGTGGCAGAATTTTCATTGGAACGATAGCCACATACATATTCATCTTTGTTATGGGCATTCTTGCGTTTTGGTGCTTGTGGTCGGGCTATAAAATTAGGTTAAAAAAGAAATAACATTGCACAAAATCCAATTCTTATTAAATACGAAAACAAACTGATGGTGGCGAGGTAATATTTTTGCCACTATCAGTTTTTTATATAGTGTTCCACCTGCTATAATGGTGCAAACACAAGAAACAACATCTTATTATTTCTTGATAAGCCTTTTGATTTCATTTGATTCGTTTGTCAACTTTCTTGCCAAGCTATCTTTGTATGCTGCTATCTCCACCATTTTATGATAACGAAAGATTGAATCTTCATAAACAGCAACACGACTTCTTACATCATCAATAACTTTCTCATCTCGGCAAACAGAGAAATGCTTTTCGATGTAGCGAATATTCGGGTCGTCAGATGGAAGAACCATTTTTAAGGCTCTATACTTCAAGTCTGCCTCCTCCCAATTTCTGTGCTCTCGCCATTGGGTGAGATTACCCCAAATGGAGATAACAAGAGATAAAGCCAAGCCACCAATGAAAAGAAGAACATACTTTGAAGTAGGCTCGAAACGATGGGTGACAACCTTCTTTTGAGGAATGCTACCCATTGCGTGAAGTTTGTCCTGCACAACTTTTGATGTAGTATTCAGTTCTTGTTTCATCTGATTAATGGTATCAAACAAGAGTTTGCACCGCTGTTCATCTTTGCTTGCTTCTTTCTTGGTAAGGTCGATATAGATACATATCGCCTCTCTTAATTTTGCCAATTTGTCAATAGACTCCTCTTCTTTTACAGCTATAGAAAGGATGGCTTTTTCAAGCTTGCATGTATCAACACTTACAGGGACAGGAATGCTTCCAGCCTCTGCATTCTTTGGTGAAGCAGAAAGTTCATCGACTTTCTGCTCCAATCTCTCAACTGTGCCGTAGATGGCTTCCAATAGTTCTTCTTTCATCTTTCTTTTGTTGTTTGAATGGTTTGTAACTTGCATCAAAGGCTAAAGCCCTTTCTGCGTTTCTTCTTTTTCTTCTTGGCTGATTCATCCTCTGGGAAAGACTCAAAGGTCTGAGCGTTGGCAGGAGCAAAAAGTCCTATGGAAGAAATACCGTCCCAAGGGTCATGACTGCTCTCCGATATGGATGGCTCCTGGTTGTTCTTGTGATTGCCTTGCTCGTATTGCTGAGCAAATTTGGCTCTTGCTGATAAAAGGTTCTCCGTTCCCTCTAATCTCGCATTCAGTTTGCCAAAGCTATAGTCTCGGCTAATCTGCGTACCCTTGAAGCTATATCCATCCTTGCAGAAACGGATGCCTTGAACCTTGGTTCGCTCCTTATCCTTATAGACAAACTCTAAGTGAATACCTCGTTTTGCAAGTTCGCTTTTGAACTCGTCCCAGCTATCTTCCATTCTCAATGCGCTCTTTACAGCATTGTGAATCTCATATTTGGCTCGCTCAGCATTGCGTAACTTGCGAGTATTAGTATTGCTCTTGTCCGTTCCGTAGGTAAATCCATACTTGGATTTAAGAGCCTTGGTCACTTGCTCATTACGCCTGTAATCATTCCTGTCTGATATGAGCTTGCCCTCGTTATTGATGCGGTTATACACAATATGACAATGTGGATTGTCGGTGTTGTGATGCCTTACGATGATGAATTGAGTATCTTTTATCCCCATCATCTGCATGTATTCAAGGGCTATCTTAGCCATGAACTCATCCGTCAAACGTGGCCTGTCCTCTGGTTTGAAGCTCAATGCAATGTGTCCCACAGGCTTCTTTATCCTTGGATTTAGATGCCTTTGCAGCTCGAAACTTTGCGTTATCTCGGCATTCGTGCCGAGCAGAACACCATCGGAAGCAAGGATTTTCGCCTCGTCCTTGCCTGTCACATAGCGGATGCAACCACCAAAGGATGCCCCTTTCTTTAGCTTTCCTATCATGTGGTATCCTCCTTTCTGTTCATTCCGCTTGGCTTCGGTTTAGAACTTGCTTGGCGATACTCACCAAGGATGGATTTCAATCTTCTCAACAAGTCCACCACATATACATGGGTTTCATGGAAACCTCTC
>ENA-OYWS01000951-OYWS01000951.1-human-gut-metagenome-genome-assembly--contig:-NODE-951-length-11344-cov-6.103641_pt1 | contig 11344 bp, 8 predicted proteins | sample MGYA00244813_ERZ653402 | MGnify/ENA primary metagenome ERZ653402 (study PRJEB26926, sample SAMN06165021) | human gut metagenome | biome: ENVO:00009003; feature: ENVO:2100002; material: ENVO:00002003...
CCACTAATATGGTAATAGAATATATAATATGAAGTTTTACAGCAAAGGAGCTTCCCCATGCGTTTAACAATGAAAGGCGCCACAGCAAAAAATACCCGTTATGCCGATAAGCCAAACGAGGATCTTTTCTTCTTTGACGAGGCAACAGGTTTTGCCATGATACTTGACGGTGTAAGCCGCGACAGAGAAAACGGCATATACCCCAGCCCCAGCCCCGCCTGCCGCGCCGACAACGCCTTTGCCGATGCCGCGCAGGCCGTATTTTTGAAAAAAAACGGTGCCGCACCGGCGGACCGCCTTAAAGCGGCAGTATATGCCGGGAACATGGCCGTTGCCGCCGCCAACGAAGGCTTCCCCTCCCCATTCCTCCCAGGCACGGTCGGCGTGCTTGCGCTTTTTGCCGAACACAAGCTGCATTATGCATATATAGGAGATTCTAACGGCATATTGATTTCAAACGGAACGCTATCGTATTTTACAACACCTCAAACCGCAGAGGTGCATCGCCGCCGCAAGGAGTTTACGTCCGACGAGATACGCGCCGTTATATGCAACAATCCTTCCCACCCCTGCGGCTACGGCGTATGGAACGGCATGCCGTCCGCCGCAGAGTTTCTGCGCGTGGGCGAACTGCCTTTATCCGCAGGCGACAGGGTCCTTTTATGTACTGACGGAATCGACCCGTTCCTCGCATCGCTGTCTGATGCAGCCTTAGCCGCCATGGATGCCGATACTTTAATTTCTCAGGCCATGGCCTACATGATGCCCAAAGGATACATGGACGACCGCACAGCCATTGTTATAAACATATTGGATGTATGAACGATGTTGGAACCCCGTGTCATCATAATCCATGATTGCAGAATATACCCTTGTATGCAGAAAAACGGCGTGACCGTGAAGTCGCACCGTTTTTTCTTTGCCCAACCTTAATACTTATGACTGTTAAGCATTAGGCCGGCGTGATTTCTGGCGGAGCGGGTGGGATTCGAACCCACGTGCGGCTCATCACCGCAAACTGATTTCGAGTCTTTTATGCAACTGTGACGGGGGTGTCCATTTTGGGGTCGTTTCTGTAAGCCCCGTACCCGCCGAAAGCCGCTTGAAATCAGGCTTTTTCGCCCGGAAAGCCTTGCGGGACGAGCTTTTTTGGAAGTGGGTTCAAATCGGCATTTTTCCCGATTTTGGAGAGAAATGCGGGAAGATAGGAGAGAAAAACCGGGAGACGGCCATACACCGCAGGATAGAGCTTCCAACCGACGAAAATCTATTTTTGAGGTGTTACAAATGGATGTATTCCCCGTTAACTGGGACAGCGTTCCCGAGGTAATGAACAAGGAGCAATTCTTCCGCATCTGCCATATCAGCAAGTCCACGGCGCTGCACCTGCTCAAAAGCGGCAAGGTGCCCTGTGAGTGGTCGGGTAAGAAAACCCGGTGCTATAAAATCCGAAAAGAGGATGTGAAAGCATATTTGGAGGAGCGTGCGATTTTCCCCGAACTCTACTCTGCGCCGAAGGGATGGTACGGCACCCACTATGTGGCGAGGCTCTCTAAGGAACTGCCGGAGGACACGCTGCGGCAGATGCACGGCTACTATGAAAAGCTGCTGCGCAAATACCCGGATGTGGTCACGGTAAAGGATGTGGTAACCCTGACCGGCTACACCCTGACCACCGTCCACAACTGGTGCAGCCGGGGGTCACTGAAAGCCTTCCAGAAGGGGCTGAAGTTCTGTATCCCGAAAATCTTTCTTGTGGATTTCTTCTGCTCCCTGACCTTCCGATCCATCACCCGCAAAAGCCTCTGGCATATCCAGACGCTGAATGAATTCAGCAGGAAGATGAAGAAATAATGTGCGATTTAGAAATTCGCACACTCGCACCTGCCTTTCGGTTTTGGTAGACTGTAACCGAAAAGCAGGTGCATTTTGCATTGCAGACCTGCCGGGGAAATTTTGAAAGGGAGGATCACATATGAAATCGCTATTTGAGCAGCTGGGCGGCACTTACACAAGGCAGGGCGACTATTGCCTACCCAATGTTTGCTTACCGCCCAAAGAAAAACGCTCCATCGGCATTTACGGCCAGTGGCGGCGAGTTTATCTGAAGAAGCATCATCGGGTATTGTATTTCAACCTGCTGACCGCCGGGGTGCTGGATGGGCACCTCGCAGACATCGAGGAGCAGGCGCAGGAACTCTTTCTTTGGCTGGTAAAACAATACGCAGACACCGAGGGCGTGACGGAGGCCTTGAAAGCCGATGACCCGATGGCGTGGGTGCGAAAGATGAACGGCATCCGACATCGGGCAAATGAGGTCGTAATGCAGGAAATTGTATACGGATGATGAGCAAGCGGAGGTCGATGACGTCCGCTTGTTTTGTGTGCAGAAAAGAACAATGCTGTTTTTAAACGGCATTGTTCCGAACTTTGTTGACATTATTCTTTTATTCGGGTATAATGTACTTGTAATTTTATGCGTGGAGGTATCCCCTATGGCTGAAATGATCTCGGTAAGAGAGGCAGCAGTGCGCTGGAATATAACGGAGCGGAGAGTTGCGACGCTCTGCAAGAATGGGAGAATCGCCGGTGCGGAAAAGCAGGGCAATCGTTGGCTGATCCCCGCTGATACGCAGAAGCCGGCGGATCAGCGGCTCAAGACGGGCGCTTTCCGCAAGACGGAGCGCGCGCCGAAGCTGCCCCTGCCCATCGGCGTGTCCAACTACTGCCTTGCATCGTCGGAATACTACTACATCGATAAGACGATGATGATCAAGGATTTCATCGACGAGCGTCCGATGGTGACGCTGTTCACCCGCCCCCGGCGTTTCGGCAAGACGCTGAATATGGATATGCTGCGCACTTACTTTGAAAAGAGCGACAAGGATACCTCCGTCTACTTCCGGGATAAGAAGATCTGGGCCTGCGGCCAGAAGTACCGGGATTATCAGGGCAAGTACCCTGTGATCTTCCTGACCTTCAAGGATGTGAAGTTCGACACTTGGGAGGAGACCTTTACGGCCATTCGGGATATTTTCGCAAAGGAGACCCGGCGGCACAAGGAACTGCTGGCCAGCGATAAGTGCGACGAGTACAGCAAAAAGACCTATGAAAAGCTGGCAGACGGCAAAGTCAGCGAGGTAGAGCTGGCTTCTGCACTGCTGGACCTGTCCGCTATGCTGCACATGCACTATGCCGTTGCGCCCATTATCATCATCGACGAGTACGACACCCCCATCCAGCAGGGCTACCAGAAGGACTATTACGACAAGGTCATCCGGTTTATGCGGAACCTGTTTTCCGGCGGTTTCAAGGATAATCAGCACCTGTCCTTCGGCTTCCTCACCGGCATTCTGCGGGTGGCCAAGGAGAGCATCTTCAGCGGGATGAACAACCTGTCCATCAACTCCGTGCTGGACAACAAATACAGCGCCTACTTCGGCTTCACCGCCGACGAGGTGATGGAGATGGCGGAATACTACGGCGCTGCCGATAAGTACGACGAGATTTGCCAGTGGTACGACGGCTACCGCTTCGGCAAGACGAAGATTTTCAACCCGTGGTCGGTGGTCAACTACTTCAGCAACGAGTGTGAGCCGAGGCCTTTCTGGGTCTCCACCGGCAGCAACGATATTATCGGGGAAGTGCTTGCCCAAGCGGACGAGGAGATTTATAACCGTCTGACCTCCCTGGTCAACGGCGAGACCTTCACCACCTTCATCGACACCGGCGTGATCTATCCGCAGATCAAGAGCAATCCCTCCACCATTTACAGTTTCCTGCTGGTGACCGGCTATCTGAAGGCACTGAAAACCACGCCCTCCTTCAGCGGCGATTTTATGTGCGAGGTCTCCCTGCCCAACCGGGAGATTTCTCTGGTGTATAACAAGGAGATTTTGCAGAGGTTGGAGAATCTGATCCCGCCGTCCACGGCGATTTCCGTTCAGGAGGCCATCTTCTCCGGCGATAACGCACGGCTGAAAGCGCAGATCCAAACGCTGCTGACCCAATCGGTCAGCTCCTTCGATACCGCCGGGGAGAATTTCTACCACGGCTTTATGCTGGGACTGTGCGCCCTGCTGGGCGGCGCTTTCGTGACCTCCAACCGGGAATCGGGCGACGGGCGCTATGACATTCAGCTGAAGCCCACGCAAAAGGGTCTTCCGGGCATCCTGATTGAGCTGAAAGCGGAGAAAAATTGCAGCGACGAAAAGCTGAAAAAGCTGTCCGAGACGGCCTTGCAGCAGATTAACGATAAGAAATACGAAACCGAGCTGACGACCGCCGGGGTCAGGACGATTTATAAATACGGCGTGGCCTTCAGCGGTAAAAAGGTCGAAGTGGCAGTCGGATGAGGAGAGAAAGCAATGGTTAACGAAAAAAGCAGCGCCGTGGGCGTAAATATACAGGAAAAGGCAACCGTGATTTGGAACATTGCAAACGCATTGTTCGGATTCTTCAAGCCCCACGAATATGGCCTTGTGATCCTGCCGATGACGGTGGTCAAGCGGTTTCACGACTGCCTGCTGCCCACCCACGATGCGGTGATCGAGCAATATGAAAAGGTTAAGAAGCTGGCGGTTATCGACGGCTTTCTGACCCGTGCTTCCGGCTATCAGTTCTATAACACCAGCCGTTTCACTTTTGAGAGCCTGCTGGCCGACCCGGACAACATCGAAGCAAATTTCCGGGACTATCTGGCCGGGTTCTCCGGCAATGTGCAGGATGTGCTGGCCAAGTTCGATTTTGATAACATCATTCGCCGTATGGTGGAGTGCAACAGCCTGTATCTGGTCATCAAGGAGTTCAACTCCCCCAAGGGCTACCTCGGCCCGGATAAAATCAGCGCCGTGGACTGCGGCTATATCTTTGAGGATCTCGTCAAGCGTTTCTCCGAGTCCTTTGGCGAGGAGGCCGGAGCGCACTTCACCAGCCGGGACATCATCTATCTGATGACCGACCTGCTGCTGTGCGATGCCAAGCTGGATGACGGCAATGTGACCGTATACGATATGACGATGGGCACCTCACAGATGCTTTCCTGTATGGAGGAGCGCATCCACGAGCTGAACAGCGATGTGGAGGTGACCTGCTTCGGGCAGGAGTTCAACCCCTCCACCTTCGCCATTGCAAAGGCGGATATGATGATCCGGGGCGGCGACCCCAATAATATGCGGTTCGGTGATACGCTCTCCGACGATCAGTTTCCGGGCTTCACCTTCCGGTACTGCATTTCCAATCCGCCCTTCGGCATCGACTGGAAGCGGGAACAGAAGGCGGTGGAGGCCGAAGCCGCCAAGGGCGAGCTGGGGCGCTTTGCGCCCGGTCTGCCGAAAATCAGCGACGGACAGCAGCTTTTTGTGCTCAACGGCCTGTCTAAGCTGGCGCCGGGCGGCAAAATGGCGATCATTCAGAACGGCTCGCCTCTGTTTGCCGGTGATGCCGGGAGCGGCCCCAGCAACATCCGCCAGTATATCCTGGAAAACGATTGGCTGGACGCTATCATTCAGCTTTCCACCGACCAGTTTATGAACACCGGCATTTCCACCTATATCTGGGTGCTGTGCAAGGACAAGCCCGCCTACCGCTGCGGCAAGGTGCAGCTCATTGACGCGTCCCACTGCTACGAGCAGCGCCGCAAAGCCATCGGAACCAAGCGCAACGACATCAGCGACCATTGCCGGGAGCTGATCGTGCAGGCCTACGGCGAATACCGGAACAATGCCGTGTATGGGGACAAGTCCGGCGTGTACTGCGAGAGCAAGATCTTCGGCAGTGAGGAGTTCGGCTACAACAAAATCGTAGTGGAGCGTCCGCAGCGGGACGAAAACGGCGAGATCGTGATGAAGCGGGGCAAGCCGGTGGCGGACACCGCCCTGCGGGACACCGAAAATGTGCCGCTGGTGCAGGATATTGACGCCTACTTTGCACGGGAAGTCCTGCCCTACGCCCCGGATGCGTGGATCGACAAGAGCAAGACCAAGGTGGGCTATGAAATTCCGATGACCCGTTATTTCTATGAGTATCAGCCGCCAGAGCCGGTGGATGACATTGTGGAGCGGATTCAAAAGCTGGAGCGTGAGATTGCCGACAGCCTGAACACACTGTTCCATAAGGAGGGCTGACGGCAAATGCGTGAAATGAAAGACAGTGGCATTGAGTGGATTGGGGCTATACCTCAGGAGTGGATAACCGATAGATTACAATGGCATCTGAAAGAAATAAATGTCTCAAATAACCCAATTCAAACCCAAAACATACTTTCGCTGACCATAGAAGCCGGTGTTATTCCTTATGCAGAAAAGGGAAATCAGGGAAACAAAGCAAAAGAGGACTATAGCCAATATAAAATTGCGTTTCCGGATACGCTCGTTATTAACAGTATGAATGTAATTATCGGTGCAGTTGGAATCTCCAAATATTTTGGCTGTGTTAGTCCGGTGTATTATGTTTTTGAGCCGATCGAAGGAACAGATTTACGATATATCTATTATCTGTTTACTAATACTGGTTTTCAAAAAGAAATGCGGAAGTATGCAAAGGGAATTATGGAAATTAGACTCCGTATTTCCTCATCTGATATGCTGAAACGCATCGTTCCAATACCGTCATTTGAGGAGCAACAAAGGATTGCTGACAATCTTGATAAAATGTGTGCTGAAATCGACGCTGTATTGGAAAAGACCCGTGCGTCCATTGAAGAATACAAAAAGCTGAAACAGGCGGTCATTACGCAGGCAGTCACCAAGGGTGTCCGTGGCGATAGGCCGATGAAGAACAGCGGCATTGAATGGATTGGGGAAATTCCGGCGGAGTGGACAGCGAGCAAAATAAAATACTGCACTGAGTTTGCCCCATCGTGTAATACAAGTCACCTTTCTGAAGATAGCTTGGTAACATTTACTCCAATGGAGTGCATAAAAAATGGCTATTTTGAGAATCGCGAAGCCCATTTTTCTGCTTTATCTTCTTCCTATACACAGTATCAAGATGGAGATATTGTGTTTGCAAAGGTCACACCTTGCTTTGAAAACGGAAATATTGCCATTATGCAAGGGCTTTCAGCTGGGGTTGGTTTTGGAAGCTCCGAGCTTTTTGTAATTCGCCCACAAAGTATAAATACAGAATTCATTTTCTACTATTTGCAAAATGACATTTTCAAGCAATATGCCTGTGCAACAATGACTGGAACGGGTGGATTAAAGAGAGTGTCCCCTACATTTGTCCGGAATTATTCTGTTTTTATTCCATGCAACGAGGAACAGTTAGAAATAGTGCGATACTTGAATGAAAAATGTAGTGGTATAGAGGTGTTGATAGCAAAGAAACAGCAATACCTCACCGAAATCGAAAACTACAAGAAATCCCTGATTTATGAGTATGTGACGGGCAAGAAGGAGGTCGTATAAATGAATCCATTCTACAACATTTGGAACTATGACTATATTCAGCAGCAGGCGCAAATGCAGCACCATTTTTCGCAGGTCAAGCAGGTACAGGACACAGCGAAGGCGCTGTCTGATTTCCTGGACGGCTGCAACAAAATCGAGCCTGCTTATCAGCAGCAGGCAATGGCAGAGTTTTGTGCAGTTATCGCTGCGTATTTTAATAAGCACAACAGAGGATAACTTTACATAAGGGGAACGAATTATGATCACCACCGAAAAGCGTTTTGAAGCGGATATAGAATCCTTCTTTCTCTCCCCGGCGGGCGGATATACCAAGGGCGCAGACACCTATGACGCCAAACAGGGGCTCTATGTAAATACCCTGATCGACTTTGTCCAGCGTACCCAGCCCAAGGAGTGGGCGCGATTTGAAAACGCCAATCAGGTGGACCCGGTGCGGAAGTTCTGCACGGCGTTCAACACTGCCTGCGAGACGGAGGGGCTGCTCTCTGTCCTGCGCCACGGCTTCAAGCACCGTGGTCTGCGTTTTCGGGTATGCTATTTTAAGCCGGAGTCTGCCCTGAATCAGGCGGCGGCTGCCCAGTGGGCGGCAAACACCATCGAGTGCTACCGCCAGTGGTACTTCTCTGCCGACACGAAAAAGAGCGTGGATATGGTGCTGGTGCTCAACGGCATCCCGGTATTCGCTTTTGAACTGAAAAACCAGTACACCGGACAAACGGTGGATGACGCCAAGCGGCAGTGGATGTATGACCGCGACCCGCGGGAGCTTTGCTTCCAATTCAACAAGCGTATTCTGGCCTATTTTTGTGTGGATCACACCGAGGTGTGGATTACCACAAAGCTCGCCGGAAAGAACACCTATTTTCTGCCCTTTAACCAGGGCTCCAACGGAGCCGGAAACGACGGCGGCAAGGGCAATCCGGCAAACCCAAACGGCTACCCGACGGCGTATCTGTGGGAGAATGTCTTTCAGAAGGACAGTATGATGGACATTGTCCAGAAGTTTATGAACCTGAAGGACGGCAAAACGCTGATTTTTCCGCGCTATCATCAGCTGGATGTGGTGCGCAAGCTGCTGGCCGATGTCCGGCAGAACGGAGCGGGGCATAATTATCTGATCCAGCACAGCGCCGGAAGCGGCAAGTCCAACTCCATTGCGTGGACGGCTTACCGGCTGGCCTCGCTGTTCAATGAGGAAAACAAGCCGGTGTTCTCCAGCGTGGTCGTCGTTACTGACCGCACCGTGCTGGATGCGCAGCTGCAGGAGACCATTTCCGGCTTTGACCACACCCTCGGCGCTATTGAGACCATCGGGGAAGATAAGACCTCCAAGGACCTGCGGGACGCCATCAACGGCGGCGTGCGCATTATCGTCACCACCTTGCAGAAGTTCCCGGTCATCTATCAGGAAGTGGATAAAGTGGCGGGACGGAACTTTGCGATTATCGTAGACGAGGCTCATTCTTCCCAGACCGGCAGCTCGGCTCTGAAACTGAAAGCCGCCCTCGCAGATACGGAGGACGCTCTGCGGGAATACGCCGAGATCGAGGGCAAGGCCGAAGAAGAACTGGATCCGGACGACCGCCTGATGCGGGAAATGACCGTTCAGGGGCGGCATAAGAACCTGTCCTTCTTTGCCTTTACCGCAACGCCCAAGGACAAGACGCTGGAATTGTTCGGCACGGAATATGAGGACGGCAGCTTTCATCCGTTCCACATTTACAGTATGCGGCAGGCCATTGAGGAAGGCTTTATTCTGGATGTGCTCCAGAACTATATGACCTATGACACCTGCTTCAAAATCGTCAAAACCTCGGAAGATAACCCGGATATGCCCGCCAGCCGTGCGGCTAAGGTGATCCGCAAATATCAGGAGCTGCATCCGTATAACATCTCCCAAAAGGCGCAGATCATCGTGGAGACCTTCCGGGAAACCACCCGAAACAAGATCGGCGGCAGGGGTAAAATGATGGTCATTACCTCGTCCCGCCTTGCGGCAGTGCGCTACTACCACGAGGTTAAGCGCTACATAGAGGAGCAGAAGTACAACGATGTGCAGGTGCTGGTAGCCTTTTCGGGTGCTGTGCAGGACGGTGATACAGAATACACCGAGCCGAAACTGAATGTTCGTGCGGATGGGACGCACATCGCCGAAACGCAGACGAAGGCGGAGTTCCACGACCATTTCAATGTGCTGATCGTTGCCGAGAAGTACCAGACCGGTTTTGACGAGCCGCTGCTGCACACGATGATCGTGGACAAGAAGCTGAAGGGTGTCAAGGCGGTGCAGACGCTGTCCAGATTGAATCGCACCTGTACCGGCAAGGTGGACACCTTTATTCTCGACTTTGCTAACAAGAAAGAGGACATTCTGGAGGCGTTTCAGCCGTTCTATCAAGAAACCTCGCTTTCGCAGGAGGTCAACGCTGACCTGATCTATCAGACGCAGAAGGAGCTGCGGGGATTTGCGGTCTATAACGATGCGGACATTGAGGCATTCGCCAAGGAGTATTTCAGCACAGGCCGGCAGGATGCCCGGGCGATGGGGCGAATGACCAGTGTGTTGAAGCCGGTGGCAGACCGTTATAATCAAAAAACGCCCAACGAGCGGTATCAGTTCCGCCGTCAGGTGCGCAATCTCATTAAGTGGTACGGCTATATTTCGCAGATCCTGCGGATGTTCGATAAGGAACTGCACAAGGAATATGTATTCTGTTGTTATCTGATCAATTTGCTGCCTGCGGAAACCACGGATATGGTGGACCTTGAGGGTAAGTTGAAGCTGGAATACTACAAGCTGCAAAAGACCTTCGCCGGAAGCATTGAGCTGGAACAGGTGAAGGGCGTGTACGAACCGGCCAAGCAAAAGGGTGCAATGGGACTGGACACAAAGTCGCCGCTGGATGAGATCATCGCCAAGATCAACGAAAAGTACAAGGGTGAATTCACCGAGGGAGACAAAGTGCTGCTGACGGCTCTGCGCAGCCGTCTGATGGCCGACAAGAAGCTGACCAAGATGGCGCAGACCTCAGATCCGCAGATTTTTGTGGAAAGCATTTTCCCTAAGGCCTTCGGTGCAGCGGCCCAGGACAGCTATCTGGAATCGCAGGATACCTATACCTCTCTCTTTGAGGATCAGCACAAGTACAATGCCATAATGAGCGCATTGGCCGATGTGGTGTATCGGGAGATGAGGATGGGCTGATTGCTGAGTTAATTTTGCTGCATTTAAAAAGCAAAGTACCTTGTTAAAATTTCAAGTTCTTCGTAGAGGGGGATGCGGTTGTGAACATATGTAAAATTGATATTTCTAATTTTCGGGGAATCAAAAATGCGTCTATTTTAGTAAGCAAAAATGCAGTGTTTGTCGGCGATAACAACTCAGGAAAATCCACTCTATTTGAGGCTATTGATTTGGTTATGGGACCAGATCGTCTTTCACGAAGTCCTGTAATAGATGAACACGATTTTTATGCGGGAGAATATTTGGCAAACGATACTCCGGTCCAGATTAAAATAGAAGTTACAGTTATCGGATTAAGTGAAGACCAGAAAATATATTTTGGAAATCACATTGAGTGGTGGGATAGATGTAAAGGAGCTCTTATAAGCGGGCCTCCTGCGAGCAGTACGGATGTAGAGTCAGTCGAACCGGCCCTCAGGCTAGCCTTTCAAGGAAACTATAATTTAGAAGAGGATGACTTTGAAGGGCAAACGTACTTTGCTGAGACACTTCGCGAAGGAAGCACACCTGAATTATTTAGAAAAAAAGATAAACGAAATTGTGGATTTCTATACTTACGCACCCTTAGAACAGGAAGCCGCGCACTAAGCCTAGAGAGAGGGTCCTTGCTGGATATAATTCTCCAGATGAAAGAGGTCAAACCACAAATGTGGGAGGATGTTCTCAAGCAGCTTAAGGGCGTTTCAGT
>ENA-OYWS01000956-OYWS01000956.1-human-gut-metagenome-genome-assembly--contig:-NODE-956-length-11283-cov-4.630923_pt1 | contig 11283 bp, 6 predicted proteins | sample MGYA00244813_ERZ653402 | MGnify/ENA primary metagenome ERZ653402 (study PRJEB26926, sample SAMN06165021) | human gut metagenome | biome: ENVO:00009003; feature: ENVO:2100002; material: ENVO:00002003...
GGCAGCGTCAGATGTGTATAAGAGACAGGACTTGCCGATTTTCGGTGCGCCCGCGAGGATGTGCAGACCCTCCGGTAACAGCTCGTCCACCAGAAACGGCACCGGCGAGCATGGCGCGCTTTGCAGCTGCTCGGCGGTCATGGTTTCGAGTTTCTTCATTTGTTCACTTCCTTTCATTTTGCTATTGACATTCTGTGTTACATGATTTAGACTGATAATTAGTCAATAGATTCGTTTTCTATTTTAGACTAACATAACTCTAAATTATTGTCAAGACTAATTTATAATCACAATTTCAATATGTCTATTTTGAGGTGCAGCGATGTCGAAGTTTCAGTACAAATACTACCTGCTGGAAAACCGCGCCATTCTGATTTCCAGTGAAGATTCCTTTTTTACGTCTAAAAAAATAACAGACTGTCCGTTCCCGGACAGCCTGCTGTCGTTTGCATATTTTGATCTGCGGCAATGGGAAGAAAAGTTCCATGAAGCAGGCCGTGCGTTGATGCAGTATTACAAGACCCGCGAACCGGCGCTTCTCGATCCCGTCCGACTGGTTGTGAATGCGTTTCAAAATGTGCATCCGTTTTTCGCATATCTTGGCCTTGACTGGACAGAACGGCTGGCACAGGCAGAGGGCAGCAAGGATCCCTCGAAGCTGCTGCTGCACAAGGAATTGTCGCACATTCCCGCCAACCTCGACGCCATGCAGCGGCAGATCCTGTTTTTGTTTCAGACGGTTCTGGACGCCGAGCTGAAAGACATTGATTTTTCTGCCAGAGTGCATGAATATGAAAAGGCATCGCGGCTTAACCGGTTTGATTTTCAGCCGATGCAAATTTCGTATGAACCGGTGGGCGGCGTGAGCTTTACGGATGTCCTGTATCCGAAAAACATCTATGACGTGATCGATTTTTCGCTGCGCGAATGTGTGCGGCGAAACATTACCATGCGCCGGTGCAAGAACTGCGGAAAATATTTTGCGCTCACCGTTCACGGCAGCACGGAATATTGCAGCCGCGTGTTTGATAACCGCGGTCGCACCTGCAAAGAGGTCGGCGCGATGCGGCAGTATGCGCAGGTTCATGCATCGGATGAGCTTCTGAAAATCTATCGCCGCGAGTATAAGCGCCGCTTCGCGTGGATTCGTGCGGGGAAAATCTCGCAGGAGGCGTTTGCTGCGTGGAGCAAAGAAGCGCAGAAGGAAAAGGAGAAATGCGACAAGGGCGAGATTTCACGAGAGGATTTCATCTGGAAGTTAAAGCATCCGTAAGGCGGTAAGTAAAAGATGCAATCTCGGAATCGTCCAGAACCACCTGTCAGAGCAAATAACGCCCGCCAATGTCATGTGCCCACTGGGAATTCCCAGTGGGCACATGTTTGCTCTCAATGCTTGGCTTTATCCAAGTGCAATACTTTTTCTGGCGCTGCTGTCATACATGCGAATCAGGATCGCCGCAACCTCGCTGCGCTTGATGGTATCGGTCGGGTGGAACGTTCCGTTCACATCAGAACCGGTCAGGATACCTGCGCGGTAGAAGTCGTAGATTTCCGCCGCAAACGCATCGCCGATCTTCACGTCAGGGATTGCGTTGCCCGCAACCGTATTCATATCACGTAGGTCGTCCGTCGCCGCGTGGAAGATATGGACAAATTCCGCGCGCGTGACAGCGCTGTTCATCTGCGCAGCCGTGTAGTTGCCATAGGCACGCTCAATCAAGTCGTTATCAATGGCGTAATCCACATACGTACTGTACCAGCTCGGATAACCGTTTTCCAGAGAAACCTTGCTCCGGTAATTGAGCTGATGCAGAACAGCCGCCAGCTTGATGGCCTGCGCAACCGTCATGTTTTCATCCGGGCGGAACTCCGTGCTGGTTACGCCGTCGATCAGGCGCACTTTCCACGCACTCTTTACCGCATCATAATACCACGCGGACGCGGGAACGTCGCGGAACGGGAACGTCGGAGTTGTACGCGGCAGCCCGATAATCGGGATAGTCGGGAAGCTCGGGCGGTCATCGTCGTCCAGCTTCGAGATGATTTTGGTCACTCTGCTAAGCTCGGCATTGCATACCTTGCAGTAAACGACCTCGTCGTAACTGCCTTTGTGATCCTTCGTTGCAGGAACGACATTTTCGCGAACGGCTTTTCCCTCTGTGTGGCCGAGTGCTGCAATCTCCCGGGTTTCCGTTGCATCGCAGCCGTCACGCTTGCAGCTGCGGGTCTTTTCGCCCTTTTCCGTGCAGGTTGCTTCGTTCGTGACCGTCCAGTCGCTCCAGTCGTGACCAAGCGGGTTACCATCGGTCGCGCTGCAAACCGAGCAGGTTCTCGGCGCGGTGCAGCTTGCCGCCGTCCAGGTATGTCCCTTTGCAGGAATTTCAGTCTGCTCAACAAGAATTTCGTTACAGACGGAGCAGTGCTTGCCTTCCGTCTTGCCCGGTTCTGTGCAGGTCGGCTCGACTGCCGCATCGGTTACTTCGGTGTGACCATTTGCGGGAATATCCACGGTATCCGTTGCATCGCAGCCGTCGCGCTTGCAGGTGCGGATCCTTTCGCCCTTTTCGGTGCAGGTTGCTTCGGTTGTGACTGTCCAGTCGCTCCAATCGTGACCGAGCGGATTGCCGTCAGTCGCGCTGCAAACCGAGCAGGTTCTCGGTGCGGTACAGCTTGCTGCTGTCCACGTGTGTCCCTTAGCGGGAACCTCAGTCTGTGCGACGAGTATTTCGTTGCAGACGGAGCAGTGCTTGCCTTCTGTCTTTCCCGGCACTGTGCAGGTCGGCTCGACTGCTGCATCGGTTACTTCGGTGTGACCGTTCGCCGGAATATCCACAGTTTCCGTTGCATCGCAGCCCTCGCGCTGGCAGGAACGAGTCTTTTCGCCCTTCGCAGTGCAGGTCGCTTCGGTTGTAACTGTCCAGTCGCTCCAATCGTGGCCGAGCGGATTGCCGTCAGTTGCGCTGCAAACCGAGCAGGTTCTCGGCGCGGTGCAGCTTGCTGCTGTCCAGGTATGTCCCTTTGCAGGAATTTCGGTCTGTGCAACGAGAATTTCGTTACAGACGGAGCAGTGCTTGCCCTCCGTCTTGCCCGGCTTCATGCAGGTCGGTTCGACCGCCTGGTCGATCACTTCCGTATGGCCCTTGGCCGCAACAGTTTCCTGCGCGACGAGAATCTTTCTACAGACGGAGCAGTGCTTGCCCTCTGTCAAGCCTGGCTCTGTGCAGGTCGCAGCGATCGCTTCATCAACGACTTCTGTGTGCGTCTCGCATTCAACCGTGACAGCGCCCGCCTTTGTCTCGACCGCAACCGGGTGCAAATCATTGTCAACAAAATCTTTACTGTTCGTCGTAATCGTAATGGGATAGTACCCTGCTCCCTGCGGTGTCTGGAATGTCAGCACCACAATGACGCCGTCAGCTTCAGCCGCACCATCCAAGCCGTCCCAAACAATGCTGATCGGGTTGTCGTTCAGTTTTCCCGGCTTTGTCATTGCCAGTCCTGCAAAAGCCTCACCTGCTGAAATCTTTGTCAGGGTCAGGCCCTCTGCATATTGAACTGTGATCTTTGCGCCGAGGATACCCGTATTGCCGGTTATTCTGATCGGAACATCGACCGTCGCTCCCGCTTCTGCCGTAACCGAATCCGCAGACACTACCGGAGCTGTTCCCGCTGCGTATACTGGCATGCTGAGCAGAATTGCCAGTGCACATAAGAATGCTACCAATCTCTTCATATGTTTTTTCGCTTCCTCCTCAACACTAGTTTACCTTTATCGGCAGTCAGGGTGCAGCGCTGCACCCTGACTAAATTCAAGCATATTACGGAGCCCATGGATCATTTACACGCGGTCTGTACTGAACCCAGTTCTGAACATTGCTGATCAAATCTGTTTCTGTTACGGCAGACAGACTTTCTTTGGATTCAAGCTTATAATACTTGAACACTTTGTAGTAGTCATTATAAGATGCCTGATAATATTTAAAGCGGAAGAATCTCGGAGTCGGCCCAGCTGTAGCCGAAGTGTTGAATTCGCTGGAGCAGTTGTAGCTTGGCATATTCGCATTATTGCAATAGCTGTTGTCCAGATACGGATGATTTTTTGTTGAGAGGTTTGCGTGGAAATACCCGTACCAGAAATTATCTGCTACACCTGTTGAGCGGAATTTATGGGAAATCGATCGATGCGTATTATTGGCATAAGGTGCGTTATAGTCCCACTTGTAATAAACAAACCCTGCTTCCGAAGTGCTCACTTCGCGTTTTTCCGTTTCTGTTTCATAGGCGCTCACATCGCAGCTCTTATGGAAATCCTTATATATCCAGTTGCTTGTATCATAGCCATCCGGGAAAGACGCGTAGTTGAACGTAGAGTTGGAAGACTGCACCCAATAACTTCCGTATTGTGTGTATCCGCTCAGGCTTGGCTCCCTTGACGTAGTATTGGTTCGCTCATCGTATGTCCATTTCTGATTTATAATCTGACTTCCCTCCGGAACCTGGCTCCTTAAAACCCAGTCGGATATCCCATTTAACGTCCAGTGCGCATACAAAGTTGTGTCAACAGCATCCGCAAGCGCACTGTCCTGAGTGATCCGTGTTCCACCATCAGCGGCTGTATACCAGCCTTCAAACGTATAGTAGTCTCTCTCCGGCTCCGGCAGTGCTCCGATCGCAGTACCTGGGGTCACAATTTGCTGCTGTACGGAGCACGTACCGCCGTTCGCATCGAAGTAAACAATGAATGTTCCCTTGATGTATTTGCTGAATTCCGCCTCGCTGATCGGGATGTAATCGCCAACCAGAATGCTCAGCATCTCCTTACCTGTGATCTCTCCACAGTGGTAAACATTTCCGCTGATCTCCAGCTTGCACGCAATCATGTTGTCCATGCGGCTTGCAGCCACCTTCCGGCATACGATCGCGCGGCCGTTTTCTGCCGTCAGTCTGTTGGTGCCATACAGTTCCAGCTTCACATCTTTTTTCAGAAGCATCGCATAGCTGGAGCTGCTCACTACGACCTGACGCAGACTCACATTGTCAGAAGAGATCTCCAGCGGGATCCTTGTGCAGTCTGTGATCGTGATACCGTTCAGGATGGTCGTCTGTGCCTCAGACTCGATCCGCAGATTCTTTATGGATTTCTGTCCGCCCTGCAGCTCGACCGTTTCCACTGTCTGCGGAACATGCAGCGTCGCGCCTTCCAGTTCATCTGCGATCGACGCGAAATTCACCTTGATGTTCTTTGCGCCAGAATTGAGGGCTGCCTGTACAACGTCCAGATTTGCAGCGGTCACTTCGATGGAATTCACACCGCTGAAGGCCTGCTCACCGATCGACGTTACCGTTTTTGAGACCTTGAACGTATCCAGAGACTTGCAGCCCGAAAAGGCCTCCGCGCCAATGGAGGAGATCTCAGAGGCTGTAATGCCCATCAGGGACGTGCAGTTTTTGAACGCGCCGTCCGGGATCTCGCGGATGTAATTGCTCAGCATGACGTTCTCGACCGACGTATTGCCGCCGAACGCCGATGCCGCCAGATGCCGGATCGTGACTGCGGACTGTGTTCCGTCCTTGTTGTCTTTGGAAATATATTCCGGAACGATCACTGTGGTGTTGTCGCCTGAATACTGGACGACCTTGCCCGTCTCGGTATCGAAAACGAGACCTTCCGTTGAGATCACACGTCCATTTACGAAGTCGCTTACAAAATACGGAACTTCAAAGGACAATACGCCGTTCTCGTTATCATCGAACTTGGGCGAGCTGTTCGCGGAATAATCGATGTACTGATAGGTATGGTCATCCATTACGCTGTACGTAGCGACCGAATACTCTGTCGTTGCAATGTCATAGGTCACCACGGCAAACACATGCGCGATGCCGGCAAGAACGAGCCGGTAGCTGCCGTCCACCTCACCTTTGATCGTATACTCCGCCGTTTCCGTTGTCGTTCTTTCCTCGGAGTATGTCACCGTTGCGGTATACTGTTCTTCTTTTCCTGTCGTCGTGCTCCACGCGGCGCTGTCGCTCTTGCTGCCGCCCGACGAATAAGACTCGCCATAGTGTTTTTCTTCCGCGATCCGCTGCGAAAGAGCCTCTTTTTGTGACTGGCTGAAGCTGGTCGTTGACGTAGAGCTGGACTCGGAGTTCTTTTTCCATCCCTTGTTGGTCGTTGTTGCCGTCGTATTCTGATCGACAGTCACTTTATCCGTGCCGGTCTTTGACTCCTCCTGATTCTCATGCGTGATGGTCGTACCGACCGAGGCGCCTGAACTGCTCTCATGGCTCAGCTCCGCAGATTGCTTGGCGCTCATTTCTGCCTTGACCGACGCCGGACCATAGCTGAGTCCCGCGCTAACGCCAGCTTCTACAGAGCTGGTATATTTCGACGAGCTCTTATCGGACACGCTCAGATCCGCTTTGGATTCCCACGACGTTCTTCCCTTTTTAGTTGTCGTGTCATATTCTGTTGTCGTCGCCGTTGATCCGTCGACCGTATTAACGACCGTGTCGTCGTACTCGCTCGTGCTCAGCGTAAAGGTATTGCTGGAGGTTTTTCCAAGGCTCACGCCGGTTTCTTTCGTATATCCGTGCTCATTCAGAACCGTTTCGTCCAGGCTGGTGGTCGTATTCCAATCTGAACCAAGCGTCCAGGCTGTGGAGTCTGTTGTCGCCTCGTTGATCGCCTGTGAGATCGTCTTTGCATCCGTCGTAGAGATGGAGGATGTAACCGTCTTGCGGTGCACGGAGACAATTCCGCCGGCAGACACCAGCTCCTGAAGCAGATAGAGCGGAACGTTCTGTATTTCGCCGATCTCGTATGCGAACATGATCTTTCCTTCGTCCGTGTCCTCCACGATGATCGGGTCGGCCAGCTTCTTCACCGGAACTGCAAGGTTGCGCTTGCTTGTCCAGTTCGCATGAAGCGTGATGTTGCCAGTTGTCCCAGAGGGGATCCTGGAAATGATGGTATCGCTGTCATCCGTCCAGCCAAGGAAGACGTAACGGTCAATGGACGGTTTGGGGAGCAGCAAGCCGGTATCGACCGTATATGTATCAAACGGTTTGTCGCCGCTATTCTCATTTTCGACCGAGGAATTGTCATAGAAGACCTTATACTCGATCTTTGACCAGCGCGCGTAGAGATCGATCTCCTCCGTTATTCCCGCCTCAAGGACCTTGACCTGCGCGGCATTTTTGCCGGAGCCGTCATACCAGCCCTCAAACGTATATCCGGGAACGCTCGGCTCCTTCAGGCGCAGGCGTGCCGCGGAACTGTATTTGGACGGATTCGGATTCGCGATGCTGACAGACGCAAGATACTCATCGCCCGTCGGGTTCAGAATATAATTGATCCTGTATTCGTTTTCCCCGACCTGTCCTGTCGCCGGGATCACCGTATCTTCTAATGTGATCCTGTTTTTTCCCTCCGCATCGCTGAACAGCTTGCCACAGGACGTGCATCTCCAGTATGCGATGTTGCCCGCCTCCGTCTCCGTCGGCGCCTTGTAGGCAACCGCCTGCAGCGTGTGCTCGCAGGGCTTTACCCCGGCAAGCGGAGAAGGAAGCAGCTCAATGTCATAGCCTCCGGCCAGATACCTCCGGATCAGGATCACGTCCACCGGCGTCAGCTCCTCGTCTGCGTTGACGTCGCCGGCCGCAACATTGATATCCAGATCATAGCCGCCCGCCAGATATCTGCGCAGCATGATAATATCAGCCGGAGTTACTTCCTGATCCTTATTCGTGTCGCCGGGCACATAATCAGCGACCGCAACACCGCCGTCCACCATGTCGATGACCAGCTTTTTCAGATTTGCATCTACAAAGTCGCCGTATTTGTAGGAAATGTGGATATTCTGCGTGACCCCGGATACGGCATCCGGGGCGACCGCAAACGTAAGCGTCAGAATGACGCCGTCTTTGATATCCTCGTTCGTGATATCCTGTCCGTCCCAGACGAACTGGCACGGCGAGACGAGTTTGCCTGGCTTTGTCATCGTCAATACGGAGAATGCATCTCCGTTTGACGCGCCCACGAGCGTCAGTCCGTCATCAAATGCGACTGACAGCCGTGCGCCCAAGATGCCGGGGTTGTCTTTTATGCTGATCTGCACATCGACCGTCGCACCCGGTGCCGCGCTGACGCTCTCCACGCTGATTGTCGCGTTGCCTGTTCCTTCACTGCCTGCTGCAAAAGCACTGACCGGCAGCAAAGAAACGATCATCACGAGAACAAGCAACGCGGAAATCGCTCTTCTTGAACTCTTTTTCATTGTTTTCATTCCTCTCTTTATTTGATTAAAATGTAGCCATTTTGAATATACGGTGAAAGACTCTGCAAGTCGTTATCTACGATATCATCGCTGTTATAGCGAATTGTGATTGGATACTTTCCGGCAGCCGCCGAATCGGAAACATGAAACTGCAATTCCAGAACTGCGCCGTCCTTGATATCCGCTGCACTAATTTCAATTCCATCCCAGACGAAATTGCACCCGCTGCGAAGCGTCCTAGCCTTCGTCAGCGTAAGTACGTCGCTGACGGCATCGCCATTTGACGCGCCGGTGAGTGTCAGCACTGACTCATCATAGGAAACGCTGAGGCGCATACCGAGGATCCCGGGATTGTCTTTTACCTGAATCCGTACCGTCACGTTTTTGTCTCCAGCAGACGCATTTGCTTTGTCGACTGACAACGTGAAGCCGTTTTGCGTCGGCTGTTCTGGTTCTTCTGCCGTGTTTCCTGTATCGCCGTTACCAGCAGGCACTTTACCGTCATCCGTGTCAGCCGGTTTGTCGTTTTCCTTCTGTTCGCTGTCGTCTGGCTTGGAGGGCATGTTATCAGCAGCGACACCTTCACAGAACCGCATTAAAATAGCAGCAACCTGCGCGCGAATCGCAAAGCCCTTCGGCTGAAGCTCGGTTGCGGAAACGCCGGACAAAAGTCCTTCAGCAACCGCCCATTTCATTGCGTTTACCGCATAGCTCCCAACGTCAGTACTGTCCGCAAATCTTGCAAGTCCCGCCGACCGCTGCGTGTCATATCCTTTATAGTTCGCATACCGATATAAAATCGCCGCCAGCTGTTCACGCGTAACAGCCTCGTCAGGACCAAAGCGGTTTCCGCCAATCCCGCCGACAATCTGATTCTCTGCCGCCCAGACGACAGCGTTCCGGTAATACTTTCCCGCTGCTACATCCTGAAACGGGCATTGCGCGGATACCAACGGCGAGCTTTCGTACCGATACAGCATTGTGACCACCATTCCCCGCGTGGTCTTTTCCTGCGGTGCAAAGGAATTTGCGCCGCTGCCATTCATAATGCCGTGTGCGCAGACATACTGAACTGATTCATAGAACCAGTCCGTGGACCTGACATCACTGAACTGCACTCGATTTGCAGCTGATACCGCACCGCCGAGCAGCCCCAGCAAGACGCTGAGCGTAATGAGCAGGCAAATGATTCTTTTTCGTGTTTTCATACGCATTCCTTTCTCCTTCCGGCTACGAACGTACAGTTTGTTAACCAGTTGAACTTCACATAGATAAGCAGTGATACAAGTGCTTATATGTTAGCATTTTCACCTAAATATTTCAAGATGTTCTCGGCATTTCTCTAGATATTTTTCCGGATATAAAAGTGTACTTATGTATCCGTTTTTTCTTTCACCCACCGGAGAAACGTCCGATGGGTGATTTTTAATTGCTCTGCTGCCTGCCTTGCGGAGATTTCTCCGCGTTCCCAGCGCTGCTGCACAAGCGGAAAATTCTCCGGACGCTGCATCGGCTGTCTTCCAAAACGCACGCCACGTGCTTTCGCCGCCGCGATGCCCTCCGCCTGCCGCTGCCGGATGAACTCGCGCTCGGTCTGCGCAACGTAAGAAAGAAGCTGCAAAACAATGTCTGCAATCAGCGTGCCTGTTAAATCCCGATTTTGCCGCGTGTCCAGCAGCGGCATGTCCAGCACCACGATTGCCGCGCGCTTTTCCTTTGTGATCACGCGCCACTGCTCCAGAATTTCCTCATAATTGCGCCCAAGACGGTCGATGCTCTTGACAACAAGCGTATCGCCGTCTTTCAATTTGCGTATCAGTTTCCGATACTGCATTCGCTCAAAATTCTTTCCTGACTGTTTATCCACAAAAATCGCATCCGCCGCGACTCCGAATGCAGTCAGCGCGATCAGTTGGCGTTCTTCATTCTGTTCTTTCGTAGATACACGTGCATACCCATATTCCATTTTTAGACCTCCAATCTATTTCGGACATGATAGATTGTAAGTCAGTTGTTAACCCTGCCGTTTAAGAATACGCTTCTGTGTTCACCTCGCTTAAATTACTAGAGTTATTTCAATGCTATAATAACTCCATTTTGGATTTTAAGCAAGGTTAAAAGTTATTATGAGTCCATAATAACTTTAATTGGAGATGGTAACATGGATAAAACAAACGAAAAGCACTTCGGCTTGCGCGTTGATGGCGATATTTTAGCGAAGTTCCGTTATGTATGCGGATTTGAAGGGCGCTCAGCCAATGCACAGATCATTCAGCTCATGCTGAAATTTATTGCGGAATATGAGAAAGAGCATGGAAAAATCACGTTAGAGTGATCAGCATACAGTACGTTTGTGTAGAACATTGGAAAGGGACCCTTGCCGACTTTCCTTTCAAATATGAAGCGCCCAGTCAGATTCAGGTTCTGACTGAGCGCTTCATACGCTATGATCGTTATTCAATACTTCCTGTCGATTTTTCGTATTCAAAAGTTCTCCGCTGTAAAAACCGTGCCGCAGAAAGTTTTTTCTATGGTCTGACATCTGTGCGAGTCACGTTACCGTGCCTTTCCCATAAACAGCAAATTTTTACTGCCAATGATGTTTGATTGTGACGACCCCACTTCAGCGGCAAAGGTTTGACGACTGTTTGACTACTATCGCCCACAAATCCCAAAAAGCCGTTTTGCCCAGTGTTTTCAAGGCTTTTTCGAAAATTCGGTAATTTGCTGCAAATCCGGTGAAAACCCGCAAAGCCTTGAAAATACAGCATGTTATCAGGCTGCGCCTGAAAACTCCGACAACTTGCAGAACTCCTGTTGACATCTATCAAGATAGCAAAAGCAGGACGCAAACACATGAATTTGTGTTTACGTCCTGCTTCTTGCCCGTACCGACTGTACCCCCATGACACATTGTGTACCTATGGGGTGAAACAGTTCGACTTTCGCGGATTTCTGGAGCTAGTGGCCGGACTTGAACCGGCGACCTGCTGATTACGAAGAGTAG
>ENA-OYWS01000965-OYWS01000965.1-human-gut-metagenome-genome-assembly--contig:-NODE-965-length-11247-cov-5.764743_pt1 | contig 11247 bp, 4 predicted proteins | sample MGYA00244813_ERZ653402 | MGnify/ENA primary metagenome ERZ653402 (study PRJEB26926, sample SAMN06165021) | human gut metagenome | biome: ENVO:00009003; feature: ENVO:2100002; material: ENVO:00002003...
GTTCGTAACTATCGTTGAGTTTCGTGTCTGAATGCCATCTTTGTTCTTCTTTTATTATTTTGGCTTCTTCTTTGCCAAAGTTTTTCTCAAGATCTTTTAGGCGGTATGGTATATATCCTTGTGATACGTCAAAGAACTCGTTCAGTCGTCTTGGCAACGAGTTGATTTTTGACACAATGCCTTTTTCCTGCTTTGTCAGGTACAGCGCAAGTCCCCAGTTTTGTGAGAATTTATCAATCAGTTCTGATTTGTCAACAACGAGTCTTTTACGTCGTGTCAATTCCGTGAAATAATCCTTTCCCGACGATTTCTTGCCTTCCGTTTCGTCCGAAAGATTGCGCGTGTTTCTATAACCGATATTATTTTGCTGATTTGCTGATTTCTGTAGGGTAATAACAGAGTTGCGAACTGTTGCTGCCTCAAATATTTGAAAATTTGTACAATCCAGCAGTTCCACAATGCTCCAATTGTTGAATATGTCTTTACGATATTCTTTTGCATTGACATTGAATAGCCACGTATTCGGAATGATATACGCCAAATATCCGTTGTCTTTCAGCAACTCTTGTCCTAAGGCTATGAAATAGTAGTATATTTCGTAGTCGGGCATGTGCTCGTACTTTTCTTCCACGGTTTTGCGGTATCCGTCTTTTATGGATACGCCGTAAGGTGGATTGCCTATTATGCAGTCGAAGCCTATGAACTCGCCTTTCTCGTTCAGTGTTTCCGGAAACTCATAACGCCATTCAAATGCTCCCAAATGGGCATAGCGTGTCGAAGCCTCTTCTAATGAAACACGAAGCTTCTCTTCCTGCTTGCGTAAGTCGGAGAGCCGTTTGCTCTCGGCTTCCTCAGGCGGAAAGAGCGAGTTGTCGAGCAAGAGAATGTCGGAGCATACCTTCACCCATTTCTTGTATTTGTCGGTGTCTTTGTCGTAGCCTTCGTTGAGCTTCGATTTTATCATCCAGATGTCGTGCTCAACGATGTGCTTATTCTCTTTCGACGGACAGTTCTTGTAGTGAGCCACATGATTCTTGTAGTCGCCTATGGTGACGTTTGCTCCTCTTAGCACATGGTCAATAGGGGCATCCAATGGGTATTTCATCACCAACGAGTTGCCGCACTTTATGTTTATGTCGATGTTTGGCAGCGTCTGCAGATGGCGCTTGCCGTCGTTGCCCTTTATGTAATAGGCGTTTTTCAGCAGTTCTATCCACAAGCGTAGCTGGCATATCTCTGCACTGTTGGGGTTTATGTCCACACCGAAAAGGCAATTCTCGATGATTGTGCGTTTCTCCTCGAAAAGTGTCTCCTGAACCAATTGGCTCTCGCTGTCGTTCGGGTTGTAGCGCAGCTCGCCGTCGGCATCGGTCACAACCAGTTCGTCGTCCTCTACGTCTACGCGATATTTGAAACGCTTGCCGTCGATGGTCTTCAGCACCTTCAGCTCCCATTTTATGGCTATCAGTTCGTTGAGAGCCGACACGATGAAGTGGCCGCTGCCGACCGCAGGGTCGCAGATGCGTATGTTGTTGATAAGGCTGTTCACCTCGTCGCGTCGCGTCTTGTCGGTAGGGTCGAAGTCTTCGGCGAGCTCGTCGAACGAGGCGTATTGTGTGGCATACGTTTGGTTGTATTTGTCTGTCACGCAGCGGCGCAGCGTCTCGCGGCACAGGTATGACGTGATGTATCCTGGCGTGAAGAACGAGCCGTCCTTGTAGCCGTTTATCTTCTCGAAGATGAGTCCGAGCACCGAAGCGTTTATTATTGTCTTTCCGCTCTCGCCTGTATCTGCACCGAAGTCGTAGCTGTCGAGAAACCTCTTCAGATAGTCGAGTATGTGTATTCTGCCAGTCAGTGTCTTCCCCTTATTGTCCTTCAGACAGGTGTTCTTCATAACAGCCACTTCGCTGTCGCGCAGACTGCTTATAGGGAAGTATTTCTGCTCGATGTCGGTAAGCTCAAAAAGCGAGCTGTTAAGATATGGAACCTCTCCGAATTTGGCTCGCATCTCGTCAGAGCGTTCTGCCTCGGGTATTGCCATCACTTTGCAGAACAGGTAGTGCATCAGTGCAAAGTCGGTGAGTTTGTCGAAGAATGCATATTTTCTCTTGCTTCCGTTGAAGGCTATCAGTTGCGACTCAAGAAGCTTCATGAATAGTGTGCGGTTTATCCACACTATCACCAAGCCGAGAGCTGTCTCAAAACGTGCGTCGATTTCTCTACCCGTTACCTTGTCTGTCGTAATGTCGTAGTCGGCAAGTATGGCGTATGCTTGTTCGAACACGGAGTAGGCTTGCCGTTTCTTCGCTTCGAGGCGTTGTATTTGGTGCTTTTCGCCACGCTCCTCAAGTCCCATTATGTACAACAATTCGGTATAGAACTTTCTGTTGAGGGTGTTATGGTCTTCAGCAAACGGCAGTTTCTGTAGGTGGATAGGGGAGAACAGCTTGAATAAAGCCTTGAAACGTGGCTTTGCAATGATGTCGGCAGCAGAAGTTTCTTTAGCGATTGTTTCCAAATCGACGAAAGTGAACGAAAGTTTGTCTTTTACAGCCTCTACTTTCGGCCTTATTATCTGGTTGTAGATATACTCTCTCTTCTCGTTTGCCGTGTTCTCCGATGATTTTATCTCGCTTACCAGTTTCCGGTCCTTGCCGAATAGTTCCCAAAACTCGGCTTTCTCGAAAATAAAATATTTGTACCCGTCGGATATGACGAGGTGCTTTATACTTGTGTTTTTCTTTTCGTGTTCTTCAAGTATATAATAAAGTACAAGCTCGAACATGGCTTTCTTTACAAGATTGTCTTTTGTTACCATTTCCGCGCTATTCACTTTCTTGAACTCGAAAAGTACCACATTGCGTCCGATGTTCTTGTCCTTTATGGTAAGGTCGGTTTTTTCCGACGCATTAATCTCGTATGTCGTTGAAGGCCATAAGGTCTGCTCAAGAAACGTTTTAACACGTCCCTTGTTGCTCTCTTCTGGGTCGGTTGGGTTCAGCTCGTTTAGGAGTATCTCGAGCTGGCAACGGAAATTTTCCAGCTCGCCCATGTCGGTGGGTTGTCTCAGATACGACTTCTGTATCGACTGCGATGGAGTCAGTATGTGTTTGCTTTCGTATACCATTGGCGCAAGTTGTATTCTACAATTACAAAGTTACTTAATTTTATTCGACTACAGTGTGTGTGTGTATCCTATTTAACGTGATTTATAAAAAAAAAGGAGACTGCGCCAACATGTGTCGTAATCTCCTGTATATTAAAAAGGGACGCCCAGTGATGTGATGAAACTCCGAGTATACAAGATTTGAGAGCTCTCCGCCTTTGTAATCCACCGGCTTTGCAGCTTAGTCCACTGAGGTTTTATATGGCCCGCCATTGGCAAAAGAAGTCTTCTCGGTTTCGATTTTTTTATTGATGAGTATCCCGATCGAACGTGGCGCGCCCCTATGGGTTGAGTGTCTGTTTCTGTTTTCTAATGCAAAGTTAATACTTTCATTTTATTCTGACAAGTGTTTCGCCCATTTTATATGTTTGCAATCGACATGATGTTGGCGAATACGCCAGCCGCCGTCACGCTTGCGCCCGCTCCGTAGCCCTGGATGAGCATCGGATACTCGCGGTAGCGTTCGGTCGTGAGCGCCACGATGTTGTTGCTGCCCTGCAGATTGTAGAACGGGTGAGTGCGGTCCACCTCCTTCAGCGCCACCGACAGTTTGCCGTGGTCGAACGTAGCCACGAAGCGCCAGCGCTTGCCTTCGGCGTCGAGCTGCTTGCGTCGAGCCTCAAAGTCGGCGTCGAGCTTCGGCAGGTTCTTCCAGAACTCCTCTATGCTGCCCTCGAAGAACTCGTCTGGTATGAAGAGGTGTGCCTCCACGTCGGTCTTCTCTACCTTGTAGCCGGCTTCGCGCGCCAGAATGACGAGCTTGCGTATTACGTCCTTGCCCGAGAGGTCGATGCGCGGGTCGGGTTCGCTGTAGCCCTGCTCCTTAGCGTGGCGCACAGCCTCAGAGAGCGTCACGTCAGCCGAGATCTCGTTGAAGATGAAGTTGAGTGTGCCCGAGAGCACCGCCTCTATCTTCAGAATCACGTCGCCCGAGTTGCGCAGGTCGTTGATGGTGCCGATGATAGGCAGACCGGCGCCCACGTTGGTTTCGTAGCGGAAGAACACGCCGCGTGCCAGCGCCGTCTCCTTCAGGCGTGCGTACTTCTCGTACGACGACGATGCGGCTATCTTGTTCGCCGCAATCACCGATATGTTGTGCTCCAGCAGCGGCTGGTAAATCTCTGCCACCTCCTTGCTCGCCGTGCAGTCGACGAACACGCTGTTGAAGCAGTTCATTTCTATAATGGCGTCGCGCAGCTTCTTCTCGTTGCTCTCAGAAGCGTCTGCGAGCAGTTCGCGATAGTTGGCGAGGTCGATGCCGTCGCTGTTGAAGAGTGCCTTCTTCGAGGTGGCTATGCCCACCACGTTCAGCTTCAGACGCTTTGTGCGCTTCAGCTCCTCATACTGATTGTGAATCTGTTCGAGCAACTGTCCGCCCACAGTGCCCACGCCGCAGACGAAGAGGTTGAGCACCTTGTATTCAGACAGGAAGAACGAGTCGTGAATGGCGTTGAGCGCCTTGCGCAGATGTTCGCTCTTAACGACGAACGAGATGTTGGTCTGCGGCGCACCCTGCGCACACGCTATCATGCTGATGCCGGCTCTGCCGAGTGTGCCGAAGAGCTTGCCGGCGATGCCCGGCGTGTTCTTCATGTTCTCGCCTACGACGGCGATGGTAGCCAGTCCGTTCTCGGCGTGCATGGGGTACATGGCGCCCGTCTCTATCTCCTTCGCAAACTCGCTGTTGAGCACCTCTACAGCCTCCGCAGCGTCCTGGTCGCGCACGCCGATAGACGTAGAGTTCTCTGACGAAGCCTGCGACACCATGAACACGCTGATGCCGTTGTCTGCCAGGGCGGTGAAGATGCGGCGGTTCACACCGATCACACCCACCATCGACAGACCCGCTACGGTGATGAGCGTTGTGCCGTTGATGCTCGATATACCCTTGATGGGCTTGTCGTTGTTAGCCACCTTCTGCTTGATGATGCTGCCCTCGCCGTCGGGGTTGAACGTGTTCTTCACGCGGATAGGAATGTTCTTCACGCAGACGGGGTAGATGGTAGGCGGATATACCACCTTCGCACCGAAGTTGCAAAGCTCCATCGCCTCAATGTAGCTCAGCTCCTTGATGGTGTAGGCGGTCTTTATGACGCGCGGGTCGGCGGTCATGAAGCCGTCCACGTCGGTCCAGATCTCAAGAATTTCGGCGTCGAGCGCTGCGGCGATGATGGCAGCGGTGTAGTCGGAACCGCCACGACCGAGGTTCGTAATCTCGTCGGTGTCGCGGTCTTTGCTTATAAAACCCGGAACAAGCGAAATGCGCTGCAGGTCGCTGAAGGTGCGACGCACGAGGCGGTTGGTCAGTTCGGAGTCGAGAGTGTTCTTATGATTCTTGCGCACGGTCTTGATGAACTCGCGCGAGTCGTACCACTTTGCGCCCTGCACCAGTGTAGCCACAATGTTCGAGCTAAGACGCTCGCCGTAGCTCACGATGGCGTCCTGCGTCTTCTTCGAGAGGTCGTGTATGAGGTACACGCCGAAGTAGATGGAACGCAACTGCTCGAAGAGCGAGTCGACGATGTTGAAGAGCTGTTCGCGTTTGCGCGGGTCGGTGATGATAGTGTCTATCATCTTGTGGTGGCGTTCCACCATAGCCTGAAACTCGTCCTTCCACGTCTCGTCGCCTTTCTGTGCGAGCACGGATGTGGCGATGAGCTTATCGGTGATGCCGCCCAGGGCGCTCACTACGACGATGATAGGCTGCTTCTGCGCCTCTTTCTCTACGATAGCCTTAAGGCTGAGAATACTCTCTACGGAACCCACTGAGGTTCCGCCAAACTTCAATACTTTCATTTCTTTTTGTTCTGTGGTTAATGTCTCCATACCAGGGAGACGCTTGTGTTTCGATGCGGGCGTGGCTCGAGGCGTGGTGCGACTGGCGTGCGTCGGGGTCCTCTTTACGAGCGAGGTTTTACGCTACTCCTTGGTCGTCATCTGCGTCGGGGCTGCGTCAGCACCGTGTCGTTGACAATAAAGTGATGGGGATGTGGGGGCAAAATTACGAAAAATGTTCTTAAAACGTTTCATTTCTTATGAAAATCGCATAAGTTTGCGTAATTTTGTACCCTAATAGGCAGGATATGGCATCTTGCCATATCCACGCACCCTACCAGGGGGTGCAGTGGTCCCCACTGCACCAACCAAGCAAAAAATAACAACATAATAGACCCCACCAGGGGGTGCAGTGGTCTCCACTGCACCAACCAAACAAAAAAATAACAAAATAATAGATATGATTCAGGAATTTCAAATACGAGTGCTGCCCGTGGTAGCCTCGAGCGAGCAAAACATAATAAGCTACATTGCCGACGAAAAGGGCATCGACGCGCGCACCGTAAACGCCGTGCGTGTGCTGAAGCGCAGCATCGACGCGCGTCAGCGCACCATCTTCATCAACCTCACCGTGCGTGTCTACATCAACGAGATACCGCAGGACGCCGAGTACGTACACACCGAGTACGGCGACGTGAGCCAGAAGCCGCAGGTGGTAGTGGTAGGCGAGGGCCCCGGCGGACTCTTCGCCTCGCTGCGTCTCATCGAACTGGGCTTGCGCCCCGTGGTGCTTGAGCGCGGCAAGGATGTGCGACAGCGCAAGGTAGACCTCGCCAACATCACCAAGACGCAGAGCGTAGACCCCGAGAGCAACTACTGCTTCGGCGAGGGCGGCGCCGGCGCTTACTCCGACGGCAAACTCTACACCCGCTCGAAGAAGCGCGGCAGCATCGAGAAGATTCTCAACGTGTTCTGCCAGCACGGAGCCTCTACGTCTATCCTCGTCGACGCCCATCCGCATATCGGCACCGACAAGTTGCCGCAGGTTATCGAGAGCATGCGCAACACCATCATACGCTGCGGCGGCGAGGTTCACTTCCAGACCAAAATGACCCGACTGCTGCTCGAGGGCGAAAAGGCGGTGGGTGTTGAGGCTGTCGACCTGCAGACCGGAGCCGAGAAGACTTTCCGCGGACCGGTCGTTCTCGCCACGGGCCACTCCGCACGCGACGTCTATCGCTATCTCGCCGAGGCGAAGATAGAGATTGAGGCGAAGGGCATCGCCGTCGGCGTGCGTCTTGAGCATCCGTCGCAGCTCATCGACCAGATACAGTATCACTCGCGCAACGGACGCGGCAAGTATCTGCCTGCAGCCGAGTATAGCTTCGTGACGCAGGTGGACGGACGCGGTGTCTACTCGTTCTGCATGTGTCCCGGCGGTTTCGTCATTCCGGCGGCTACCGACAAGCAGCAGCTCGTCGTTAACGGCATGAGTCCCAGCAACCGCGGTACGCAATGGTCCAACTCGGGCATGGTCGTGGAGACACGCCCCGAGGACGTTGGCGGCGACGAGAACGATCCGCTGCGCGTGATGCACTTCCAGGAAGAACTGGAGCGTGCGTGCTGGCAGCAGGGCAACATGAAGCAGACCGCTCCGGCGCAGCGCATGGCAGACTTCGTGAACAACCGCCTCAGCTACGACCTGCCCAAGAGTAGCTATGCCCCCGGACTCATATCCTCGCCCCTTCACTTCTGGATGCCGCAGCACGTGGGCAAGCGTCTGCAGGAGGGCTTCAAGAAGTTCGGCAAGATGAGTCACGGTTTCCTCACCAACGAGGCTGTGCTCATCGCCACCGAGACTCGCACATCGTCGCCCGTGCGCATCACACGCGACTTCACCACGCTTCAGCACGTGCGCATCCAGGGACTCTTCCCCTGCGGCGAGGGCGCTGGCTATGCCGGTGGCATCGTCTCGGCTGGTGTCGACGGCGAGCGCTGCGCAGAGATGTGCGCTGAGTATCTGAACAAGTAAACAGCTGAAGAATCACTCAGCCATGCGACATGGCTGACATTACTATCAATCATAAAAAAGGCAGATACCGCAAGAGCGTATCTGCCTTTTTTTAGTTCTCAGATGTTGCATCCAACCGCTACGGGCTATCTTACAATAACCTTCTTCGTTGTTCCGTCATTGTACTTAATGATATTAACACCTTTTTTCTTTCCCTTAACAATCGTGCCGTCTATAGCGTAACGAGTTGTCTCCAAAGGTTCTACTGTTTCGGTGGCGCTGACTCCTGTAGGATCGTCCATTTCTACGATATTTGCGAAATTGCGCCAGTAAAAAGCTTCTGCATAAGCCTCACGCTTGCCCTTTGGTACATGCAGCGTGCATGTGTCGTAATTGATATTCTTGAAGGTGTATTCATTAATCTTGTGAGGTCTCTCCTGATACGCATATAAATGCTTCACCTGACAATCTGAAAAAACCGAATGGCTCATTATCAACGGAAGTTTCGGCAAGTGAAGCTCCTCAATCTGCTTACAACCAGAGATAATATAACCGCCCACGTCTTTTATACCCTCAGGCAATCTGAAATATTTCAGCGATGTGCAACCGGCAAATGCATTGTCCATTATACTCTCAAGGGTCTCAGGTAAGTCGATTCTTTCCAACGAACTGCAACCGGAAAGTGCATACAGCATTATCTTGTTCAGAGTGCTCGGCAGCTTCAAGTTTTTCAGTGAACTGCAATAGCTAGCAAACGACTGCGGCAAATACGTTATTCCTTCTGGTATTTCCAAAGACGTGAGAGACGAGCATTTGCTGAAAGTAAACTCTTCCAGTTTCTCCAATTCAGGAAGTTTGAATTCCTTCAGTTTGCTGCAATTCATGAAGGCATGATCTTTTATTGCTGTTATCTTGTCTGTGTGTGCTATTTCCTCCAGTTCCGAGCAATCGTAGAACGCATATGAAGAAATAATAGTGATGTTGTAGGGCAGCGTCAATTTCGTTAACGAATGGCAAGAAGCAAACATATACGCCGTAATAGCGTTGTTGGCAGTGTACGCCTGATATGTTTTGCCTCTATAGGAGAAGTTACAGTAATAGTCTCCACCTTCACATATATTTGCCATAGAGAGGTCAAGTATATGCAAATTTGACTTCACTTTCTCTTTATCCATGCCATAATACTTTCCCACTCCCAGCAGTTCACGCAGATAAGCAATGTCCGTGCCGTCGATGTTTCCAACAATTTTCAGATTGGTGATAAGGGGAGCATCCTCCGCCTTTATCAGTTCCGACAAATACTCGCCATTGGTGATGGTAACAGTCACTTGCTCTGTTATAAGCTCGTTGGCAGCAAACGTCTTGCAGACAAACAACGACAACAAAGCGTACATTAATACAAGTCTTAGTTTAAATTGTTTCATAGTGTTTAGTTTTATAGTTTGAAAATAAATAACGCAAATTCGTCAAATCTAGTATTTGATACCGCAAATATAGCAAAAAAATCTGATATCAATACTTTTTGTTGAAAAAAAGTTTTAGCGGACAGCAAAAAAAATTAAAGAGAGCTCCAACTACTGCTCTTTTTTATGCAAATATTGTATTTGAAAACTTCCACGAAAAAACTCATTCTGGAAAAAAGCAAGCCTAAAACCGAGACTTTTTGCATCTTGTCTCACCACGAAAAACACAGAAACCGACACTTTTTAGAGTAAAACCACACGTTTTAGATTTTTTTCCTCAGCTTTTGCAAACTTATCGTGAGACTTTACCCCATAACTCTTGAGACTTTACCCAGTAAAAGCATAGCTATTACATGGTAAAGTCTCACGATAAGTTTGATTTTGACGAAGCAAAAATTGCACACTTTTATACAAATCCCCACAATACTCTGTAAACCATTCGCTTAGCGCTGCACGCTCAAAACTCACGAAAAACGCACAACCGATTTTGTTTTTCATTTTTCGCGAGTTATGAGCGGTCAAAAAATGCAAATATCGTCTCGGCAAAAACCGTGCCAGAGATGATGGCTTTGCAATGGTCTACATTAATTATGCCGACAGAATTATCTATTGTGCTATGTACTTGTTGCATATCGGCTACATCAACGAGGCTACCAACTTTGATGAAAGCCAAGGAGGTGGCGGTAGCGATACCAAGGATTGGGGACGTGAGAAGGACGAAGATGAGATAGTATGGATAAGACGATGTTTGCGACAGGTAACAAAGATGATGAAGCCTATGAAGAGGAAAGGCTTGAGTAGATAAAATATTAAGGGAGGAGCGCATTCGAACACGCCCCTCCCAAATTATTTTACAACTTGCAATAATCTTGCGAATCACTATCCTTAGTAACGAGTTGAATGGTGAAACGAGAGCAAGCTATGCGAGCTGTGCGAATCGTATTCCACAATGGGAGCGACCTCAGTACCATAACTCTACTACAGGTTTGAGATTTCTATAATCAGGCATACATTGACCTATTGAAGCACCGATGAATGTAGGGTCACAGATATAGAAAGCCTTGCCTCTGTACATATATCCATCTCCATTCATCTGAGAGGTAGAGAAATTTACAGCAGTACATTCATGTCCTGGATACTGTACGAGGTGCACGTCAAGTCCCAAGAGGTTACGCACAAGAAATGCGAACAAAATGGCTCTGTCTTCGCAGTCGTTCTTTGGATAATAAAAGTTTTCTTCTATAAAATATGGCTTCTCATATCCATGTTGTTCTCCGTCTGTAGCATAGTTGAAAGCATATTGTACGAAATGAAGGATTCTGCCAACTGCTTCTCTTTCTGAGCAACCTCGTATTTGTTCGCTTACTTGTGCAAGTAAAGATTGGTGGAAGTTTAAATCAATAGTTGACATGGCATAAAAAGGAATATCCGTCTGGGGATAACGGCGGATGGCCTCCATTGTTCCTGCATCAACAGAACCTTGCAACGAGATTTTTCCGTCACTCATGCTAAATTTATGCGCCAAACCTGTCTTTATCCCTATATTTCCAACTCTAATGGTTAAGTCTATATTGCGCCCTTTGTCCGTTTCGTTGGGCAAACGACATGTATAAACTCCAGCATTTTGAATCTTGCTTGTAGAATCGTCATAAAAGGCATAATATTTTTTACCATCAATAACGAGATAGCTCCGCTCATAAACCTGTTGTTTGAATGGTACCAACAATAAAAGCTGATCTCCGCAACTTGCCAATCGAACATCATATCCCATATTTACAATAAGAAAATGTTGCAATACTATTTTACTTCTGTCTCTTATACACATCTCC
>ENA-OYWS01000970-OYWS01000970.1-human-gut-metagenome-genome-assembly--contig:-NODE-970-length-11180-cov-8.343191_pt1 | contig 11180 bp, 9 predicted proteins | sample MGYA00244813_ERZ653402 | MGnify/ENA primary metagenome ERZ653402 (study PRJEB26926, sample SAMN06165021) | human gut metagenome | biome: ENVO:00009003; feature: ENVO:2100002; material: ENVO:00002003...
TCCCCAGACCCCTGAGATCCGCAGAGTCCGCAGGGATTTCAAAAACGGCAGTATTTCCCATGAGGAGTACACCGCGGCCATTCGCCGGGAAATCAGATCCTGCATTGAAAAACAGGAAAAGCTCGGCCTGGATGTGCTCGTGCACGGTGAGGCCGAGCGCAATGACATGGTGGAGTACTTCGGCCGGCAGCTCGGTGGTTTCTGCTTCACGCAGAACGGTTGGGTGCAGAGTTACGGCAGCCGCTGCGTCAGGCCGCCGGTTATTTATGGAGATGTGTACCGGAAACACCCCATGACCGTGGACTGGATACTCTACGCGCAGTCCCTCACCGGAAAACCGGTGAAAGGGATGCTTACCGGACCGGTGACCATCCTGTGCTGGAGTTTTGTCCGCGAAGATCTGGAGCGGTACGAAGTCTGCCGCCAGATCGCCCTCGCCATACGCGACGAGGTTCAGGATCTGGAAAAGGCTGGCGTGCGCGTCATTCAGATTGACGAGGCAGCCCTGCGCGAAGGCATGCCGCTGAGGAAGGCCGAAGCGGAAAAATACCTGAAGTGGGCCGTGGATGCGTTCCGCCTCGCTTCCTCCGGAGTTGAGGATTCCACGCAGATACACAGCCACATGTGCTACAGCGAGTTCAACGCCATTCTGCCCTGGATTGCCCGGATGGACGCCGACGTTATCAGCATTGAATCCAGCCGGAGCGGCATGGAGCTTCTGGATGCCTTTTTAAAGTTTCAGTACCAGGCCGCTGTCGGTCCCGGCGTGTATGACATCCACAGCCCGCGCATTCCTTCTGAGGCGGAAATCGAAGAGCTCCTCCGCAGGGCGCTGCGGTATATCCCGAAGGATAAGCTGTGGGTGAATCCCGACTGCGGCCTGAAAACGCGCCGGTGGGAGGAGGCCTATCCCTCTCTTGAGAACATGGTTGCCGCGGCTCTGAAGGTCAGAGCCTGCCTGATCTGAATCATCCGCCCAAAGGAGATATGACAATGACTGTTTCTGATAATTCCGTTCCCCGCGATGTCCCTCCCTTCCGCGCAGATCACGTCGGCAGCTTCCTGCGCCCGGAGTCCGTCAGGAAGGCCAGACTGGAGGCGCAGCAGGGCCTGATTTCCCCGGAGGAACTGCGCGCTGTGGAAGACGACGCCATACGGGCTCTGGTGAAAAAGGAAAAGGAGTGCGGCCTGCGCGCAGCAGGGCTGACGCACCAAAAAAATCTGATAGTATCAAGGCATGAAAAACACGCAAGATACTCTTCTGGGCTTCGTTCTGAACCTCTTCGTCAGTCTCCCCGAACCGCGGCGCAGGCATTGTCGGGTGTATCCTCTGGAAATGCTCCTCTTCTGCGCCATGGCCACCTTTATCACCGGCAGAAAATCTTTTTATGACATGAACGCATTTGCCGAAGTGTACAAAGATCTGCTTATTGAGCTTTTCGGCGTCAGCTCAACGCCCTCACATGATACTTTCGCCAGAATATTCAGGATATTGGACAAAAAACTCTTTGCCCTCTGCCTGCAGAAATTCAGCGAAAAAATCGGTGATATCATGGCCCGGCATGTCGTTGCGATTGATGGAAAGACCTGCAGGAGAGCCAGAGACGCGGCCAGGAAAGCAGCCCATATTATCAGCGCCTGGTCTCCGGGAGAAAAACTCACCCCCGGAGTTTGCATGGTCGGGGAAAAAAGCAATGAAATTCCAGCTGTTCCGGAACTTCTAGATCTTCTGGGGGCAACGCTGAAGGGGACGGTTGTGACTGCCGGCGCTTTCAACACGCAGAAGGCTACGGCGGCGGCCATAATCGCTAAAGGCGCTGACTATGTGCTGGCTGTCAAAGACAATCAGCCGGAGCTCAGCAAAGCTGTCAGCTTTTTCCTGGACCATTTCGCGGACACTGCCGCCCCCATGTGGAGCAGCACGGAAAAAGGGCACGGGCGTCTTGAAGTCCGCAGCTGCTGGCAGTCTGAGGATGTAAAGTGGATACCAACTTTCAAAGAATGGAAGGGGCTGAAAAGCATCTGCGTGGTGCAGCGTACATCGACGAAGCTCACTACCGGAGAAACGACGACGTCCCGCCGGTATTTTATAAGCAGCCTGCCTCTGGGGCCTCAGGAGATAGCGCGCTGCGTCCGTGAACACTGGGATGTGGAGAACTCGTGCCACTGGAGCCTGGATGTGATCTTCAATGAAGACTGCTGTCTGGCCCGGGCTGGCAATGAAGCCGCCAACCTCAGAACTCTCCGTTCAATAGTCATGAACTACCTCACTGACGCAGGGAAAAGACTGGGGTCAACGGATACCAGAATGAGGATGATGACAAAGGCCGGAATGAGCACAAAATATCTCTACTCCGTTTTAGGTTACAACCCAACAGAAGTTTGATGCGTCAGCCCTGACCCCAGTCGGGACAGTCGTTGACACTGCGTTGCTGTGAAGTCTAATATCGATGTGTTTTCTTTTTTCCCTCGCCCCGCTCCGGCGGCGCATAGAACGGAGGAATCAGTGAATCAATTCTCGCGCAACCTGCTCGTCTGGGCCGTGATCATCCTGGGCACAGTGATGCTCTTCAACGTTTTCCAACAGCCCACGCAGGGAAGGCAGTCCATTTCATACAGCGACCTTATGACCCGCGTTGACTCGGGTCAGATCACCTCTGTCACCATTCAGGGACAGGAAATCAGCGCCATCGGCAGCGATGGACAGCGTCTCACCGCGTACGCTCCCCGCGATGACAAGATGGTCTCGCACCTCCTTGAGAAGAAGGTTGAGGTCAAGGCCGAGCCCGCGGACAACCAGCCCTGGTACATCAGCATGCTGGTGTCCTGGTTCCCCATGCTTCTCCTTATCGGCGTGTGGATCTACCTCATGCGCCAGATGCAGGGCGGAGCCGGCGGCCGAGCCCTCAGCTTCGGCCGTTCCCGCGCCAAGCTTCTCAACCAGAACGACAAGCAGCGCGTGACATTCGCTGACGTCGCCGGCGTTGATGAAGCCAAGGAAGAGCTCTCCGAAGTCGTGGAGTTCCTCTCCAATCCTAAGAAGTTCACAAGACTCGGTGCCCGTATTCCCAAAGGCGTCCTGCTCGTCGGCCCGCCAGGCACCGGCAAGACGCTTCTCGCGCGCGCTGTGGCCGGTGAGGCTGGCGTGCCCTTCTTCTCCATTTCCGGCTCCGACTTCGTGGAAATGTTTGTGGGCGTCGGTGCCTCCCGTGTGCGCGACCTCTTTGAACAGGGCAAGAAGAACGCCCCCTGCATCATCTTCATCGATGAGATCGATGCTGTGGGCCGTGCCCGCAGCAAGAACCCGGCAATGGGCGGAAACGATGAGCGAGAGAACACGCTCAACGCCCTGCTTACAGAGATGGACGGTTTCGGTACCAATAGTGGTGTCATCATCCTGGCAGCAACCAACCGTGTAGATATGCTCGACAGCGCCCTGCTCCGTGCCGGCCGTTTTGACCGAGAAATCCACGTAGATCTCCCAGGCTTGAACGAGCGTAAGGCAATCTTCCTGGTTCACCTCAAGCCTATCAAGATAGATGACACTGTGGACGTGGACCTCCTGGCTCGCCAGACCCCTGGCTTCTCGGGTGCTGATATTGCAAATGTATGTAACGAGGCAGCCCTCATTGCTGCCCGCCACGACAAGAAGGCAGTATGCAAGCAGGATTTCCTTGATGCCGTAGATAGAATCGTAGGCGGACTGGAGAAGAAGACCAAGGTGATGACTGCCGATGAGAAACGAAGCATCGCACTCCATGAGGCAGGCCATGCAACCATTTCCTGGTTCTGTCAGTATGCCAATCCACTCATCAAGGTTACGATCGTGCCTCGTGGTCAGGCACTCGGAGCAGCCTGGTATCTCCCTGAGGAGCGACAGATTACCACCAAGGAGCAGATGCTCGATGAGATGTGCTCGCTGATGGGTGGACGTGCAGCCGAGGAACTCTTCACCGGTCATATTTCTTCCGGTGCGATGAACGACCTGGAACGCGCGACCAAGAGTGCGTACGGAATGGTGGCTTATCTGGGTATGAGCAAGACTTTGCCAAATATCTGCTATTACAACCAGAACGAGTATTCATTCCAGCGTCCATACTCAGAGACTACAGCCCGCGAGATAGACAAGGAGGTTCTGCAGATGGTGAACGAGCAATACACCCGTGCCAAGAACATCCTGATGGAGCACAAGGAGGGTCACAACGCCCTTGCCGAGCTGCTGATTCAAAAAGAGGTGATTATGGCCGAAGACGTGGAGCACATCTTCGGCAAGCGTCCTTGGCTGAGCCGTTCTCAGGAAATTATGGAGGACGAACAGCCTAAGATTGATGATGCCGTAAAGGATATGCCTGAGGTTCAGGCAGCCATCAAGGAGCACGAAGAGGCTCAGAAAGCTTCGAAGGAGGAGGCAGAAGAGAATACTTCTGAGAAAGCTCCCGCAAAGGTTTCTGAGGAGACAGAAGAGAAGGTTTCCGAAAAAACTTCAGATGATGCTTCTGAGAAGGGTTTCGAGAAAGCTTCTGAAAACGAGAAAAATAACGAATAAAAAGCAAGACCATGACTGAGAAACAAAAAAATCTAGTAATTAGAACCATCACAGGCGTACTCTTCGTTGTGTGTATGGTATCTTGCTTCCTGAATCCTAGGGCGATGGTATTCCTGTTCGCCCTGATTACAGGCCTAAGCATCTGGGAGTACTGCGGACTGGTGAACCAAAAGGACGACGTAACCGTCAACCGATTCATCACCACCGTGGCAGGAGTATATTTCTTCCTTGCCGTAGCTGGATTCCGCACAGGTATCGTGGGCAACTTCGTGGTATTCGTACCATACTTGCTCACCATCATCTACCTCTTCATCGGAGGGCTCTATACAGCCAACAAGAACGCCATCAACGACTGGGCTTACACCATGCTTTCGCAAATGTACATTGCCCTTCCATTCTCGATGATCAACGTGTTGGCATTTGAGACTTCGGCATTCGATGGTCAGATTCATTACGACATGCTCTTGCCTCTGAGCGTATTCATCTTCCTCTGGACCAATGATACGGGTGCTTATTGCAGCGGTTCGCTTTTCGGCAAGCATAAGCTGTTTCCTCGCATCAGTCCGGCGAAGAGTTGGGAAGGTAGCATCGGTGGTGGTATCTTCGTAATTATCGCAGCCATCATCATCGGTTACATTGCCAACGATGGCGAGGCTCACCGCCTCAGCATTCTCGGATGGGTAGGTTTAGGAGTAGTTGTAGCGGTTTTCGGAACCTGGGGCGATTTGGTAGAGAGTCTCTTCAAGCGCACCCTGGGAGTAAAGGATAGTGGTAATATCCTGCCGGGCCATGGCGGAATGCTCGACCGCTTCGATTCATCACTCATGGCGATTCCTGCTGCCGTGATTTATCTCTACACCCTCCAGCTTTTCGGATAGATTCCATTCTGAAAAAGTACAATAAGAAAAAATCCAAGCCAGATTCATTCTAGCTTGGATTTTTTAATTTATAACGGCTACTACCCATAGAGCAACTATTTCAATTCCTCCTGCTGCGACTCATTAAGCTGTTCTTCTGCCCTTCTGGCTCTTTCGGCTTCTTCATCTGCCAGTCTTCTAAGCCTCTTCCGCCTTCCTTCTTGCCTTTTCGGCTTCCTCTTCCGCTCTTCTTCTTGCAGCCTCAGCCTGTTGTTCCGCCTTCTTTTTAGCTGCTTCGGCTTCTGCCAGGGCTTTTAATCGGGCACGCTCGGCGGCTTCGGCAGCAGCCTTGGCTTCTGCTTCGGCTCTCTCCTTAGCAAGTCTAACCAGCATTTCACGACGCTTGACCAAGAGATCGAACATGATGGCAGCAGCCTCATCAGGAGCAACCTGGTTACCCAGACGTTCTCTCACCTCACGATATTCAGAAAGCATACGCTCCCTGCCCTCCTTGCCTGGCAAAATCCGATAAAGCTGGTCGGCGATGGCATCCACTTGAAAACGGTCAGCAAACATCTCCTGCACCACTTCCTTGTCGGCAATCAGATTCACCAGCGAAATATACTTGCACGACATCACATGCTTAAACGCAAGGCGAACCAGTTGCGGCAATGGAGTTTCATAGCAAACCACCTGCGGAACCTCGAACAGCGCCGTCTCCAAAGTAGCCGTACCACTCGTTACCAAAGCCGCCGTACTGTGACTCAGAAGCGGATAGGTCTTATTGCGCACCATCTTGACAGGCGTACCCTTCAGGAACTTCTCATAATAAGAATCCTCGATGGAAGGTGCTCCTGCAAGCACCATCTGGTAATCCTCAAACCGCTCTGCCACCTCAATCATGGCAGGCAGATTATCCTTAATCTCCTGCAAACGGCTTCCGGCAAGCAAAGCAATAATCGGGCGATGCCTGTCCAGATTATTCTCTTCACAAAACTCCACGAAATTCTGATGATATTCCGACCGAAACTCATTCACCTCTTCTGCCGTAGGATTACCTACATAATGGATAGGATAACGGTGCTTTTTCTCGAAGAAAGGCACCTCGAAAGGCAGGATGGAGAAAAGTTCGGCGATATCACGCTTGATACTGCGGATTCGCCATTCCTTCCACGCCCAGATTTTAGGCGAGATATAATAGTACGCCGGAATATTAGTCTTCTTTTTCAAGAACTTAGCGATATTCAGATTAAATCCAGGATAATCTACAAGGATTACCACATCCGGTTTCCATTTCACAATATCTTCCTTGCATCTTTTCATATTAGAAAAGATGGTACCCAGATGCATCAGCACAGGAACAAAGCCCATATAGGCAAGCTCCTTGTAATGCTTGACACGAGTGCCACCTTCGGCAGCCATCAAGTCGCCACCGAAGAACCTAAATTCCGCAAACTCGTCAACATTTTTTAGCGAACGCATCAATCTGCTGGCATGCAAATCACCACTCGCCTCTCCTACAATCAAATAATACTTCATAATTCAAAGTTCTTGATCCAATCATAATCCGTGATATCAATCTTGGTAGGCGTGATGGCAATATAGCCATGATTCACCGCCCATTGATCTGTATCCGCAGCATCCGGTTCGTCATTGCGATAATCGCCCACCATCCAATAGTATTCATACCCATGAGGGTGCGTGCGATGTTCCACCTCGTTGATCCACGAGCCATATGCCATTCTGCAAGCCTTGAAGCCCTTGAACGGAGGCTGTGCCGGGAAGTTGACATTCAGGCAGGTATATTTCGGCAAGCCCTTCTCCAGAACCATCTTCACCACCTGAACTACACCGTCTCGCAAAGGCGAGAGATCGGCATTCTCATCATAGTTGCAACTGCTGAAGGCAATGCTAGGAATGTGCTGCATACATCCCTCCTTGGCTACGCCCATCGTACCTGAATAGTGATTGTTCACACTGGAATTATCACCATGGTTGATACCGCCGATTACGAGATCAGGGCGACGGTCCTTGTAGAACTGGTCGAGCGCCAGTTTGACACAATCCACCGGCGTACCGCTGCACGACCAAACCTCCACATCTTCACCCATATTATGACGGCGCTTCAGTCGCAGCGGAGTGGTAGCCGAGAAGGCACAGGCGAATCCGGAGCGGGCACTTTCAGGAGCCACAACGAGTACGTCGCACCAGTCTTTCAGAAAGCGCACGAGGGTCTTGATACCATTGGCATGATAGCCATCATCATTTGAAATTAACACTAAAGGTCTCTTATTTTCCATAAAAATATCTTTCTTTTTGGTGCAAAAGTACGAAAAAACCTTTAAAGAAACATATTTCTCGCATATTTTTTGTATCTTTGCCGAAAAATTCTGTGCGCAAAAGCCATTATTAGACTCGCAGGCGCACACTTCAGGTTATTATATAGACTTTAAAAATGGGAAAAATCATAGCATTAGCTAATCAGAAAGGTGGCGTCGGAAAGACAACAACCACCATCAACCTGGCTGCATCGCTTGCTACCCTGGAGAAAACGGTACTCGTCATCGATGCCGACCCTCAGGCAAACGCATCCAGCGGTTTGGGTGTGGACATCAGCGAGGTAGATTGTTCACTCTATGAGTGCATCATCAACCATGCAGATGTGCGTGATGCCATCTACACTACCGACATCGACGGACTCGACATCGTGCCGAGCCACATCGATCTTGTAGGAGCTGAGATAGAAATGCTCAACCTTAAGAATCGCGAGAAAGTAATCAAGAAACTGCTCGACCCCATCCGCGAAGAATACGATTATATTCTCATCGACTGTTCCCCATCGCTGGGTTTGATAACAGTGAACTCGCTTACCGCCGCAGACAGCGTGATCATTCCAGTGCAGTGTGAATACTTTGCACTGGAAGGAATCAGCAAGCTGCTCAACACCATCAAGATCATCAAGAGCAAGCTGAATCCGAAGCTCGAAATAGAAGGTTTCCTGCTGACGATGTACGACAGCCGCCTCCGACTCGCCAACCAGATTTACGACGAGGTGAAGCGCCACTTCCAGGAATTGGTATTCAAGACTGTCATCCAGCGCAACGTGAAATTGAGCGAGAGTCCGAGCCACGGCCTCCCAGTCATTCTCTACGATGCAGAATCAAATGGTGCCAAGAACCACCTGGCACTGGCAAAGGAAATTATCAACAAGAATAGATAAGATTTGGAAATTGAACCCATCAGGAAAGTTCAATGTTCAAAATTCAAAGTTCAAAGCAAAAATGGCAGTACATAAGAAATTCAATAACGGCATAAGAAACAACGCCCTGGGCCGCGGACTCGACGCCCTCATCTCGACAGAGGGAGTACGTACTCAGGGCAGCAGCACCATCAACGAGATACCTCTCGATCAGATCGAGGCAAACCCAAACCAGCCACGACGGGAGTTTGACGAAGAGGCGCTGCGCGAACTCGCCGATAGCATCAGTGCCATCGGCATCATCCAGCCTATCACCCTGCGACAGATTTCGGAAAACCGATTCCAGATTATTGCGGGAGAAAGACGATGGAGAGCTTCACAACTAGCTGGACTCATGGCAATACCTGCCTACATCCGCACCATCAGCGATGAAAACGTGATGGAGATGGCGCTCGTGGAGAATATCCAGCGCCAGGACCTCAACGCCATAGAGATTGCACTTGCATACGAACATCTTCTGGAAAACGAGGGAATGACTCAGGAAAAAATTTCCGAGCGTGTGGGCAAAAGCCGTGCTGCCATTGCCAACTATCTCCGACTCCTGAAGCTGCCGGCACAGGTGCAGATGGCTCTCCAGAAGAAAGAAATCGATATGGGACACTGCAGAGCGCTCCTAGCACTCGACAGTCCGTCGCTTCAGATCAAGCTCTTCAAGGAAATCCAGAAGAACGGTTACTCCGTGAGAAAGGTGGAAGAGATGGTACAGCGACTGAAAAGCGGTGAAGACGTGGAAAGCGGCAAGAAAACCATCAATGCCAAGACACAGATACCCGAGGAATTCACCATGCTTAGAGAAAAGCTCTCCAAATTCCTCAATACCAAGGTGCAATTCACCTGCTCTGCCAAGGGCAAGGGAAAAATCAGCATCCCATTCAGCAATGAAGAGGAACTGGAGCACATCATGAACGTTTTCGATAAACTGAAACAGGAATAAATCTTGTTTTATATAGAAAGAAATAGATTATTTCGATAAACAGGAACAGCTTCATCTGTTCCGAATAAGATATAGAAGAATAAAAAAGTGAATTTAAGATTATCACATATTTGCATTTCGGCTTTACTGCTGGCAACCTCGCTCCAAGTTTCGGCTCAGAAACAGAAGGCGAAGGCAGAAGTAGCCGTTCCTGACTTCGCTGCTGCCGACTCGGCAAGGATGGCGACAGAAGCGGCAAAGACTTCGGTAGATTCTGCCATCACAGCCAAGGACAGCATGAATCTGGCTAAACTCAACAGTTCGCTCAGGCCGATGCAGAAGAAGAAGCGCGATTGGGCTACCTGGCGACCAGATGCCAAGCGCGCCATGTGGCTTGCACTGGTTTTGCCCGGAGCAGGACAGATCTACAACCGCAAATATTGGAAACTACCTATTATATATGGTGGTTTCGTAGGCTGCGCTTACGCCATCACCTGGAACAACCAGATGTATCACGACTACTCGCAGGCCTACCTCGACATTATGGATGATGACCCGAACACGCAGAGCTACAACCAGTTTCTGCATTTGGGAGCCACAATCGATGCCTCTAACATAGAACGCTACAAGGAAATCTTCCGTAAGCGTAAAGACAAATTCCGCCGCTGGAGAGATATGGGAACCTTCGTGATGATTGGCATCTACGCCTTCTCCGTCATCGATGCGTATGTAGATGCATCGCTCTCAGAATTTGACATCTCCGACGACCTCAGCCTCAGAGTGGAGCCTGCCGTGCTCAATAACGGCAGATACAACAACCCGCTGCGTTCAGGCGCACTCGGACTGCAATGCTCACTCACATTCTAAAAGTAACCATCAGAAAACTAAACGAAAAAGAAGCATATAATTAAAATAGAAAACAATAGACATTAGATAATGAAGAAAATAATCATCATGGCAGCAGCGATGCTGTTTAGCTGGCAGGGCATTCAAGCCCAAAACGACAATGCAGAAGACAATGACGATGTGATTACCGTAACCGACAAGGACGGTAAGCAGGAGGAAATCGAAGTTCCTGAAGGTTTGGAAGACAACCTCGACAGCCTTCTTCGCCTCTACAATACACAGGCTTACATGATGGCCGACACCTCTTGCAAATACCGTGATGTGAATCCGGTTTTCGAAACACAGGTATATATCGACCGATTGAAGCGACTCCCTACACTTATTGAAATGCCATACAATGAGGTAGTACAGAAGTTCATCGACCGCTACAGCGGCAAACTTCGTCGCTCTGTAAGCTTCATGCTGGGTGCCAGCAACTTCTACATGCCTATCTTCGAAGAGGCATTGGAAGCATACAACCTGCCACTGGAGCTGAAATATCTGCCGGTTATCGAGTCGGCACTCAACCCCAAGGCAGTTTCCCGCGTAGGAGCCACAGGTCTCTGGCAGTTCATGCTGAGCACAGGCAAGCGCTACGGTCTGGAGGTGAATACCCTCTACGATGAGCGCCGCGACCCAGTGAAAGCATCTTATGCCGCAGCCCACTACCTGCGCGATCTCTACAAGATCTGTCTCTTATACACATCTCCGAGCCCACGA
>ENA-OYWS01000973-OYWS01000973.1-human-gut-metagenome-genome-assembly--contig:-NODE-973-length-11111-cov-3.981368_pt1 | contig 11111 bp, 8 predicted proteins | sample MGYA00244813_ERZ653402 | MGnify/ENA primary metagenome ERZ653402 (study PRJEB26926, sample SAMN06165021) | human gut metagenome | biome: ENVO:00009003; feature: ENVO:2100002; material: ENVO:00002003...
CTCGGAGATGTGTATAAGAGACAGACCGTGCGCTTGTGCGGGTTTTCTCTGCAAATTTGCTTTTATGAACCGCATTCCCGGCAATCACTTCACAGAGTTCTTCAAGCGAATATCCTTTGCCAAGAGAGCGGAAACGAGCAAATCTGGTATGGTCTTTTCCCCGCAGGGCAGGCTGTTTTCCATCTTTATACTCGTACCCTGCTTTCTGCAAAATTCCAATCAGTTCCCGGAAGTCTTTTGGTTTTCTTTCCAATGCCGCATCAATGGCCTCGCAGATTTCATCCCGCTGCGATTTTTTCTCCGGGTATTCCGTTCTCTTCTGCCGCTCCCCATAGGGCTTCCGGATAATGACCGACAGCCGGTGTTCCAAGCAGACGATATCACTGAGCCTTGCCAGCGCAAGACCGGATAAGCGAAAATCTCGGAATTTTCTGGTGCAGTCTAATGTAGTCGAATTAAAAATAATATGGTTATGAATGTGCGCACGATCAACATGGGTAGCCACGATAAAAGCATGTTTCCCCTTGGTAAAGCGCATAGCTGTCTCATACCCAATCTTGTTTGCTTCCTCCGGCGTGATCTCTCCGGGCTTAAAAGATTGCCGAATCTGATATGCAATCACATCATGCGCCTGAGTTCTTCCCGTGATATGCTCATACTGCCGTTTGGAAAGCAGAAATTCTTCATCACAGGTCTTTGCATCACAGGCATACGCGCTGATATATTTTCCATCTTCCGTCTTTGCTGCATTCTCAGAATAATCAGTACGGTCAGCCAGACACTGCGCTACCGTCTTTCCTTTATTGATATGCAGCGCAATTAGTCTTGTAGCCGCCATTTTCATATTCCTCCATCTAAAAAGAGCTACCCGAAGGCAGCTCTTACCAATCTACTATTCTCATTTTAGCATCCGTTCCCGGTCATAAGCCCCCTGCAAATAAACGGCCTGCTTGATGATTTCTTCCATATCAAAATAGACGCACATAATGCTTTCGTACAGCTTCCACACATTAGATTCGCTGCCTCCCACCATTTCCATCAGCTGGTCTTCCATCTTCGATTGCTCAGACTGTTTTTCCTGATAAGCTGTCTCTTCCACAAAATGATTCTCTCCATCTGTTTCCTCGTACCGTAAATCATAATAATCTTTCATAAACTGAATATCCATCGAATCCCTCCTGAACTCAAATTGTCAAAACATCCTCTACACGCTCACACAGCTGTTCCATCAGTTCCATGATGCCGCCAGCACCAACCGCAGCTGCGAACAGTCCCATCTCAATCAGGGTCAGCAGGAACACATCCGTCCAGCTCGCCCGAACCACAGAATAGATGCCGCAGCCAAGAACGAACAGTATAACCGGCGAAAGTACCCACAGGGATAGCTGCATCAGCAGATTCCAGATAAAGCATAGAAATCGCAGCAGAAATGCAACTGGCAGCAACAGGATTTTTACCATCAGCTTCAACAAAAAACATACGATCTTCATGGATTTCACCCCTTCGTTTTTCTTTTCATCTTCATTTTACCGTACCCGCTTGCCAAACACCACGATGTCAACAGGTAGACCAAAAAATATGTAACGGCACAGACAGTTTCATCTGTGCCATGTGCTGTAGAAATCCCGCACGTTTGCGCCGTCAGCGAATACCAGAAAGCCTCTTCAGGATCAGCTTCTGCATCTCCCAGAGTTCATCCAGCCGCCTCTGCAAATCCCGGATATCCTCCGCATAGATGCTTCCGGATTCATTGGCTCGTTTTGCGTACTGGTTCAGGTTGTTGCTGCATCGGCGAAGAAGGGTGGATACCTGCGCCACATCCGACAAATCAAGATTCACGCAGTACCCGTCCATCGCCATTTTTCTCATATAGGCACCGGTATTCCGAATCCCCAATTCCTTCTGCTTTTCACGAATCCTCGCCAGCTCTTCCGGATTTACCCTGACATTGATCCAGTGTTCCCGAACACTCATAGTGCCACCTCCTCATCATCTCGATGTGTCACCGGCGGAATGCGACCGGCACGGTCACGCAGCTCTGCCAGGACAGACGGTTTTTCCGTTGTTTTCTCACGGTCAGGATCATCATTTCCACGGTCATCCATATTCAGCAGCGCGTCCAGTTCTGCCAGTCTTGCACTCTTTTCTGCCAGTTCTGCCTCCTGGGGAAACGGTTTTCCAAGCTCGGCCTGCGCCGCTTCCTGCTGGCTTCTAAGATTGCCTAACTGCTGTTCCGCCTTTTCCAGCCTTGCAGGAATCCCGGCAAGAGCATTGTCCAGACGCTGGATATTGCCCGCCGCACTGGTTCCGATGGGCACTCGGTGGGTCATATCGCCTTTCAGCAGCACCTGATACTCTTTCTGGAAGCTGTCAAATTCCAGCTCCATCTTGAAACCTCGATAGCTGCCAAGCGGCACCGGCTCCAGACTCTGATTGGCTTTACAGATTGCAAGGATTGCTTCACCGGCCTCTACTTTTTCAATAAAATGTGTGCCATTCACCTCCATACCGCAGAACCCTTCTTCCGGCAGCGGATGTGCCGCCACCGTCCGAATATCCGACTGAAAGCCTTTGATAAACCCCTGCGTTTTCTCAATCTCCGCTGGGAAATATTTCATCAGCTTATCCTCCAATCGGTACTGCTGGCTCTGATGGTCTGCCTTCAATACTTTCAGCCTTGCAACATCTACATCCAAGTCCATTTTTTCCTTAATCTGCGGGTCTCCTGCACAAAGTGCCTTGATCTCCGCATAAGAAAGTGCCTGCTCATCCACATCATCACAGGAACGCACCGGAGATTTGCTGGTCATGATCTGACTGATAAACTTCTGTTTATTCTCCAGTGTCTGATAGAGGTAGGCATCAAAGGTTCCTTCCGTCACATACTGATAAACCTGCACTTCTTTGTTTCGGTTTCCCTGACGGATGATACGGCCATTTCGCTGGGTCATGTCCGCAGGCCGCCAGCCTACATCCAGATGATGCACGGCCACCAGCCTGTCCTGCACGTTCGTGCCTGCGCCCATCTTCTGTGTCGAACCTAACAACACCCGCACCTGTCCGGTACGGACTTTGGCGAACAGATCTTTCTTTTTTGCCTCGGTATCCGCATCATGGATAAATGCGATTTCTTCCTCCGGTACACCGGACTGGATAAGTTTAGCGCGGATATCCTCATAGACATTGAAGGTTCCATCGTTCTTCGGTGTACTGAGGTCGCAGAACAACAGCTGGGTCAGCTTATCCGACTGCCCTTCCTCATAAATCCGAAGCACATTCCGCACACAAGCGTTGAGCTTACTGTTGGGGTCATCCGGCAGGAGCGGATTCATCAGCCGCTGATCCAGCCCCAGCTTTCTGCCATCCGATGTGATTTTCAGCATATTATCGACCGACGGGTCTACCACGCCGGAATGCACAGCCGCTGCCCGTTCCGAAAGCTCCGCCACCATCGCCTGCTGATGCTCCGAAGGCTGCACCACCACAGTTTCAAACTTTGCCTCCGGCACCGGCAGATGCAGCTGATCGGAAGTCTTGATATCCGCCACTTCCTTGAACATGTTCATCAGCTCCGGCAGGTTGAAGAACTTTGCGAATCTCGTTCTTGCCCGGTATCCGGTTCCTTCCGGTGCCAGTTCAATGGCCGTGGTGGTCTCACCAAAGGTAGAAGCCCAGCTGTCGAAATGGGTCAGCCCTTTCTGCTGCAACGTGCCGTACTGGAGATACCGCATCATGGTGTAAAGCTCCGTCATGCTGTTGCTAACCGGGGTGCCGGTCGCAAAAATGATGCCGCGCCCGCCTGTCAACTCGTCCATATATTGGCACTTCATAAACATATCCGAAGATTTCTGCGCTTCCGATGTGGACAAACCTGCAACGTTGCGCATTTTTGTGTAGAGGAACAGGTTCTTAAACGCGTGTGCCTCGTCTACGAACAACCGGTCTACGCCCAGCTGCTCAAAGGTAATCACATCGTCCTTTCGGTCGGTTGCCCGGAGTTTCTCCAATCTCGCCTCCAATCCTTTCCGGGTCTTTTCCATCTGTTTGATGGAAAAACGTTCGCCATTCTGAGATTTCATCTCAGCAATGGCGTTTTCAATTTCATCAATCTGGGCAGTTAAAATCCGTTCCTGCCGTTCTGCGGACACCGGGATTTTCTCAAACTGGGAATGCCCGATGATGACCGCATCGTAATCGCCAGTGGCAATTCGTGCACAGAACTTCTTTCTACGCGCGGTTTCAAAGTCCTTTTTGCTTGCCACCAGCAGTTTGGCACTCGGATACAGGCGCAGGAACTCGTTTGCCCACTGAAGGGTCAAATGATTCGGAACGACAAACATGGATTTCTGGCACAGCCCCAGCCGTTTTGCCTCCATAGCGGATGCGGCCATCTCGAAGGTCTTACCGGCACCTACCTCGTGGGCCAGCAGCGTATTGCCTCCGTACAGCACATGAGCAATGGCATTCTGCTGGTGTTCCCGCAGCCGGATTTCCGGATTCATGCCGCCAAAGCGGATATGAGAACCATCATACTCACGGGGACGAGTGCTGTTGAACAGCTCGTTATACTTTTCCACCAGTTCCGCACGGCGATAAGGGTCTTTCCACACCCAGTTCTGGAACGCATCCTTAATGGCCTGCTGTTTCTGCTGGGCAAGGGTGGTCTCCTTTTTATTCAGAACCCGCTTCTGCTTACCGTCTGCATCCTCCACGGTATCGTAGATACGGATATCCCGCAGATTCAGCGTATCCTCCAGAATCCGGTAGGCATTGGCACGGCTGGTGCCGTAGGTCATATAGGCATGGACATCATTCCGGCTCGGTGTACTCTTACCGGTGATCTGCCACTCTGCCGTCATGGGAGAGAATTTCACTTCGATGTTCCGGCGCAGATAAAACGGCGGTTCAAAGGTTTCTTCCATAAACTGCTGGATATAATCACGATTGACCCATGTGGCACCAAGGCGCACATCAATCTCCGACGCATCCAGGTCTTTCGGCTGTGCTTTCTTCAAATATTCCGTGTTTACCGCAAAGGCAGGGTCAGAAGCCGCAGCCAGTTCTGCCACCCGGAGTTTTTCCCGGACATTGCCGGACAGATATTCATCAGCCGCCACCCAGCCGGTTTCCTCGCCGCCCTGCGTCATCGGGTCTTTGAAAATGACACCATGCAGTTCCTGCTGGATTTTTTCAAATTCTCCCGGTGTACCTAAAAGCTCCGACATATAGGGCAAATCCACTTTGCCGCGCTCTCCGATGGAGATTGCCAGAGCCTCTGCCGGAGTATCTACGCTGGTAACAGCCCGTTCCGGTCGAATCGTCCGTTTGGTGAACATATCCGCCTTGGATTCCAGCCTGCCGTTTTCATCTACATTTTCCAGAGAGCACAGCAGATAATAGGACGAATCTTCCGAAAAAGCCTGCGCATTTGCACGGGAGTTGATAAGCCCATACTGATCGGCGAATCGGTCATAAGCTACATTCAGTTCCCGCTGTTTTTGGGCAATCGCGTCCTCCGGATAATCGTTCAACTGGTAGTCGATCAGTTCCTGCACGATGGTACGAAGCTCCACCATGCCTTTGATCCTGCCGGTGGCTGTCGCAGAAAGGTCAGCCTTCCGCATGATGCTGTTCTCACGGAAGTAGACATCCCCATCCACCACTGCATAAGAGAAGTTCTTTACATTGGGGTCTGCCGGAATGGTTTCGCCCTGCAAGGACAGTTCTTCCTCCGGTGCCAGCTCCTGCGCTTCATAATGACCGCCGATGTGCTGCACAGCCTCATGCAGCTGGTCTCCCAGATCCTCATCCGGAATCGGAATGACCGTACATTCTTCCTTGCCGTACTGGGTACTTTCCGTTGTAATCTCGCCCAGCACCATTTCCGGGTGGTCAACGAAATAACTGTTGAGGGTTATGCCCTCCGATGTCAGCCCCAGATGCACCCAATCCGGCTCGATATCAATGGGATGGTCTCTCTTTTGCAGGAAAATGATATCCGACACTACATCCGTACCGGCATTGGCACGAAATGCGTTGTTGGGAAGTCGAATGGCTCCCAGCAGTTCTGCCCGCTGTGCCAGATACTTTCGCGCATCTGGATTCTTGGAATCCATCGTATAACGGCTGGTAACAAAGGCCACGATGCCACCGGGACGAACCTGATCCAATGCCTTGGCAAAGAAATAGTTGTGAATAGAAAAACCGAGTTTATCATAGGGCTTATCGCTGACACGGTAGTTGCCAAAGGGCACATTGCCCACGGCCAGATCATAGAAGTCGCGCCGGTCGGTGGTCTCAAAGCCTGCTATCTTGATTTCCGCCTGCGGATACAGCTTCTGCGCAATACGCCCGGTGATGGAATCCAGTTCCACACCATACAGTCTGCTTCCCAGCATGGAATCCGGCAGCATACCGAAGAAGTTGCCGACACCCATCGACGGTTCCAGAATATTGCCTTTCTCAAATCCCATACCGTCCAATGCCTCATAGATTGCACGGATCACGGTAGGGCTGGTGTAATGCGCATTCAGAGTCGAAGCCCTGGCTGCGGCATATTCTTCTTCCGTAAGAGCTGCTTTCAGCTCCTTATATTCGCCTGTCCAGGCAGTTTTCTCTGCGTCAAAGGCATCTGCCAGCCCACCCCAGCCGACATAATTGGCCAGCGTTTCCTGTTCCTCCGGTGTCGCATCCCTGTTCTGATTTTCCAAGGTTTTCAGCGTATAGATGGCATCCATGTTGGCACGGAATTTCTGTTTAGGACTGCCTTCGCCGAGGTGAAAGCTGTTGATGCGATAGTTCTCCGCATGTTTTGCTTCATGCTCTGCCCGTAACGCTACTTCTTTTCCAGAATTTAGATCAACCACCAGATTGTGCAGGTGAATATTATCCTCGTGCCCCAAAAGTCTTGCCAGATTTTCCTTGCTTTCCGAGCGGAAGATCGGATACACGGAATCCGGGTCCCGAAGTTCCACATCGAAAAGACCGACTTTTTCAATCGTAAATGCCTTTCCGTCCAGATACAGCGTATCGCCAACGCGATAATCCGGCTGCACCGGAGCTGCGGGTTCTGGCTGCACAGTTGCAGGCTCTTTTTCAGCCTCCATGTTCCTGCCGCGAATCTCCTGCAACGCCTCTGATGCACTCACATAATCGGCAAATGTCTGCACTTTTCCGTCCGAATATCCGTAATACTCTTCTTTGACATAATCCCAGATGGCAAACGCATCTTTAGAATCCGGGAAATTCTCGCCGGTCATCGTGACTACAAACCGTTCATCCGGTGCATAGCCTGACTCTCTGGCAAGTTCTCTGGCGTGTTCCTGCATTTCCAGCACCAGAGGATCTGCCTTTGCGTGAGCCGGTTCCTGTACTTCTTCGGATTCCACATCTGGGAATGGAATGTCCTGCTGCAAATTCTGCTTGCTCTGTTCAACATAGAGCCAGTCTTTTGCTTCCCGTTCCTGAACTTTTTCAATCAACTGCTGGCGGTAGGTCTCTGCCTCCCATTCGCTGGTAAACTCTTCGCTGACACCATCCGGCTCCACATGAATGCCGTCCTGAATATCATCCCAAACCGCATAGCCATCGTCAGTTTCCATCACGGTAAACCGCTGAGGTGCTGCCAACTCGCTACGGGCATAGATATCCGCAGCCGTATTCAGCATATTATCCACATGCTCATTTCCGGTATCGTAGCGTTCCGGCGGCGTTGGCGGAAATACATGGGCGGCAGTCGGCATAGGAAGCGGCGCACCATATTCCTGCTCCAGCTTCCGATACTCTTCCATTTCCAGCGCAGTCAGGTACTGACCATTTTCCACAAGCCGGTCTAACCGCTTATCCACCGCCGACCATGTGAGGCGCACTTCCCGGTCATGGTCATAATTGCGAAGCAGAATGCCTTTTCCGTTATAATCGGCAAAACCGCGACTGCCATCCATAAAGGTATAGCTGTGACCACCGAGACCATATTCCGCTTTCAGGAATGCAGCTCGTTCTTTTGCGTCCCCTTGCTGCTGATACAGCGCATAAATACGAATTTTTCCGCCTTCAAAATTAGAGCCTGTCCGCAGCATCCGGTCGATTTCATCCTCAGAAATGACAAAAGCGGAGGGCTTTTCGCTCTCCGCTTCTTTGGCTGCATTTTCTGCCGCCGCATCAATTTTCTGAATCTGCTCTGCTTCGGACTGAAACAGGCTCATAAAGTTCAACTGTTGATAAGTTCCGTCAGAATGACTTCCTCTGCCTGCGCTTTCAGCATGTTCATGTGCTGCACCCAGGCCATCTGGTTCAATTTCTTGTCCGGTGCCGGATTCGCTTTCAGAAGCTCCGCCATCATCTGTTCCATCCGTGCGGTCGCGGTCTCCTGAATCTCCCACAGGTGCGGGTACAGCTTCTCGGTCAGGATCAGGTGATTGTACAGCAGCGTGTTGTTCTCCTGCAGAAACGCTCTGCGCATCCTCCCGTACTTGCCCAGGGGCTTCTGTTCCTGCACCGACAACTGGATGTCCGGAATCAGGTAATCGCCGTTCTTCGTGTAATTCAGCTCCATCATAGTTTTGGCTCCTTTCTGCCTGTTTATCTCTTTCATAGGTTCGGATCGTGCGTTCAATTTCCCGGAATATCTGGCTGGACATTTCACTGACCGCAGTTCCCAGCACATTGGCAGCAGCCTGCGTATTAAAATCAAAGATGTCCAGAAAATCCTCGTGTTCAAAATAGTCATCTGCATTGCCCACCGTCCGGGTAAAGACGGAATATGCGATGCTGACAGCGGCAGCTCTCTTAAAGGAAGCTCCGATGTTGAGTTCATCATACCCTTCCAGATAAGAATCTGCAACGATGTCACTGATCTGCCTGCGGTTTTCCTCCCAGTAATCCCTTGCAAGGCGTTCTGCTGCTTCCATAATGTGATTTTCCAGAGACCCGGCACCGGCAGGAACATCAAATGCTGCATCCAGTGCCCGAATGATCGGCTGCTCATGCTCCGCATTCATTTTCCAGAGCTGTACCGGGCGGGAATTCTTCCGTTCTCCGGTATCTGCCACATCAAATACATACCGCAGTTTCGGCTGCTCACCGCGCATGTCCAAAAGAGCAATGCCCTTGGAGCCGCGCTTCACATAGCGATTCATCCGGTCATTCCAGAGATCGTACTCTGCACAGGCCGTTGCTTCTGGCCTCTGCTTATAGATCATCAGCTGTTCTGCAAAGGGATACTTATAAAGCCGTGCGGATGTGGTCAGAAACGCTGTCCACTGCTCTTTGCTTCCAGTGATCTGTGCCGCAGCTTCCTGCGCCATCTGCATATAATAAGCCGTTTTCGTCATCATCTGTCTTTTTCCTCCTCTCCTTTATTCGTCCGGATACAAATCCAGTGCCTCATATTCTGCATCCGTCATCTCTGCCAGTTTTGCAAGCAGCGAGGCCGTCCACCTGCGCAGGTTTCTATCTCTGCCGGTCAGACTTTTCTGCATCATCTGAAGCTCTGCAATCAGCCCTGTCCGTGTGCCAGGGCTGTAAAGCATCATGAGCATCCATTCGTCATCCGTAAAGCGCATTTATAACTCCTTTTCTTCGCAGCACCTACGAGGCGGCGCAGGCGGCACCGCCTCCTGCTTTTCCTTCAGCTGATCCAGAACCGATGCTTTCTCCGCCGGTTCTTCCTTCTTTCCGTTATTGATTACGCCGTCAATCATACCGTAATCGTCTTCCATTGCCATTTCTGCGGCTTTCAGATAATTCTCCGGTTTCAAAAATCCGGGCAGCTCCTGGAAGCCGATGGAATCCACATAGTGACAGCTTACAACACCATTCTGCCGTAAAGCCACGATGTCAGACACAGAAAGACTATGCTCAGTAAAATCATCAGGGCGGGAAACATTGAATTTCGCATACAGTTCCTCCAACATCGTATTCTGATCCTTGTAGGGAAGCAGCGGAGCCGTATAAACCACTTCATAATGGTCAATATCCGGTTCCAGCCCCATCCGTTCCAGTTCGCGCATAGACGAAAAGCGTTCATATACCGTATCCTCGCTGCGGCGAAGCTGCAAAATCGCATACTGGTCAGTGGCACTGTCGAGAAATGCCATCATTCTTTCGTCCGGTGCCTGATTTCCATGCACTTCATCCCATTTTTCAATTCTTGCCATCGTTCATTTCTCCCTTCTCCATAAACGGCAGGCCGTTTTCCTTTGCTTCCTGTCGCTGCTGTTCCCGCCGCTTTTCACTGTACGGCGGTCGGATACCAACACAGCGTTTCGGAATCGTATAAGTGACCGACCCATGCTCCCGGTGCTCCAAAATAAACTGCTCCGGATACTGTTTTCGCAGTTCCCGGAGCTTCTTAATCAGGCGGCTGTCATGGGTGTAAATACTGGCAGTATCCAGTTCATTGTCAAAATTGATGACGGTTTCCTGCTCTGCCTTCGTAAGCTTATATTTCATCGCTCCGCCTCCTTCGCCTTAGCAGCTTTCACCGGCGTATCCGTTCTGGAAGACAAATCCGAGAGTTTACCCAGCACAGATTCCCGTCTGCTGATTTCTGCATCCTCTGCACGATCACAAAGTTCGTCATAATCAATCCGCGTCATGGTGCGGCCACCGAATCCATAATCCGAAAGGATCTGGTCTCTGGCCGCATTCATGCTGATTTCTGGGTTGTCGATCTGTCCACCGTCAATTTCAGTGAAGTCCTTATGATATAAGGTATAGTCGTAACCGTCCTCACAAGTCTGAATGGCAAGAAAGCCCTTGCTTCCCAAATCCCATGCGCTGCATTCTTCCGTAATCAGCGGCTCCGGGCGGCATGTACCGCCACCGCGTTCCAGCATTTCTGCCAGCTGACAGATGTGCAGAACATCATACCCAAGGCGCAGATGATATTCGTCCATATATTCGCAGCGAGCTGAGAACTTCCGATTCGGATACTCAATCTCCACCGCACTGCCATCCGGAATTTTGAACCGATCCTCGTAGCTGCTGGTGATAAACCGGATATTTTTAGCATTCTCCAGCTCAGAATCAGCCTTTTTCATCTGCCAAAGAACCTTTCTGCCGCCGCGCATCTGCTCCAGCACTGTCTCTTATACACATCTCCGAGCCCA
>ENA-OYWS01000977-OYWS01000977.1-human-gut-metagenome-genome-assembly--contig:-NODE-977-length-11064-cov-29.362703_pt1 | contig 11064 bp, 9 predicted proteins | sample MGYA00244813_ERZ653402 | MGnify/ENA primary metagenome ERZ653402 (study PRJEB26926, sample SAMN06165021) | human gut metagenome | biome: ENVO:00009003; feature: ENVO:2100002; material: ENVO:00002003...
TCCAGTGGCTGGTGGATGCTGGACTGGTGTATAAGATAACAAAGGTATCGAAGCCAGAGTTGCCTCTGAAGTTTTATGAAGATTTATCGGCGTTTAAGCTCTATTTATGCGATTGCGGGTTGATGGGCGCCATGGCTGATACGTCTGCCAAGGAGGTTCTTTTGGGTGATGCGGTATTTACTGAATATAAAGGAGCTTTTACGGAACAGTATGTGTTGCAGCAGTTGCTTGCATCCGGATTGCAGCATATTTATTATTACAGTTCCGATACTTCTCGTATGGAAATGGATTTTCTGATTCAGCGTGATGGTGTCTTATTGCCTATTGAGGTAAAAGGGGGTACAAGCGTCAAGGCAACCTCCCTTCATCATTATCTGATGGAGCATCCGGATATTTCAGCCATCCGTTATTCTATGTTGCCTTATCGTCAGCAGGCTAATATCACCAACATGCCGTTATACGGGGTGTTTTTAAAATAAGAAGAAAAAAATAACACGGACAAATTCAAATTGTCCGTGTTATTTTTTAGTTTAAGATCTGTTTTATCCCTTACATTTTCCCTTATACAATAGGCAGACTGATTCCGTTGATTTTCTGATAGATGTCGAGCGCATAGATGTCGGTCATGCCGCTGATATAATCAATTACCGCCATGATGCGCTCCTCCAGATTCTCGTTCTCTATATCATACTGGCTGCTTACCCGGCGCAAGAGCTGCTTGGAGTAGAAACGCGATGGGTTTACGGCTGCTTCGATGAAAACCTCCATCAGAGTTGCCATGATTTGATAACCCGACAGTTCTATGTCGAGTACCGGCTTGCTTTGGTAAATCTTAGAGTAGGAGATCTTCTCACATTCCTTGTATGCCTTTTTCTGGCGCTCGGAAATGTGGTCGATGAGACTGCCCTCGAAAGTTCCGGCAAGGATTTCCTCCTCGTGAGCCAGGAAGGCTGCCACACATTCGTTCTCCAGTTTGCCGATGACGCTGGCTCTCATGTAAACCACTTTCTCGTTTTCGTCAGTCAGTTCTTCGTCGATGATGCGCTGGCGTATCTTCTGCTGGATATCTTCATCGAAGAAACTCAGCAGCAAGTGCTCCGTCTCGGCAAAGGAAAGAATCTTGAGTTTATGGGAGTCTTCGATGTCCATGATTTCGTAGCAGATATCGTCGGCAGCTTCTACCATATATACAAGTGGATGGCGGGCGTATTTGAGAGGCTCACCCGGTGCAGATTTGCAAAAAATGCCCAATTCATCGGCAATTTTCCTGTAAGATTCCGCTTCTGAAGCAAAGAAACCGAACTTGCCGTGGTTCCCGGCAAGACAGCTTGCAAACGGGTATTTCACGATGGAAGCAAGCATGGAATAGGTCATGACGAAACCACCCTGACGGCGCCCCTTGAACCGGTGAGTCAGGATTCTGAAGGCATTTGCGTTGCCTTCGAAATGCGTAATATCATCCCAAAAATCCGATGAAACCATTGATTTTATCTTCTGACCTGGTCCTTCTGAGAAGAAAGTCTGGATGGCTTTCTCGCCGGAATGACCGAAAGGCGGATTGCCCAAATCATGTGCCAGACAGGCTGCACTTACGATGGTACCTATCTCCTCGACGAGCGTATCCTTCAGCTCAGGCCGCTTCTGGATGATACGTCGGGAAATGTCGTTACCTATCGACATGCCCACACTCGCCACCTCCAGACTGTGGGTGAGGCGGTTGTGAACGAAGATGCTGCCCGGCAAAGGGAAAACCTGCGTCTTGTTCTGCAGGCGGCGGAATGCCGATGAAAAGATAAGACGGTCGTAATCGCGCTTGAATTCAGAGCGATCATCATGGCGCTCGGCATGCTTATGCTCCTGTCCGAAACGCTTGTTGGATATCAGTTGTTTCCATTCCATATTATTGTATTACTTGATTCTGTAGCGCAAAAATACACTAAAGTAAGCACAAATCAAAATAAAATATGATAAATTACATGTTTTTATCCTCAAAAATTCATTTATTCCATCAAAATTGCTTATTTTTGCAGATTATTAAACTCAGACACAGATAAAAAAGAAGAAGTCATGATAAAAGTACAGATTATCAACAAGGGGCATCAGCCTCTACCTGCGTTTGCCACACCTCAGAGTGCCGGCATGGATTTGCGTGCTAACATCGATGAGGCAATCGTGCTTCATCCTATGGAGCGACGACTGGTGCCAACCGGTCTTTATATGGCTTTGCCAGCAGGTTATGAAGCGCAGATCCGTCCTCGCAGCGGTCTGGCTTTGAAGCATGGCATTACCGTATTGAATACGCCGGGAACCATCGATGCCGATTATCGCGGCGAAATCATGGTTCTGCTCATCAATTTCTCTACAGAGGATTTCGTTATCAATGATGGCGAGCGTATAGCCCAGATGGTGCTGGCTAAGCACGAACAATGCGATTTCATCGAGGTTAATGAGCTCGATGAAACCGAACGTGGAGCCGGCGGATACGGTCATACGGGGGTAAAATAACAGATTATTAAAGATAGAATAGAAAGGATTAGAATCGTGAAGATGAATCTTAGAAATATCAGTTGGGCAATGGGGCTGGTCTTGCTGGGTTCGGTAGCCATGCCGTCGCTTGCCCGTAAGAAGAAGGTGCAGCCGGTTCAGAAGCCGGCGGTTCAGGAGGATCATCTCTCTCCGAACGACCGCCAGCGCTACAACTATTTCTTCCTGGAGGGAGCGCGCCAGCAGGCTGCCGGCAATTATTCGGCAGCTTTCGACCTCTTTGAGCATGCCCGGAAGATTGACCCGAAGGCGGCTGAAACCTATTTCTATGAGTCGCTTTTCTATTCTCAGCTCAAGCAGGATTCCCTGGCACTTGCCTATATGCAGAAGGCAATAGAACTGAATCCGGAAAACCAGACCTATGCAGAGCAGTTGGGCAGATATTATATAGGTAGCCAGAAATACGATCTTGCCATCAATGCCTATGAGGATCTGTATGCCAGAAACCACGATAATACCGATGCCCTCCGCATCCTGGTTCAGCTTTATTCCCAGAATAAGGATTATAAATCAGTACTCAAAACCATTTCGCGTCTTGAGGTGGAAGAAGGTGAAAGCGAACAGTTCACCCTCTCTAAAATGAGAGTTTATGAACTGATGAACGACAAGAAGGCTGCCTATCAGGAACTGAAGTCGCTGGTAGACCAGCATCCGCTGGATATGCAGTACAAGACAATGCTGGGCAACTGGCTCGTACAGCACGACCGCCAGAAGGAAGCTTACAAGTGCTTTACCGATGTGCTGAAGGAAGAGCCTGACAATTCCTATGCCCAGATGTCGCTTTACGACTATTATAATGCCACCCATCAGGAGCAGCTTGCCGAGCAGATGCTCGATAAGATATTGATGAGTCCGAAATCGGATCTGGAGACCAAGGTGATGATGTACCGCTCTTTCATTCAGAAGAACGAGAGCGAAGGGGGCGATTCTACCAAGGTGATTGCGCTGTTTGACAAGGCGCTCAACGTGGCTCATCCGTCAGCCGATGTGGCAGAGATGAAAGCTGCTTATATGAGTTTGAAGAAGATGCCTGCCGACTCTGTTTGCCGTGCCTTCGAAAAGGTGCTTACCATAGCTCCGGATAACGTGAATGCCAGAATGCAACTCGTACAGATGCTCTGGAACGAGAAGAAATATGACCTGGTTTCCCAGCAATGTAAGGCGGCTCAGGAGTATAATCCCGAAGAAATGGTGTTCTATTACTTCGGTGGAATGGCGTATTATCAGAAAGATAAGGAAGACGAGGCGCTCCGTGAGTTCCGTCTCGGATTGGCGCAGGTGAATGCACAGTCGCCGGCTAACCTGGTTTCTGACCTCTATGCCGTAACCGGCGATATCCTTCATAAGAAAGGTGAAGAGCAGGAAGCCTTTGCGGCTTACGACTCCTGCCTGCAATGGAAAGATGATAACGTGATGGCGCTGAACAACTATGCCTACTATCTGAGCGAGAAGGGCGTTGACCTGCATAAGGCTGAGTCGATGAGCTACAAGACCATCAAGGCAGAGCCGAACAACGGTACTTATCTGGATACCTATGCTTGGATTCTCTTTATGGAAGAACGCTATGCTGATGCCAAGACCTATATAGATCAGGCACTCAAAAACCGCGATTCCACCGCAGATAACAGTACGGTTCTGGAACATGCCGGCGATATCTATTATATGAATGGTATGACCGATGAATCCGTAGATTTCTGGAAGAAAGCCTATACCGGCGAGAACCAGACTGAGGTGCTGGCATGGAAGATTAAGAACAGACAATATATTACCGGAGAAGAACTGAAGAAGCGTAATGCGCCAAAGCAGAAACCTGCCGCTACGAAAAAGTCAGTTAGAAAAGGTAAGAAGAAATAAACGGAAAGTAGAAAAATCAAGAAAGATGAAATATATAATGAAGAAGAATAAGATGATGCTGCTTGCCGCAGCCTGCAGCATCCTGCTCCTCGGTTCTTGCGGAACCAGCAAGAATGTACAGGGCTCTGGCTCATCATCAGCCAGTCATCAGAAAGAGAATGCCACCAAGGGTTCTGACTCTCGTCAGAGTGAGACGCTCAAGAAGTTGGCTTTCGTACAGAAGGTTTCAGACAATCAGGTGTATACCAAGAATATTGTAGGCAACATGTCGTTTACTCTCCAGGCTGGTGATAAGGATATTACCGTGCCGGGCAAACTGAGCATGCGTAAGGATGAAATCATCCGCATCCAGCTCTTTATTCCTATCTTAGGTACAGAGGTGGGCCGTCTGGAGTTTACTCCCGACCATGTACTTATCATCGACCGTCTGCACAAGGAATATATCAAGGCAGATTATACCCAGGTAGACTTCCTCAAGAAGCAGGGCATCTCCTTCTATTCTCTGCAGGCTCTCTTCTGGAACCAGCTGCTCCTGCCGGGCGAAAGGACCGTGAAGGAATCAGACCTGAAGAAGTTTGATGCCAGACTGGATGTGGCAGGAGATGCTGTGCCGGTTAGTTTCAAGAACGGCAATATGACCTATGCCTGGACAGCCAACCGCACTACCGGCCGTATCACAGCAGCAGATGTTGTCTATAAGAGTACGCAGAACGGCACCTCCAATCTCCACGTCGACTACGGCAACTTCAAGAGTGTAGGCGTCAAGATGTTCCCTGCCTCCCTGAATCTGTCGATGACCACTACTGCTACCAGGAAAAAGCAGGAGGCTAAGATCAATCTGGAATTGAATCAGGTGAAGACCGACAGCAAATGGAGCACTCAGACCGAGATTTCGGGCAAATACAAGCAGATTTCTCCAACTGATGTGCTCAGCAAGATATTGAGTATGTAAATACTCATCAAGAGTTTGAAATTATAGAACATGGGTTTTTAATATAAGAAATGAAGCGAATCTTATTATTCATCATGGCAATCACCTTCTCGCTCGCACCTTTTGCGCAGAACCATACTGCCCAGAAGAAGCCGGTGAGGAAGACTGCCGTAACTGCGAAAAAGAAGGCTGCTACTCCTGCCAGAAAGAAGAACAGCAGAAGGCATGTGTCCAGAAAAACATCCAAATCAGCTGCGTCAACCAGAGCAGAACGCAAGGCGGCAACCTATAGTAATGCCTCTATCCGAGGTTTGCAGGGACAACGCGCTTCTATCCGGAAGAAGATCAGAGAACAGGAGCAGGCTTTGCAGAGAAATAAGGCGGATGTGAAGAAACGTCTTGAAGACCTGATGGCGCTGAACGGAGAAATAGACCAGCGTCAGAAGAAAATTGACGGTATCCAGAAGGATATCCATCATATTGACGGCAATATCGGCATTCTGCAGGCACAGTTGAAAACGCTTCAGCAACAGTTGCAGGACCGTAAGAACAAGTATATCCGTTCCATGCGCTATATGAGCCGTCATCATACGGTTCAGGACAAGCTGATGTTCATCTTCAGTGCCAAGAATCTGACACAGATGTATCGCCGCCTTTCCTTCATCCGCCAGTATTCTTCCTATCAGAAGGTGCAGGGCGAAGCTGTAAAGGCTAAGCAGAAGCAGGTGAACGAGAAGCACCAGCAGTTGCAGCATGTAAAGGGACATAAGAATACCTTATTATATAAGGGTAAGCAGGAGAAGACGGCATTGGAAGGTAAGCAGACCCAGCAGCAGGAAATGGTGCAGGGACTGCAGAAACAGCAGAAGACCATTCAGGCTGTGATTGCCGACCAGCGTCAGAAAGATGCGGCAATCAATGCACAGATTGACCGTCTGATTGCTCGGGAAGTTGCCAAGGCGAGAGCCCGTGCTGCTGCCGAGGCTAAGCGAAAGGCTGCTGCCGCTGCTGCCGCCAAGAAGCGTGCCGAGGAACTGGCTCGCAAGAAAGCTGCTGCCGAGGCTGCTGCCAGGGAGAATGCCCGTCGTATAGCCGAAGCCAAGGCGCGTGAGGCTGCTGCCGAAGCTGCCCGCAGAAAGGCTGCCGAAGAAGCAAGACTGGCTGCCGAGGCTGCAAGAAAGGCTCAGGAGGAGGCTGCTGCCCAGGCTGAGGCTAAGGCGAAGGCAAAAGCGCAGGCTAGGGCGCGTGCTGCTGCCGAGGCTGCCAAGCGTGCCGCCGCAGAACAGGCTGCCCGTGAGGCTGCTGCCGAACAGGCTGCAAGAAAGGCGGAGGCTGAAAGACGGGCTGCCGAGTTGAAGGCGAAGATGGATGCGGAACGCAGTACCCGTGAGATTGCCGCTGCCAGGAAGGAGGCACAGGAGGCTTCTACCTTGAGTTCGGTAGACCGCATGCTGAGCGGTGGATTCGAGGCTAACCGTGGCCGATTGCCGATGCCTATCAGCGGCAGTTACCGTGTGGTGAGTCATTTCGGTCAGTATCATGTAGAAGGTTTGAAGGGTGTAACGCTCGACAATAAGGGTATCAATATCCAGGGCAAGCCGGGTTGTGTGGCTCGCAGCATCTACGATGGTGAGGTGAGTGCCGTCTTCGGTTATGGTGGCATGTGGAACGTGCTGGTCCGTCATGGTGCCTACATCTCTGTTTACTGTAATCTGAAATCGGTCAGCGTTCATAAAGGTCAGAAGGTAAGTACCCGTCAGGCTTTGGGTAGTGTTGGCTCTGATAACATCCTCCAGTTCCAGCTTCGCAAGGAGACTGCCAAACTCAATCCGGAGGCTTGGCTGAGCAGATAATGTATGAATAGTTGCAGCCGGTAGTGTTTTTACTGCCTGGTTGCTGTAAATGATAGAAATGAAACCTCCAATCGATTGGTTCGATTGGAGGTTTTTAATTGTTTGCTAAAGAGGTGGCTACTGGCATTTTTTTTGTGATGTAACAAAAATGTTATCTTATGTATCATTTAACTTTTTTTTAATATTGTTAAGACCTAATTCAATTTTATATTGTACTTTTGCACCAGGAATTTTGAAATGAATATAATAACTAGAAAAGAAGATTTATAAAATATGAAGCGTTCATGAAAAGATGTAAAAGATGTATAGAACTATTCTTGTACTGTTGGCTCCTTATCATTTCGCTTACTTCTTGCATTTATGATGACTATTCCAGTTGTCCGCCAAAGGATGGCCGTAGATTGGTGCGGATTAATGTAGATTGGCGTTTGTTTGATAAAGAGGTGCCTACAGGTATGACGGTCATGGTGTTTCCCTGGTCAGGTGGTGCTCCGCATATTGCCTTGACTAATGACATAACCCATGCCGACTTTTCCTTAGAACCTGGCAAATATCATGTATTGGTATTCAACCAGAGTACGACCGAGTTTGGTACACTCGAATTTCAGGGAATGGACTCTTACGAGACGGCGCGGGCTGTGGTACTGCATACAACATCGCGCTGGTACTCGCGTGGAGATAATGAATTGATAGGGGTTGAGCCCGAGTGGCTTGCCTCTGATAAACTCGATGAATTCGATGTTTCTGGAGACTATTCTGAGGCTACTTTAACGCCAAGGAATGTGCTTTCACATATCCAGGTCAACGTGAAAGTTCCAGGTATAGGAAACCTGTATTCTGCGAGAGGATCCTTAACTGGTATTTCAGATGGATTTCTGCTGGGACAGGGGAAGCCGCTTCAGAGTAGTAAGGTGACTTATCTTCTGGAGTCCTGGACGAAAACGATAGATAAGAATGACGCGACACTAGGAACGTTGACGACATCGTTTAAATGTTTTGGCCTACCAGAAACTGCCCATCTTGATGCAGAAAACAATAAGCTGTCTTTTTCAGCTTTGTTGATAGACAAAAAGAAGCAGGTAGATTATCAGTTTTCGGTAGGAGATAAGTTTAAGAAACACGAAAACTCATCGGAGTTAGGTTATATTGTTTCTCTCCATGTTGATGTTAAGGTACCGAAACCTTTGCCTGAGGTGAAGCCTTCGGAGGGAAGTTCGGGCGGTTTTGACGTCACAATCCAGGATTGGGGCAAACCAGAGGATATAGATATGGAGTTGTAGAAATAGTAAAGTGATAAGAAACAGATAAAGTAATAATAGATTAGTTTAATTTAAAAATCAAAACAGATATGTATAAGAATTTTTTTATGGGTATTGCTGCAATGGCAGCGTTAACATTGGTAAGTTGTTCAAGCGATGACTTGAATAGTCTTTCAGACAATTCTTCTAAGAATGAGGCTATCAGTTTTGATGGCTATTGTGGAAGAAGTGCAGTTGCTGTAAATGGTTCACGTGGTAGCGTGGTGGATATTAAAGCCCTTCAGGCATCAACTGAAGGTTTTGGTGTGTTTGGTAACTATAGCTCTACTGCTGAAGGAACTCCAGCTTATGGTAATAGCTTGTTTAATAACCAGCAGGTAACTTATGATAAAACAAAATCAAAGTGGACATATTCTCCTCTTAGGTTTTGGCCAACACAAGGTCATATTGATTTCTTGGCTTATGCTCCATATGATAGGCAATATGATAATATAGTAACGAAAGATAATCAAAAACTTACTTTTACAGTTGATTCCAATATTGAAAATCAGAAAGATTTGTTGTATGCTAATGCTGTTGGTCAGACAAAGGATAATATTTCTAGTGCAGGAAATAAAGTGAATTTCCAATTTGCTCATGCTTTGTCTAAACTTGGTTATAAAGTAAAGTTATCTGGAGATTATTCTTCTAATGCAACTTTTAACTTGACTAAGATTACATTGGCAGGATCTCCTGATGGAACTACGAAGGCTTTCTACACATTGGGAAAAATAGATTTGTCTAAGACAAATACGGCATTAGATCTTTGGTCAGAATATGCTACTGACAAACAAAATTTTGATTGGTTCTCTGGATCTTCTACTGTAACTGGTACAGATCTAAAACATCCTAATGATAACAGAGCAGAGAATAAAGATTATTTGTTTGTAATTCCACAGGATTTCTCTGAAACAGGAACAGATAATCTTTATGTTATCGTAGAGTACACTATAACATATACTAGTGGTGTATCGGCAACAGTGCCAAATAGGGTTTATAAGCAACTTAAAAAGAAATTCGAGCCGGGTAAGGCATATATGATTAACTTGACCCTTGGTCTTCCAATCGAATTCGATGCTACAGTTACAGATTGGGAACAGGATACTCCGATCGATTGTACTGAACCTTGGGATAGATAAAAATAATGAATTTAAAATTATCATAAGATGAAGTTTCTTCGTTTAGCCTTTTATGTTTTGATAGCACAGCTGGTATTATCTGGTTGTGCCGGCGAAGCTGTGGAAGAAACTTCATCTTCTTCAGCTTCTGAAATCAACTTTGATGCTTATGTAGGTCGGAATGCTTCAACCCGTTCTGGTGTAACCAATATTACTTTTCTCCAAGACACGCTTTTTAACTCTGGATTTGGTGTCTTTGCAAGATACAAGCATACTAATGGGGCAAACTCATCTCTGATGCTGATGGATAATGAACACGTAACCTGGAGAGGAAATCATTGGGGATATGACCATATCCGATTTTGGCCAAGTGAAGGAACTGTGGATTTCTATGCCTTTGCGCCTCATAGTACAGTCCCAAGACTGGAACGTCCTGATTCTATTAGTAACGCTGATACTTATATATATTTTCCTTCTTACATGAATCCTGTAGATTTGGTGTGGGCTAATGCCAAGAATCAGACAAAGGCTGACAATCCTGTTAAATTAACTTTCAATCATGCATTGGCTCGTTTTGGCTTTGATATCACAGCCAATAATCTAAAAGATGGTGAATTTATAACAGTTCAAGAGGTGAAACTATATGGCGCCTCAGAATGGGAAGGCGTCTTTGTTATGGGGGGCTATCTGAATCTTGAAAATGGAGATTGGATTGTCAGGTCACAAAAACCTATTAGCTGGTATTATACTTGGACACCAACTGGCAACGAGGTCGAGATTGAGGTAGGAAAAGGTCCCCAATTAAGGTTAAGTGGAGAAAAGTTAGACAATAAAAATAAAATAACAAATTCTCCCAATTCTTATATCTTTATAATCCCTCAGTTGAAGGACCAAGACCATGACTTTTATCTACGGATAAAGTATACGGTAGTAAGGCCGGGAAATTCTCAGCAACCGGTGACGGTATCGAAAAAACTGAATCCTTTTAATTTTGAAAGAGGAAAAGCGTATGACTTTCATTTGAAACTTTCACCTAATCCTATTCATTCCAGGGTAACGACTAATGCCAAGAATTGGGATGTGGATGTGGTGAACAATGTTCCGTGCAATCAGATTGGAAGGTAATTCCCAATACGCTCTGAACCAACGGTCACCGGCCGAAGGGAAAGGTAAAAGGCAGAGAGGGTGTGTCATAAGGACTTATGACACACCCTTTTTTCTTTATGCCCCCGGCTCGCCCAGGTATTCGAAGATGGTGGATACCTGGCGGGGAGGGAAATACTGGCTATGCTCCTGGTAGCCTAAGCGCTGCAGCTCGTTCCAGAGGGGCTCACAACGCTTAATCCATCCCATGATATGACGGCGCGCTGTTGCCCCGTCGGTTGTGTCGGGAAAGTAGAGCAGACCCAGCTCGGTCTTGCTGTACATACGTTGGGGATAATTCATAAGCTTTATATTTTTTACAA
>ENA-OYWS01000978-OYWS01000978.1-human-gut-metagenome-genome-assembly--contig:-NODE-978-length-11058-cov-6.229756_pt1 | contig 11058 bp, 8 predicted proteins | sample MGYA00244813_ERZ653402 | MGnify/ENA primary metagenome ERZ653402 (study PRJEB26926, sample SAMN06165021) | human gut metagenome | biome: ENVO:00009003; feature: ENVO:2100002; material: ENVO:00002003...
CGGCAGCGTCAGATGTGTATAAGAGACAGCTATGTATGTTATGCCTTAACTGCAGCTATCAGCTCCTCCGGAGTTACGAGAGTCTGCTCGCCGGTAGTCATATTCTTCAATGTGAGCTTGCACTCCGCAATCTCCGACTCGCCAGCGAGCGCCACGAACGGCACCTGCTTAGCGTTGGCATAAGCCATCTGCTTCTTCATCTTCACGCTGTCCGGATAAATCTCTGTGCGTATGCCAGCCTCGCGACACTGACGCAGAACCGGCAGACAGTAAGCGCTCTCCTTCTCGCCGAAGTTGATGAAGAGCAGCTGTGTGCCGTTCACCGCTTCCTTCGGATAAAGGTCAAGACCGCCAAGCACATCGTAGATACGGTCGGCACCAAACGAGATGCCTACACCGCTAAGACCAGGAAGTCCGAAGATGCCGGTAAGATTGTCGTAGCGACCGCCACCTGTGATAGAACCGATTGCGTAGTCGAGAGCCTTCACCTCAAAAATAGCACCGGTATAGTAGTTCAGACCGCGTGCAAGTGTGAGGTCGAGGTCAATCTGATTGTGCAAACCGCAAGTCTTCAGCGTATCGAGGATGAAGCGTGTCTCCTCAACGCCCTTCAAGCCAACCTCCGAACCAGCGAGAACCTCTGCGATAGTAGCGAGTTTCTCGTCGTTAGTACCAGCAAGAGCGATTATCGGCTGCAGTTTCTCGATAGCGTCCTCTGAGATGCCAACACGACGAAGTTCCTCATTCACGTTGTCGATGCCAATCTTGTCGAGCTTGTCGATAGCTACCGTGATGTCAACAATCTTCTCAGCCTCGCCTATCACCTCAGCAATACCGGTAAGAATCTTGCGGTTGTTAATCTTGATAGCCACACGGATGCCGAACTTTGTAAACACGGTGTCTACAATCTGCATCAGCTCCACCTCGTTGAGTAGCGAGTCGGAACCTACAACGTCGGCGTCACACTGATAGAACTCGCGATAGCGGCCCTTCTGCGGACGGTCGGCACGCCATACCGGCTGAATCTGGTAGCGTTTGAACGGAAGCTGAATATCCTCGCGGTGCTGTACGACATAGCGCGCAAACGGCACGGTAAGGTCGTAGCGCAAGCCCTTCTCGCAAAGCTTCGAAGCGAGATGCAGCGAGTTGCGACCGAGCAGTTCCTCGTCGTCAATCTTTGCAAGGCAGTCGCCCGAATTAAGAACCTTAAAGAGAAGTTTGTCACCCTCTTCGCCATACTTGCCCATGAGAGTCTGCAATGTCTCCATTGCCGGAGTCTCTATCTGCTGGAAGCCGTAGAGAGCGTAAACGCTGCGAATTGTGTCGAATATATAGTTGCGCTTCGCCATCTCAACCGGCGAGAAGTCGCGTGTACCTTTAGGTATACTTGGTTTTGCCATTAATAATTTAGAGTTATTGAATTAAAAAAGCTAAAGAAGTTAAAGCTACTTGCTGCAACTTTAACTTCTTTAGTTCAGTTATTTTTTTTTACTTTCTTACGATAGTCTGTGCGCGGTCCGGACCGATAGAGATGATGCGGATAGGAGTCTCAAGATACTCTTCGAGGAACTTCACATAGTCGTTGAACTCCTGCGGGAACTGATCTTCAGATGTGAACTTTGTCATATCCGTGTTCCATCCCTTGAACTCCTTGTACACCGGTTTAGCGTCGTAAAGCTCATAAGGCAGGTCGGTGGTCTGTGTACCGTCGGGCAACTCGTATGCTACGCAAGCCTTGACAACGGGAAAGCTGTCGAGCACGTCGCTCTTCATCATGATAAGCTCTGTTACGCCATTGATCATGACAGAATACTTAAGCTGAACGAGGTCGCACCATCCACAACGACGCTCACGACCGGTAACAGCGCCATACTCGTGACCGAGGTCGCGAATCTTTGCACCTGTCTCGTCGAAAAGTTCTGTCGGGAACGGACCTGAACCAACACGTGTGCAGTAAGCCTTCATGATGCCGTATACGTTGCCGATGCGGTTCGGGCCGACACCCAAGCCGATGCAAGCACCTGCGCAGATAGTGTTAGAAGAAGTAACGAAAGGATAAGAACCGAAGTCGACGTCGAGCATTGTACCCTGAGCACCCTCGCAAAGGATGTCCTTGCCCGAGCGCAGAATCTTGTTGATCTCGTGCTCGCTGTCCACAATATGGAACTGCTTGAGGTACTCGATGCCTTCCATCCAAACCTTCTCCACCTCAGTGATGTCGAAGTCGGTATAGCCGAGTGCTGCAATCTGCTTCAGGTGAGCAGCCTTGTGAGCCTCATACTTCTCCTGGAAATTGTCGAGGATATCGCCAACACGCAAGCCGTTGCGCGAAACCTTATCTGTGTATGTCGGACCAATGCCCTTACCGGTTGTTCCCACCTTGTTCTTGCCCTTCGAAGCCTCGATAGCTGCATCGAGCACACGGTGTGTAGGCATGATGAGGTGTGCCTTCTTAGAGATGTGCAGACGACTCTTCAGGTCGTGACCGCTCTTCTCCAAGTCCTTCGCCTCATTCATGAAAAGGTCGGGAGCGAGAACCACGCCATTGCCGATAATGTTCACCTTGCCACCCTGGAAAATACCAGACGGGATGCTGCGGAGGACATACTTCTGACCTTCAAACTCGAGGGTATGACCAGCGTTCGGACCACCCTGGAAACGTGCGATAATATCATACTTAGGGGTCAGTACGTCTACTACCTTACCCTTGCCTTCATCGCCCCACTGCAATCCGAGCAGGACATCAACTTTACCTTTATTCATTTTTATCAATATTTGATTTCTTCGTTCCTTTTAAGTTGTTCTTCTTGCGTTTGCTTCGTGTCTGGCACGTCTGACATACTCCGTAAAAATACACAGAGTAGTATTCTTTGCGGAAACGTTTCAGGCGCACGCTTTCGAGCGCTTTTGCCACTTCCGGCACGTCCAGCTCCACCACTTTGCCACACACCGTGCATGTCTGGTAGCAATGGTTGGACGTGTCGCAGCATGCTTCGTACTTTGTCTCTGCCTGAAACCTATGTCTTACCACAAGACACAACTTAACAAACAGATTGAGCGAGTTGTAGAGCGTGGCTCTGCTCACATGGAAGTTCTGCACCGCCATACGCTCCGCAAGCTCTTCCATAGTGAAAAGACCTTCAATATCGTATATCGTATCGAGGAGCGCGAACCTCTCCGTAGTCTTCCTACAGTTGTTCTCTTCTATGTATTTGGTCAGCGCAGCGCGTGCTGCCGCCTTTTTATCGTTTTCCATCAATATGCAAAGTTACATTATTTTGGGAAAGTGACCAAAAAGAAACACTAAAAAGCGCCAAATCCTGCCTCTTTCAACAATTGTGTAGCCTCTTTAGCCTGTTCTGTATCAGTAGACGAAACATAATCGAGACATTTGACGAGCGGATGAAGCAGTTGGCGGTCGGCACTTTTAAGGTCGGTTGCGGCTTTCTTGAACAACGCAGCATACAGTTGCGGCGTACATTCGTTATTGCGCTTCAACAGACGGCAGACAAGATTGTAAGCACAGATGCGCACCAGCTTATCTTCGTTCGCGAGCAGCATCAGCGAGAACTGTTCTGCCTCCGTCATGTGCTGGAAAAGATTGAATACAGCCGTCTCTGCCATCTCTACTGTCGACAACGTAGCAGCCCACTCCATCGCCTCACTTGCCGTAAAGTCGGCAGCGGGCATGATGAGCGTAGCCAGTATCTTACATTCGCGTATATTCTCCTGCCACAGAGCCGCAGCAAGGGATTTGTCCTTGCCGTACTGCTCTGCCATGTGTCGCAGGTCCATCTGCGACACTCCCCAATTTATCTTATAGTCGAGTCCTTTCTGTCGCATCGAAGTCGACGTTACGCCGTTCATATACAGACGAAAAGAACGCTTTATCTGTTTTACCTGTTCGGATGTTTCCATGTCACACATTATATTATATATAACTAAAGATAGCCATACTCTTTCGAGTAGCGCAGCATCTGCTCGTCGTAGGCTTCTGTATAGTCGAGGCGCACATCGGTAGCGTTGCCATCGCTGTCGGCTACAATCTCCATCTTCGGATTAAGGAAACCCTTGTACGGCGCTATGCCGAGTGACTTGTAGCGTGCCAGAAGTTCTTCGTGCAACTTCGGCTCTACGTGTATTGCGTAACGCTCTACGAGTTGCTTTGCAGCCTCGAAGTCGCCTTCGCTCTTTATGCGCTGGATCTCTGCAAGCAGTTTGGCGAACGCCTCACGCAACTGCTCGTAGTCGCTCACTTCTACGTATGTTTTCTCCTCATGCTTCACGAGTCTTACTGCCGACGGATAGTGCTCCAGCGTCCAACGGGCTATGAGAGCCCTGTTACGCATGTGCGCTTCCTCAATCTCGTTCCCTGGCTGAATGCGCGTGAGCTGAGTAAGCAGACCGTTCATCATGTATGTGTAGTACTGCGACTTGTATGCTTCAGCGTCGGGCACAAGACCCAGTTCTACAAGTTTTGCATCGGCTATGTAGTACAGGCCGAACAAATCGGCGCGTGCTTCTTCTATCGTGCTGCCGTACGAACCGAGTGCGTCTGCCGACACTCCTGCGAGCAGTTGTCCCGATCCGTGTCCGAGACATTCGTGCAGGTCGGTATGCAGGTCGTCACATACGTCACCATATTTCTCAATCAAGGCGCGTGTCGCTTCGTCGGCTACGAACTCCAGCAGGAAACCGTTGCCTTTAGCCGCCTGATTATATGCGTGTGTCAGATTGCCTATCGTTATACTCTTCGAACCGTAGCGCGCTCTTATCCAGTCGGCATTGGGCAAATTGATGCCTATCGCCGTAGACGGATATTCGTCGCCGCCGAGCATCGCCGAGCATACCACGTTAGCCATCACGCCGACAACCTGCGGCTTTCGGAAGCGAGGGTCTACGGGCGAGTGGTCTTCAAACCATTGCGCATTCTTGCTGATGGTCTGCGTGCGTTGCGTTGCCACCATATCCTTGTACGTCACGATGCCTTCCCACGATGCCTTCATGCCGAGTGGGTCGCCATACACTTCTATGAAGCCGTTGATAAAGTCGATGCGTCCTTCGTGCTCTTTCAGCCATTCTATTGAATAGGCGTCGAACTTGCGGAGGTCGCCTGTTCTATAGTAGTCCACGAGCATACCGATTATCTTCGCCTGAAGCTCGTTCTCTGCCACTTCCGCCGCTTTCTCGAGCCAGTAAGTGATGTGCTTTATCGCATCGCCATAGAGTCCGCCTTCGTGCCACACATCTTCCTTCAGCATGCCGTCGGCTGTCTTGCGGAGCGTTGAATTGAGTCCGTAGGATATCGGCATTGGGTCGTTCTCGTCGCGCATAGCCTCGTAGAAGTCTTCCGCTTCCTGCTGTGTCACTTCCTCGTAATAATTACATGCTGATGTCTGCACGAGATCGTCACCGGCTTTCTGGTTTACACGCTTTGGCTGAATAGTAGGGTCGAATATCACCTTGCAAAGCTCATCGATATTCTCGTCTTCGCAACCGCAACATTCCACAACCTGTCTGAAGTATTTCTCAGTAAAAGCTGGTACAAACTTCTCGCAGCCGTAATGGTGGTGTATTCCGTTCGAGAACCACACTCGCTTAAGGTATGTCTCCAACGCCTTGTACTCTACCGTCGTGCGGTCGCCTTCGTAGCGTTCGTATATAGCTTCGAGCACTTTGCGTATGCGCAGATTGTAGCGTCCGAACTGGTCGGTTGTTATGTCGCGTCCGCAGAGCGTTGCCTTGGCGAGGTAGTATATGTATAGCTTCTGACGCAGGGTCAGCGCCTCAAAACCGTCGAGACGGTAGCGTAGCATCTGTATGTCGGCAAACCGCTCGTCGGTATATCTGAATTGTTCTGTCATTGTTTACATTTAGAGGTTTTCACATTCTGCCAGCCAAAGCGCGCTTGATGCGTCGGTGGGCATACGCCAGTCGCCGCGCGGACTCAAGCTCACGCTGCCCACCTTCGGTCCGTCGGGCAGACACGAGCGCTTGAACTGCTGGTTGAAGAATCGTCTAACGAAGGTCTTCAGCCAATGCTTTATCACTTCGTCCGAATAGAGGTCTTTGCTGAACGCATGGCGTGCAAGCATGTATATCTTTGCCGGACTGAAGCCGAAGCGCATGAAGTTGTAGATGAAGAAGTCGTGCAATTCGTACGGACCAACCAAGTCTTCTGTCTTCTGCTTTATGTTGCCATGCTCGTCGGCAGGTATCAGCTCGGGCGAGATAGGCGTGTCGATGATGTCGAGCAGGGTTGTTCTCGACTGCTCGTCTACGCTGTTCTCTGCCACATGGCTCACGAGATAGCGTATGAGGGTCTTCGGTATGCTCGCGTTCACGCCATACATCGACATGTGATCTCCGTTGTATGTAGCCCATCCGAGCGCCAGTTCGCTCAAGTCGCCCGTACCGATAACCATGCCGCCCAACTCGTTGCTGAGATCCATGAGTATCTGCGTGCGCTCTCTTGCCTGTCCGTTCTCGTACGTCACGTCGTGTACGTTTATGTCGTGACCGATATCCTCAAAGTGCTGCGTAACGCTCTTGCGAATGCTTATCTCACGTATAGTAATGCCCAAGCCCTTCATAAGGGTCATGGCGTTGTTGTATGTGCGGTCTGTGGTACCGAAGCCCGGCATCGTGACGCCCACAATGCCCTTGCGATCGTAGCCCAACTTGTCGAAGGTTTTAACGCAGACAAGCAGGGCGAGTGTAGAGTCAAGACCGCCACTGATGCCAATCACGACACACTTGCAATGGGTGTGTACCAAGCGTTTTGCCAAACCGCACACCTGAATACTGAATATCTCGTCACACGAAGCATACATGTCGTCGCTCTCTGGTATGAATGGATGCGAATCGACATGGCGAAGCAGCTCGAATCTTCTTTCGTCTGTTTCGTCTGCATCGAACACTCTGGCTTTATGTCCACGCTGGGCATGTACGAACGAGGTGTTTCTTCTGCGCTCTGTGCGAAGCTTGTCCACGTCTATCTGGCTCACCACGAGCTGTTCTTCCAACGAGAAGCGCTCCGATTCTGCCACCAGAGCGCCGTTCTCATAGACGAACGCATTGCCGCCATAAACCACGTCTTGCGTGCTCTCGCCGAAGCCGCACGAACTATATACGTAGCCGCATATCAGTCGGGCACTCTGCTGTGCAAGCAGACTCTTAAGATAGGCGTTCTTGCCGATGAGGTCGTCTGATGCCGAGAGGTTAAGTATAATATCGGCTCCCGACAGCACGAGGTCGGTCGACGGGGGCAATGGCGACCATACATCCTCGCATAGTTCTATGCCGAACTTCACGCCGCGTGCCGTCTTGAACAACGTTTCTTCGCCACTCACGCTCACCCAACTGCCGGCGTAGCCAATCACAACCGATTCTGTAAGGTCGTCCGACGAGGCGAACCATCGCTTCTCGTAGAACTCGCCGTAGTTGGGCAGAAAGCGCTTTGGCACAATGCCCAGCACCTTGCCGTGCTGGCATACCACGGCGCAGTTGTACACTCCGCCGCCAATGCATATCGGCGCGCCAACAACGCTTATCACATCGCATCGCTCTGTAGCCTCAAGCATGTCGGCAATCTTCTTCTCCACACGATCAAGCAAAGCCTGTTGTGCAAAGAGGTCCTGACACGAGTAGCCCGTAACCGACAGTTCGGGGAACACCAATATCTCCACGCCGCGCTTGTCTGCGTCTACAACAAAGCGTTCTATCTGCTCTACGTTGTAGTCTACATCGGCAACCCTCACCTGAGGTATCGCCGAAGCAACAGTTATATATCCGTAATTCATAAAAGCCTTTTTATCTTTTACTTTTGAAAGTTTTGTGGCTGCGTGGTATGGGCAAAATGCCCACACCTCCTACTTTTTACTTTTTTTACTCTTTTACTTTTACCGTATCGTTACCTGCGTTGCTCCGTATCCGTATTCCTGGAACGAAGCATCCTGGTATCTGTAGTTCTTATATCTGTATCTCAGTTCGTTCACGAGAGCATGACGCAGCACACCCTCGCCCTTACCGTGTATGAACACGATACGCTTGCCTTTGTTGTGTTTGTTCTCCTCGAGCGTACGGCGAAAGTAGTCGAGCTGATAGTTGAGGATATCTGCAGAGCCCATACCTGCAGTTGTCTCCAGCAGTTCGTCGGCATGAAGGTCTACAACAAGGATGTCATCGCCATTGGCGCGACTATTACGATGAGTAGCAGAAGTGTTCAGACTACTTTTCTTCAACTTCTCCATAGCGCTTTTCGGCAGTTCGCTAGCTTTGTCAGCAGCCTTCTTCTCCTCCTTCTCCTCGTCCACGTATATCAGCTGTTCTGCATCAACGGGCTTCAGCTGCGCTACGCCGTCGTTCTTCGCTACGGGGTACAGCAACGCAGGCGTCTCAAAGAAGTCGTTCTTCTGGAACGTATGCAGTTTGTAGAACTTCACCTTGTCGATGCGGAACTGCACGTCGCAAACCGGCTTTGCCACAAACTCCTTGTCGCGCTTGAAAGAGAGCAACTGGAAACGCACGCGGTCAATCTCGTTCAACTCATCTAGTGCGAAACTCTCCACATACATCTTCGTGTTCGGCTCCAGTTCTCCCTCGCCGCGCAACGTGTATGTGCCGCCCTCTACGCTCATGTACAGATAGTGAACGTAGTAGTTGCTGTCGTTAACGAGATAACAAGCGAAACTTGTCTTAGAGAAGTTTTTCACATCCTCCGGCACAAACGCATAGTACACGTTCAGCACATTACCGCCCTTGCGCTCCTCCACTTTCGCCTTGTACGTTATTTCTCTGTCCGCAGCGTCATACTCGTCTTCATCCTCCAGCACGTCTTCGTCCATCTGGTTTATCTTCGCCTTCACCGACATGTTGAACGTATCGGGATCAGTTGCCGTCGGCTCCTCCGCCCCACTCTTCTTCTGTATCGACTTCGATATCGAGTAGTCGTCGCTACTGCTCATCACCACAAGGTCCGTCACTGGCGTCGGAATCTGAAAACCGTCTTCATCCTCCACCAGCGCTATATCTTTACCTTGAAAACCGGCTATGCGTCCGCCGCCGATATCACTCAAGAATTGTACTTTATCTCCTATCTTCATTTTACTTTTCTTCTTTACTCTTTTACTTTTAACTAAGGTATCAGCAGCGAACTATCACCATAGCTCAAGAATCTGAAATCGTGCGCCAGCGCATAGTCGTACACCTTATGCCAGTCGCCGTGCAGAAACGCGCTCACCAACAACAGCAACGTGCTTTGCGGCTGATGAAAGTTAGTCACGAGCATCTTCACAATCTTATACTCATAGCCCGGCGCAATGATAATCTGTGTGCTCGAGTGCAGAGCGCTCAGCCCGTGTTTGTCCAAATAAGCCACAATGTTCTCCAAAGCCTTCATCGGTGTCACACCCTTCGCAGCCTCGTTCTCGTACGGTTCCCACTGGTCCACGTGCAGTTCCTCCTCTGAGAGATCCATGTTCTGTTCCAGTTTCACGCCCATGTAGTAAAGACTCTCCAGCGTGCGCACACTCGTCGTGCCTACAGCTATAGCCTCTGCTCCATGCTTTATCAGCTTCTCGAGCGTCTCTCTATGCACACACACATACTCGGTATGCATCTCGTGGTCTTGAATCTCCTCCGACTTCACCGGCTTGAACGTACCCGCACCCACGTGCAGCGTCAGCTCTTCGCGGTCGATACCCTTGCGGTCAATAGCCGCCAGCACCTCCGGCGTAAAGTGCAGACCAGCTGTCGGAGCAGCCACCGATCCCTTTACCTTCGAGTAGACGGTCTGATATGTCGTCTTGTCGCTCTCCTGCGTCTCGCGGTTCAAGTACGGCGGAATAGGCAACTCGCCCACAGCGTCGAGCAGTTCGGCTAGCGACACATCCGCATTGTCCCACACGAAGCGCACTCTGTAGCTCTTGCCCACATCCTCAAGGCGCTCAGCCTTCAGAGTAACAGCCTCGCCGTTCACATCGAACGTGCGCTCAAGTGTCTCGCCCTTCCACTTCTTTAGATTACCAATCATGCAGAGCCATTCGCATTCGCCCTTGGTCTGAAACATCTGCTCGTAGTCTGCCGGAGCATAAGGCTCGAGCAAGAATACCTCTATCAACGCTCCCGTAGCCTTGCGAAAATGCATACGCGCCTGAATGACACGCGTATTGTTGAACACCATCAAAGCGCCCTTGGGCAGATGATCCGCAATGTTGCAGAACACGTCCTCCGACACCTCGCCATGCTTATACAGCAACAGCTTGCTTCTGTCACGCTGCGCCAACGGGAACTTAGCGATACGCTCGTCAGGCAACGCATAGTTATAATCCTTGATATGTATGTGTTTTGTCTCCATAATCGTTTTGTTGTATTTGCCACACGGGGCTTCATCTTAATCTACAAAGGTAATTATAAATTCTGATATACTAATCTTAGCAATCAATTATTTTAACTAAAAATATGAACGAATTCCGGTAGGTCTGGAATAAGGCTCCAGCAGTGATGGAATAAAATTGCCTCTATGACGGAATATTATTCTATCATAGAGGCAATTCACTATCAATGCAGTACACCACGCAGCACGGTGTAGATGAGAGTAGCCACAAGCACAAGCATCACGATGTCTATGTCGTCCGTGCTGAAGCCCGTTGAAGTATACTGTGTAGAAACGAAACACTTCGACTGCGACATCTTCGCCCTGAACTTATAGTAGAGAAGATAGACAGCACAGCCTACCGTGCCACCCCACAACAGTCCTACGAGCACATCAAACGGATAGTGTACGCCCAGATACATACGGGTGTAACAGCATACAAGCGACCACAAAAGCAAGCCCGTACTCAGTATGCCACTTCTCACAAGCAGACTGAAGAACACGGCTATCGAGAACGTATTTGACGCATGCGCCGAGAAGAAGCCGTACAGACCATTGGCGCAGTAGCCGTCCACAGTCTGTACAACGCCTCGCAGCAAAGGGTCGTTGCACGGGCGAAAACGCGCCACACCCGGCTTAACGATGCCGTCTGCCAAACCGTCGGCAAACAGAACGCACAAGGC
>ENA-OYWS01000983-OYWS01000983.1-human-gut-metagenome-genome-assembly--contig:-NODE-983-length-11019-cov-10.861273_pt1 | contig 11019 bp, 10 predicted proteins | sample MGYA00244813_ERZ653402 | MGnify/ENA primary metagenome ERZ653402 (study PRJEB26926, sample SAMN06165021) | human gut metagenome | biome: ENVO:00009003; feature: ENVO:2100002; material: ENVO:00002003...
TCCACCGGCAAACATACCGGTCACTTCACTGACAAGCTCATCAATATCTCTGGCTGCTTTTGAGCCGCCCTTCTCATGCGCCGCGACAACAAGCATTCCACTTTGCCCAAGAAGATACTCGGGAGTAGTACCCAAAACCGCCGCTATCTTCTCTACAACATCGTACTTTGTAGGCTTGCGGGTACCCGACTCATAATTCTGAATGGTCCTTGCGCTTACCGATACCTTTTCCGCAAGCTGCACCTGTGTGAGATTCGCTTCCAACCTTTTTTCTCTTAGTCTGTCCTTGAAGCTCATAAGGCACCTCTTTCTAAAAGTTTTTGCGAACACGAACAGAAGTTGCGTCAAACCTGTTGACGTGAAAATGCTGTTCGTGCTATACTTTATGCAAACACGAAAGTTCCGTTCGTGTTAATGATACCACACGAACAATACGAGTGTCAACAGGAATAGTTCGATTTTGCATGGTTATGTGTAACTTTCAAGACAGTAGGAGGTAGGCTATGACGAACACACATTGCCGGAAGGCGTATGTTTCGGTCAACTTGGATGTTGACGAAGAAGGAGTCTGTCATCCCCGGTTCATCCGTTGGGAAAACGGCCTGATCTTTCAGATTGACCAAATCTTGTATAAATGCCGTGCCGCTTCCAAAAAGGTAGGCGGCGGGGGCATCCGATATACTGTGATAATCCGTGGAAGGGAATCTTATCTTTTCCAAGAAGGCAACAAATGGTTTGTAGAAGCAAAGGAGGGAGCAAGATGATTTTATCACACAGGCAAATTGAAGAGATCGCGGTGGCGGTCACCAAGGACTTCAACGAGTTCTTTTTCGGTCCTGATACCGAAGAGGCGCGGTTGCCTCGCGGTACGCCGATTGACCAGTTTGCCCGTGACTATCTCGGTTTGGATGTGTCTTTCGCACCGCTGTCACCCGATGGAAGCATCTGCGGGCTGACATCCTATGCAGATACCGAATACATTGTTGAGATGGATGGCATTCAACGGAAAATTCCGCTTCACCGCAATCAGGTCTTGATGGACGCGAGCTTTATTCAACCTTTCCAGATACGAAAGCTCTGCGGAAAGCGCCGGTTCACGCTTGCCCATGAGTGCGCCCATCAAATCCTGTTTCAGATGGAGACGGATAAAATCCAGGAAGCCTGTCGGCGGAAATACTCCGCCCGGACAGCCTATTCGCTTCGGGAGCTAAAGACCCGCGAGGACTGGAATGAATGGCAGGCCAATGTCTTAGGGGCGGCGATCCTGATGCCCCAGCGGGAAATCGACCTTGCCGTTGCGTACTATGCCAAAGGCCGGAAGCTGATCAGCTACGATGGAACCTTTGCCTATTGGGATAAGGTTGCCCTTGATAGGATCTGCCAGCAGTTCGGCGTTTCCAAGACAGCCGCAGTCATCCGGCTGAGACAGCTCGGCCACTTGGAAACACGGCCATACAGCGAGTACAACGATCCTTTGGAGGTGTGGGCATGAAGAAAAGCATTCGTGTCTCAGAGCCTTCACCGGAGATGCAGGAGAAAATCCGCAGGGCGCGATGCGCCATTGTCAACCAGAAGATGCGCATGGTGAAATGTCCATATTGTGGGCATAACGCTATCGCTGTATTCGAGGATTCCCGTGGTCACATACAGGCCAAGTGCAAAGCCTGTGGCCGGGAAACCGTATTTGATGTGATCAACATGAGACGGTTATACCTCCGCCTTCACAGAAGGTAAGGAGATAACAAATACAATTCAATATTTTATAGCTGTGCTGTGGAGCCGCTGATTGGTGAGTCTTCCTAATGCCGCATGAACAGAGTTTTCTAAGCTCTGTTTTATCGGTATGGGAAGATCAGCTCACCGTCATGCGGCTCTTTTTTAGTCTTGTCCATCCGCTGCTCCGAGCCAGCGGAAAGGACAAGACAATGAAAAGAATCCCCAAAACACCCGTTGAGTTCGACTACGACCTCTGGACTACCGAGGACGGCAAGTGCATGGTGCGCGTAAAGGCCACCGGCGAGACTACGGAGGTTGACCGCGAGGTCATGAAGACGCTCCGCAATGAGGAAAAGAAGCTGCGGCGATCCTATGATACTGGCGGTTCGTCTGCCAGCGGAGACGAAGAAGAAACGCAACCTTCCACTATACTGTCGCTGGACGCTATGCCGGAGGATGATGTGAAATCGTCCGCATGGCTGGCTGATCCGAATGATGGCATTAAGGATGCGGAGTTGAGGATGTTAGAAGCAGAGTTTATGGAGACATTAACTTCTGTTCAACTGAATATTTACAAAGCTTGCATTACCAGTGGACAAACGCCGACGGACTACGCAAGGACACATAATATGAGAAGACAGAGTGTGAATGATGCAATCACACTCATCCGAAAGAAGGCAAAAAAATTTTTTTAATTTTTTCTATGCGGTACCTGCGTTTTACGAAAAAAATGTCCGTTGTAAAGTGAAGGGGTCAATCAAGACCGGCTTCACAGTACCTTGAAAACAGAATATCCAGTGCTGCGGATCTTTCCTCTTTTCTCGAAGCGACTTGCCTTCTGCCGCCAAGACCTTCCTACGGGAAGCGAGCGATCAACAGAGAGGCTAAACTGCCGTGTGGTGCGGCTGTTCGCCATGATGGAGAAGTTGGGTATAATGATACTTCCGTCCCCGGATTGCCGGGGGCGGCTCGGAGCGTTCCTCGGAGGGGTGAGAGTCCCATGATACCGATTAACCGTTGGTAGTCCGTAGCATTCCCGGAGCCGCAAGGCTCTTCTGGCAGGGGTGCGAGCTGCAAATATGCCGGAACACGAAACAAACCAATTAGCTGCATTCAGCATACAAGTTTTCAGGATGAAAACTATGTGGCGGAGTGTCCCTAACCGGCGCTCCGCCATATCCTTTTGTCCTGAATACAATTCACATCATCAGGGAGGTGTTTGTAATATGATGAGCGTAGAAACCATGAGAAGCGTCAACCCGAAGACGGTTGACCGCAGTACCCTTGTCCAGCGGGACAGCATCCGGCTTGAGCCTGCGGCTGCGCAGGATGACCGGCTGCGGGATTTTATCCGACAGATCAGAAACCCGTATTGCTATCTGGACGGGAAGACCGTCGTGAAGATCAGCTTCTCGAAGACAGACACCACCTTGGAGGACTGTCTGGAACATTATCTGAGAGGACTTTGATTATGAACAAACTGAATCTTTTCGCCCGGTTCTATGGACAAGCGATTGAGCCTGTGATACAATGAAGTCAGGTCAAAAAAGAATACACGGACTAAGCCGCTGCCTTTGAGGGTCATGTGGCTTTATCGTGTTTTCCTCATACAAGAAGCAGAAGCCTTCGTCTTTCTGATTTGATGTATCACACCAAACAGAAAACGGAGGTTATTTTTATGCCCGGAAAAGTTTACCGGACGGCGATTTACTGCCGCCTGTCCCGTGAAGACGGGGACAAAGTTGAAAGCAACTCCATCGCAAGCCAAAGAGCCATTTGCGAGGACTACATTGCGCGGCATGACGATCTGGAAATTGTCTGTGAGCCGTTCGTTGACGATGGTTATAGCGGCGTTTCCTTCAATCGTCCAAACTTCAAAAAGCTCGAAGACGCAATCCGCAAAGGCGCGATTGACTGCATCGTGGTCAAAGACCTCAGTCGCTTTTCGAGGAACTACATCGACGGCGGTCGGTATCTGGAAAAGATATTCCCGCAGCTCGGCATCCGCTTTATCGCGGTCAACGACGCTTACGACAGCCTGACCGGCGATCCGCAGTCGGATTCCTTTGTCATCCCGTTCAAAAACCTCATCAACGACTCCTACTGCAAGGATATTTCTATGAAAATCCGATCCAGCTTGGAGGTCAAGCAAAAGAACGGTGAGTTCGTCGGGGCGTTCGCTCCCTATGGCTACAAGAAATCGCCGGATAACAAAAACCAGCTCATCGTCGATGAGGCCGTCAGCGAGTATGTGCAGATGATCTTTGCCATGTACAAGGACGGCTTCTCCATCGGTCGCATTGCCGCAAGGCTGAATCAGATGGGTGTGCTTTCCCCTATGGAGTATAAGCATTCGGCGGGGGTGAAGTTCGATACCGTCTTCAAGACCGGCGACACTGCAAAGTGGACTTACAAGGCTGTCCAGCGCATCCTCACCAATGAGGTATATATCGGTGTCCTTGCCCAAGGCAAGCGCGGTACGCCAAACTACAAGGTGCGCGTTGTGCAGCCGAAAGACGAAACCGAGTGGGTCAAGGTCGAGGGGGCGCACGAAGCGCTTGTTTCCTATGAGGATTTCATGGCCGTCAAGACCATGATGAAGCGGGATATGCGCTGCTCGCCTGATCAGGATGAGGCACACCTGTTTTCCGGCTTCCTGTTCTGCGGAGACTGCCAGCAGTCTATGACACGCAAGACCGTTCCGTCGAAGACAAAGAAATACATCTACTATGTCTGCTCGACGAACAAACATAGCCGGACCTGCAGCCCGCACAGCATCAGCGCAAAAGAGGTTGAGGAAAAGGTGTTCCGTGCCATCCATGACCAGATCGAGCTTGTGGTCAATCTGGAGAAAGCGCTTGAGATGATTGAGAGGCTTCCTTCCCAGAATCGCAAAGCGTTTAACTATGAGGCACAGATTGCGAAGCTCGAAGAAGAGATTGAGCGGTATCAGAAGCTCAAGCTCCGGCTGTATGAAGACCTCTCGGACGGGATCATCGACAAGTCGGAATACTTTGAGTTCCGCAACAGCTACACCAAAATCATTGAGGAAAAGCAGGAAGCCCTTCTCCGCGTGAAGAAAGAAATGAAGCAGTCGGTCACAACCGGAGCTACGGAACGGAATTGGGTGACGCTCTTCAAGCAGTATGAAAACATTGAAGAACTGAACCGCCGCGTCCTTATGGCGCTGGTTGACCGCATCCTGATTTATGAGGATCACGCGATAGAGATTGTCTTCAAGTACAAAGACGAGTATCAGCAGACACTTGAATATGTTCTCGGCTATGCCGACGAACTTGCCATTGCCGGATAAAGGAGGGATGAGCGTATGGCACGAAAAAGCAGAAAAATCGCAGCCGCAGAGCCGGTTTGCGAAGCAGCACCGCTGCAAATCTTCCCGACAGCCATTTATGCCCGTCTCTCCGTGGAGAATAGCGGCAAATCTGAAAAGGTGGATGTCATCACCAATCAAATCGAGATATGCAAGTCCTATATCGCAGGGTGTCCTTATCTTGATCTCGTCGATGTCTATGTGGATAACGGACGGACGGGGACGGTTTTCGATAGGCCGGAGTTCAACCGGCTGATGACCGACATCAAGAGCGGCAGGATCAAATGCCTTGTAGTCCGCGATCTCAGCCGTTTTGGCCGTGACTACATAGAAACCGGAACCTACCTTGAGCGCATTTTCCCGCAGATCGGCTTGCGGTTTATTGCAATCAAGGAACACTACGACAACTTTGATACAGACGGCTCAAATGAGAGCCTGATGATCCCGCTGCAAAACATGATCAACGCCTTGTACTCGAAGGATATTTCCCGGAAAGTCTCAACCGCCTTGAAAGCACAGATGGAGCAAGGAACCTTCCAGAAGCGCAATCTTCCGTATGGCTACCGGTGGAATGAAGACCATACAAACATGGTTATTGACGAAGAGACAGCGCCGTATGTGCGGCTCATGTTCCAGTGGAAAATCGAGGGCTGGTCAATCCCGACGATCCTTAACGAACTTGACCGGCTGGGTGCGCCAAATACAGAGCTGCGGAAACGCCAGAACGGAACCCGCAAAGGCGACGGCTGCTCCTGCAAAGGCTGGTACAGTTCAACGCTGTACGGCATCCTGAGCAATCCGCATTATGTGGGTGATACCGTCCTTGGCCGCTCCATGAAGGCGATCTACAAGGGCATCAAATCCCATAATGTCAAGGACAAGGATAAGTGGATTGTGTTCCCGAACACGCACGAAGCGCTTATTTCCCGTGAAGACTTCCAGAAGGTGCAGGACATCCTCCAAGCGGCTTCTGAGGCTCGCCAGACGAGTATGCAGAAAACCGAGGAAATCCGGGCAACGCTTGTCAACCTGTTCGAGGGGAAAATCGTCTGCGCTGATTGCGGGAAGAAGATGTACTTCCACCGCAAACGGATCGACAAGGACAAGCGGAAGCGCTGGTATGCCTACTATGAATGCAGTACCTCAGTAGGTCGGCGTTACGAGCACTGTACTTCCCATTACACAAGGCAGGACACGCTTGAAGCGAATGTACTTGCAGCGATCCAGCTTCAAGTCGAAGCAGCGCTTGATTATGACAAGCTGCTGGATAAGCTCAGGGGCAGCGAGGGCGAGAAAAACATCCGAGATCAACAAAATGCCCTCATTACAAGCCTGAATCTGCGGCTCAACGGCGTTTCTAAGAAGCGGACACGCCTCTACGAGGATTATGCCGAAGGGCTTCTGGATGAAGCGGAATACTCCTTTGCCAAGAAGAGCTATGACGAACAATACGCTGACCTGTCCCGCCGTCTGGATGAGGCAGTACAGCGCCGGAGCAAATTCGACGAAGCTATGTCGGTCGATAACAAGTGGATTACCTTGATGAAATCCGTCAGCACGGCAACGCAGCTCTCTCAGGATTTAGTAGACGAGTCTGTTGAATTGGTCAAAGTCCATGAGGGCGGCGCTGTCGAACTGGTCATGAAGTACGGTGACATCTACGAGCTGACCATTCAGAGTATCAAAGAAGTTCAGGAGGCGATGTAAATGAACAAAGACTACACAATCGGTATCTACATCCGCCTCTCTATGGCTGATGAAGATACCGGCACCGGCAACAAGGCTGAGAGTGACAGCATAAGCAACCAGCGTATGCTCATCAACCGATACCTTGACAACCATCCGACGCTTTCCAAATATCCGAGACTTGAGTTCGCGGATGATGGCTATACCGGGACAAATTTTCATCGTCCTCAGTTCTCGGCGATGATGGAGAAAGTCCGGCACGGGGAGATCAACCTGATCTGCGTCAAAGATTTTTCCCGCTTTTCTCGTGATTACATCGAGACGGGCAATTATCTCGAATGCACTTTCCCGTTCATGGGCGTTCGCTTTATCTCCATCAACGACGGCTATGACAGCGACGATTACAAGGGAACAACCGGTGGCCTTGAGGTTGTCATGCGCAGCATCATCTATGCCGCATACAGCAAGGATCTTTCTGTCAAAACGACAACGGCAAAAATCCAGATGATGAAGCAAGGCAAGTATGTGGGCGGCTACGCTCCTTACGGCTATGTGCTTCATCCCGAAATCCGCAACAAGCTCAAGCTTGACCCGGAGGCCGCAGAGGTCGTGCGCAGGGTCTTCGATGAAGCCCTTGAAGGCAGGAATACCTCACAGATTGCTCTCAGTCTGAACGATGATAATATCCCGACGCCCGGGCAATATTTCAAAGGCAAACATCCTGACAAGAAGAAGTATAGCCGCATGAGCGAAAAGATAAGCTGGACGGCCTCTATGGTCTACAAGATCCTGACGAGCTATGTTTACACAGGGGCAACGGTCGGCCACAAGCGAAAATCCGGCGGCGTAGGTTCTCGGAAAACTATTTCTCAAAAGAAAGAGGAATGGATCATCGTCGAAGGGATGCACGAAGCCATTGTCAGCAAGGAAGAGTTTGAGCTGGCTCAGGCAGTCATCCGGGGCGGCGAGAAGAATCCTAAACGGAATCTGCGCTATTATCCCCTCAAGGGTCTTGTGTGCTGCGGCAACTGTAAACGCGCCCTTACCCGGCGAAAGCTCCGAAATGAGGGTGGATATTTCTATCAGTGTACTTACTCAACACATGACCGCGATACGGAGTGCCCGGTTGGTGAAAGATACAGCGAGGCATGGATTGAGGACACCGCTTACAAAGCGATTGGGCAAATGCTCACACTGGTCGAAAAGAAAGCTGTTAAAGAGCATGAGATCAGCAAGCGCAGGAAATCTGCCATCACAGAATGCGCGGATGCAATCCGCGATTTGCAGAAGCAGTACGAACAGCTCAAGGCAGTGAAGCTCCGGCTGTATGAGAAATACACTTCCGGCAGCATCACAAAGGCTGAATATCTCAAGCGGAAAGCAGAAACAGACGCGAAGATGTCTGAGAATGAAGAAGCAATCCAGCAAGGTCATCAGCGGATGCAGGAGCTTGATTCTGAACATCCCTGTTCGGATGAAAGGCTTGATGCGGTGCTCGGCGAATACCAGAAAGGCGCAGGGCTTACATACGAGCTTGCTCATGCTCTAATCTCCGCTATCTATATTCATGGGCATGACAGCATCGAAATCGTCTGGCAGTTCAAAGACATCTTTGAGGATGCAGAAATCTAATAGGCTGAATGTTACAAGCCGTTCACGGGTGGTCATCCACCTATGAACGGTTTGTAAAATCTCAAAAATTTTTTAGTTCCTACTTGACACAAGAAGACATGAGCCGGTTAGGGCGAAACTACTTGCAGGTAGGGTTTTACACGGAAATGCTGTTCCCTCAAAAGGGTGTGCGTTTTATCGCTGTCAACGATAATGTGGACAGTGCCAGCGAGGGCATGGACAACGATTTTACCCCGCTGCGAAATCTGTTCAATGAATGGCTGGTGAGAGATACGAGCAAGAAAATCAAGGCAGTGAAAAAGTCAAAAGGCATGAGCGGCAAGCCTGTTACCAGCAAGCCGGTTTACGGCTATGTGATGGACGAGGACGAGAATTTTATTATAGACGAGGAAGCCGCCCCGGTGGTGCAGCAGATTTACCAGCTTTGCCTTGCCGGGAACGGCCCGACCAAGATTGCCCGTATGCTGACGGAGCAGCAAATCCCCACGCCGGGGACGCTGGAATATCAGCGGACAGGCAGCACCCGCCGTTATCACCCAGGCTATGAGTGCAAATGGGCGACCAACACCGTCGTTCATATCCTCGAAAACCGAGAGTACACCGGATGTCTGGTGAACTTCAAAACGGAAAAGCCTTCTTATAAGGTCAAGCACAGCATAGAGAACCCCGTCGAGAAGCAGGCCATTTTCGAGAACCACCATGAGCCGATCATCGACAAGGAAACATGGGAACGGGTGCAGGAGTTACGCAAACAGCGCAAACGCCCGAACCGCTACGATGAAGTGGGGCTGTTCTCCGGGATTTTGTTCTGCGCCGACTGCGGCCATGTGCTGTATCAGCAGCGGTATCAGAACAAAGACCGCAAACAGGACTGCTACATCTGCGGCAGCTACAAGAAGCGCACCCGCAACTGTACGGCGCACTTTATCCGCACCGATCTGTTGACCGCTGGTGTCCTGGCAAATCTCCGGCAAGTGACCGAATACGCAGCCAAGCATGAGAGCCGGTTTGTGAAACTACTTGTCCAGCAGAACGAGATCGGCGGCAAGCGAAAGACCGCCGCAGCCATCAAGCAGCTTGAACAGGCGCAGGAACGCATTTCTGAAATCAGCCGCATTATCAAGCGGCTGTATGAGGACAATGTAAACGGCAAAATCAGCGATGAGCGTTTCATGGAACTGTCGGCTGACTACGAAGCCGAGCAAGCGGAGCTGAAAAAGAGAGCCGCCGCCCTGCAGGCCGAACTGGACAAGTCGCAGGCCGCCACCGTCAACGCCGAGAAATTCATGGGGATTGTGAGAAAGCACCTTGCTTTTGAAGAATTGACCCCCACCCTCTTGCGGGAAATGATTGAGAAAATCGTCGTGCATGAGTGCAGCTATGACGAGAACGGCACCCGCAGGCAGGACATTGAGATTTATTACAGCTTTGTCGGCAAGATTGACTTGCCCGAAGCCTAACGCCCGACCTATCCGACACAATGGCCAAGTGCCGGATAGGAACGGCAAAATTTTTTGCACTTCTATTGCTTCTTTATCACACATAAGCAAAAAAGAGGGGCTTACAATAAGCGAAGTGATGCTCCGCCGCCAGCAGGAGCTTTCCGACGACACGGCGGAAAACATATTGAAGGAGCTTAAAACAACGCTGCACGCCATGAAGCGGAGCGTTGAGGAAGGGCTGACGGAGGAGCTGGAAAGCGTATCCGGCCTTTCCGGCGGGGATGCAATGCGCCTGAACGACCGCGCGGAGAAGAACGCGCTCAGCGGCACGCTTGCGGCAAAGGCCGCGGCGGCGAGCATGGCCGTGGTTGAAGTGAACGCGGCAATGGGCCGCATAGTCGCAGCGCCCACCGCGGGCGCAAGCGGAATACTGCCGGGCGTGCTTTTCACCTGTGCAAAGGAGCGCGGCTGGAACGATGAAAAGCTGCTCAGCGGTCTGCTTACCGCGGGCGCGATAGGCAGCATAATAGCCGCAAACGCCAGCATAAGCGGCGCGGAGCACGGCTGCCAGGCGGAGACCGGCTCCGCTGCGGCAATGGCGGCGGCTGCGCTGTGCGAGCTTGACGGCGGCAGCGCGGACAGGTGCCTTAACGCGGCGGCGATAGCGCTGAAGAACGTTATGGGCCTTGTGTGCGATCCGGTCGCCGGCCTTGTTGAATGCCCGTGCATAAAGCGCAACGCGCTCGGCGCGATGAATGCGCTAATCAGTGCGGATATGGCGCTTGCGGGCATACCCAGCCTTATCCCCTTCGATGAAACCGTTATGGCGATGCGCTCCGTGGGCCGCCTTATGAGCCCCGACCTGCGCGAGACCGCGCGCGGCGGCTGCGCCGCCACCCCCACAGGCCGCGCCATACGCAAAAAGCTCGGCCTGAACGAGATAGAGGAGGAGTAGGGCATGGCAGTGAAATCCTGCTTACGCAGGGCGAAATCCGCTGACGGCGGGTGAGCGTAAGAGATTGTAAAGATGTGGGGACGCTGTGCGTCCCCTTTTGAGTATTGCTTACTCTTCCTCTATATCATATTTCACTATTTCGCCCGTTGCGGCATTTATTTCGTATTCGTATTCGTAATTGCCGCACTCAAAGTCTATTTCGTATACCATTATGCCGCTGTCTCTTATACACATCTGACGCTGCCGACGATCTTACG
>ENA-OYWS01000986-OYWS01000986.1-human-gut-metagenome-genome-assembly--contig:-NODE-986-length-11003-cov-15.068871_pt1 | contig 11003 bp, 9 predicted proteins | sample MGYA00244813_ERZ653402 | MGnify/ENA primary metagenome ERZ653402 (study PRJEB26926, sample SAMN06165021) | human gut metagenome | biome: ENVO:00009003; feature: ENVO:2100002; material: ENVO:00002003...
CTGAGATTGAAGCTATCCGCACCGAGCGACTCTTCGACTTCGAGAAGGAGGGCATTCAGGTTGTGCCTTCTGCACGTGCCGTAAACTACACCATGAACCGCCGTGCCATCCGCGACCTTGCCGCCAAGGAACTGGGTCTGCGCACCGCCAAGTATTTCTATGCCAAGACCTTCGAGGAGTTTAAGAACGCTGCCGATGAAATCGGTTTCCCATGCGTAGTGAAACCTCTGATGAGTTCAAGCGGACATGGTCAGAGCTATGTTCACAACGATGATGAACTGAAGGAGGCTTACAAGGAAGCAATGGAAGAAGGTCGTGGCGACGTGAAGGAAGTAATCATCGAGGAATTTATCGACTTCGATTCAGAGTTCACCCTGCTCACCGTCACCCAGAAAGACGGTCCTACCCTCTTCTGTCCACCTATCGGCCACGTACAGAAGGGCGGCGACTACCGCGAGAGCTGGCAGCCATTCCAGATTCCAGAGGAGGCTTTGAAGAAGGCTGAGCACATTGCCGGCGAAGTAACCAAGGCATTGACAGGTGCCGGTCTCTGGGGCGTAGAGTTCTTCCTGAGCAAGCAGGGCGAGGTTATCTTCTCAGAGTTGAGTCCTCGTCCACACGATACAGGTATGGTAACCCTCGGTCACACCACCAACCTGAGCGAGTTTGAGCTCCACTTCCGTGCCGTGATGGGCTTGCCTATCGCCGGAATCCATCTGGAGCACATCGGCTGTTCTGCCGTCATCCTCTCGCCAGAGGAAAGCACCGAGCCATTAAACTACAATATGCTCGATGCCCTGAAGGAAGACCACACCCGCATCCGTATCTTCGGCAAGCCAGAGGCTCACGTAGGCCGCCGCATGGGCGTCGTACTCTGCTACGGCGAGAAGGGCGATGACATCAATCAGCTCCGCGACAAGGCAAAGCGTCTGGCAAAGACTGTATTGGGAACCGACCCATACATGAAGAAATAAGACATGAAAGAATTAGGAAGAATTATCACATTACCCAAGATATTCGACCCAAGAGGCAACCTGACAGTGGCAGAGGGAGAAACGCATATTCCCTTTGCCATTGCCCGTACCTACTGGACCTATGATGTTCCGGGCGGAGAAAGTCGCGGTGGCCATGCTCACAAGGAATGCCAGGAATTCATCATAGCAGCCAGCGGTTCCTTTTCGGTAACACTGGATAATGGAGAACAGAAGAAGACCTATCATCTCAACCACCCTTGGGAGGGACTGTTCGTAGATGTCAATATCTGGCGAACACTGGATGATTTCTCTTCCGGCTCATTGTGTCTGGTTCTGGCTTCCCACAAGTTTGAGGAAGAAGACTACATACGCGAATATGACGAATATCTCAGATTCATCAGTTCATCCCAAAGTCCTAATCTCTCAAAGACCGAGAATCAATAACGCTAAAAATCATGTTTGAGATCAGAAAATACAACGATGCAGACAAGGAAGTCTGGAATGCCTATGTAGAACATGCACGCAACGCCACCTTCCTTCTCAACCGCTCCTACATGGATTATCACAGCGACCGTTTCCATGACCATTCGCTCATGATTTTCCACAACAACAAGCTCTATGCCTTACTCCCTGCCAATGAGGACGGAGATGTTTTCTATTCTCATCAGGGACTCACCTATGCCGGACTGCTCACTACCGGACACGCCTCAGCAGAAAATATCTGTCAGGTTTTCGTTGCCATCAACACATACCTGAAGCAGGCAGGTTTCCGGAAGTGCATCTACAAACCGATACCCTGGATTTACCAGCAACTGCCAGCCGAAGAAGACCTCTATGCTCTCTTCAAGGAATGCCGGGCGCAAATCTGCGCCAGAAACATTGCGGCTGTCATCGACCTGAAGCATCCGCTGAAATGGTATAATATCAGAAAATCGGGCGCAAGGAAAGCCCTGGGAAAAGGAATCTTCATTGAAGAAAGTGAGGATTACGAAACGTTTTGGAGCATTTTAACCGAAAACCTGATGAACACCTATCAGGCTCATCCTGTTCATACCTTGCAAGAGATGAGCAGACTGAAAACATCTTTCCCTGACAATATCAAACTGTATGTTGCCCGAGAAGAATCTGGCAAGATGCTAGGCGGAACCGTTCTGTACATCAGCAGAAAAGTGGTTCACACGCAGTATATTTCCGCATCAGAAGAGGGAAAAAAGGCGCATGCACTCGATGCTTTGTTTCTGAATCTCATTAATATAAGGTATAAGGATTTTGATTATTTCGATTTCGGAACATCTAATGAAGAAGGAGGAAAGGTGCTCAACACCAGCCTCATCTACCAGAAAGAAGGTTTCGGAGGAAGAGGCGTGGTTTACGACACCTATGAATGGACAGTATAAAGAGAAATCCCGAAGTTCACACGATAGTGAGCTTCGGGATTTCTGCCTTTTACAAGAGTATAACTGTCACACCACGAGCAGCCTGCGCACCCATAACCAGTGCCTGCTCAATATCGGCAGTCTTGGAAGGACCACTGATGAAAGTACCGAAATTGTACTTCGGATCCATCTCAATACGGGCATAAGCCTCGTGCATATTGTTAACTACCTTATCTTTCTGAAGGAAAATCACAAGGTATTCCGAAATGAAAAGCACCGCTTTCTCCTTCATGGTCTGAGGAATCCAGACGCAGCCATTCTCGGCAACACCCACTTCACCACGAACAATACCCACATCAGTACCATTCAGGTCATTAGCCTCAGCCACCGTATCAGGATTCTTCTGGGCAATCGTGATTTCTGGCAGATGAGAGGCAAAGACCTTGGCTTCCGGATAAGCCTTCTTCACCAGCTCATCCAGACTCTCACCCTCCTTCGCCTCTATCACATGGCCACCTACCGATTCCGTCATCTCAATAAACTGCTTCAAGGTATCCTCATACTGAATACCCTTCACATCAACGGCAGGCATATCGAATTGAACATGCGTATTCTTACGCAACTTGTTCAGGAAATCTTCTTTCTTCATTTTACTTTTCCCTCCTTCCATAATTGATGAAAACTCTTCTTTGCAAACTCAGGCATGGCGTGACCGATGCCCCAGGCATTCCAATTGCTGAAGTGCGTGCAGCATTCAGGAATCAGGTTGGCGAGCGGCGCAAACTTCAGGGCAGTGGTGTAGAGCGCAGGACGGTCGAAGAGATACTTCATACCATTCGACATCGCCTTCTTCACAGGATCAGCCTTGCCCAACTTCTCCAGACTCTGGCGCCATACGTAAATCTGCGAACCTGGTCCTACCTTGGAAGGGCAGACATTATCGCAAGACAGGCACAAGGTGCAGGCTGAAACATTGTCGCTGTACTTCTGAGGATTCTTCAGCATACCCAGGTTCACACCAATAGGACCCGGTATAAAATAGGTGTAACTGTAACCGCCTGAACGACGATAAACCGGACAGGTATTCATGCAGGCACCACAGCGCATACACTTCAAAGTCTGCCAGTGGTCCTTATCAGCAAGAATGTCGCTTCTGCCGTTATCCACCAATACCACATGCATCTCGGCACCCGGACGAGCCTGACGGAAATGAGAAGTGAAGGCGGTGGTAGGCTGACCGGTTCCGCAGCGGCAAAGCAGGCGCTGGAACACAGCCAATGACTTATAATCAGGAACCAGTTTCTCAATACCCATCGCTACGATATGGAGCTTAGGCATGGAAGTAGTCATATCCGCATTACCCTCGTTGGTGCAAACCACGCAATCGCCGGTAGCAGCCACACCGAAGTTACATCCGGTCATACCAGCTCCAGCTTCCATAAACTGGTCGCGGAGATGATGACGGGCACAGCGGGTCAGGTAAGTAGGATCGTAGTTGCCGATTTCCTTGGAGATACCCTTCTCCTCGAACATCTTACCTACCTCCTCACGCTTCAGGTGGATGGCAGGCATCACGATATGGCTAGGCTTCTGACCCAGAAGCTGGATGATGCGCTCACCCAGGTCTGTCTCTACCACGTCAATGCCGTGCTGCTCCAGATAAGGATTCATCTCGCACTCCTCGGTGAGCATCGACTTCGACTTCACCATCTTCTTCACGTTGTGGTCTTTCAGGATGTCCAACACAATCTCGTTGAATTCCAGTGCATCCTTCGCCCAATGCACGATGACGCCACGGCTCTCCAAGTTCTTGGAGAACATATCGAGGTAATCAGCTAGATGGGTGATGGTGTGCATCTTGATCTGTGATGCGTGCTCGCGCAAGTCCTCCCACTCAGGTAGTTCCTGCGCCATTTTATCTCGTTTCTTACGTACAGACCAGAAGGTAGCATCGTGCCAAGCGGTCTTCTCTACGTCCTGTGTGAACCTTGCGGCTCTCTTAGAATGTTCTGTACTCATATTATAATCCAGCAGCTAAAATTTGAACAACATGAATAAACTGAATCGGCAATTTCTCCTTCTTGGCAATACCTGCCATGTGCATCAAGCATGAGGAATCAGGTCCCGTCACATACTCTGCTCCCGTCGCCATGTGGCGCTTAATCTTGTCCTCGCCCATACGAGTAGAAACGGCAGGTTCCTCGATGGAGAACATACCGCCGAATCCGCAGCACTCATCCTTGCGCTCTGGCTCATGGATAGTGATGCCATCCACCATTTGGAGGAGGTCGATGATTTTGTTGAAAGGTTTGATATGGCGCTCAGAAGGAGAAGACAAACCGAGTTCACGCACGCCGTGACAACTATTGTGAACACTCACCACATGAGGAAACTTGCCCGGTACATGATCTACCTTCAAGACATCGTGTAGGAACTCTACGATGTCCATGATTTTCTTAGAAGAAACGCACTCGTGCTTGCCCTTGAGAATCTGTGGGTAATACACTCTTACGTATGCGGCACATGAAGCAGAAGGAGCCACGATGTATTCATAGTCCTTGAAGAGTTCATCGAAGGTCTCGATGACTTTCTCCGACTTATCCTGGAATCCTGCGTTTGCCATGGGCTGACCGCAGCAAGTCTGCTTCTCAGGATAGCCTACCTCCAGTCCATAATACTTGAGCAACTTGTATGTAGCTACGCCAGCCTCAGGGTAGAGGGCATCTACATAACAAGGGACGAATAATCCGACTTTCATTGTTGTTTATTATAAATCTTGTTAGCTTTTATTACTTGTTACAGCTGCAAAGTTAACAAAAATCATTCAGAAGCGAAAGCAAATCCCTGATATTTGATTTTATTTAACGGAGGGACAGGGTTTGGAATGAAAAAAGGCAGCAACCAATTCCTCACGTTGATTGCTGCCTTTTTCTATTTATCCGATTGTGAAATCAGTGACATTCTTTTATTTCACATACTTCTTTCCATCCTTGATATAGATGCCGCTTTCTGGCTCCTGACTCAACTTGCGACCTTGCAAGTCATAGATGCCTTGCTGAATATGTTCCTTTGCGGCATTCACATTCTCTATGCCAGTAGCATATCCCTCACCTATCACATAGATAGGCATGGCCTTAGCGTCAGAAGACAAAGGTTCATCTGCACCTCCGAAAGGATTCTGGCGTATCTTTACGTTCATGTACCAACTTTGTGGTGCAGGCACATCATCGTCATTTCGCAAGACCAGTCCACCATCTTTTATGATGTAATTGATAGCATCCTCCGAGTTTGAAGCAAGATTTTTATTGGCTTGATAAACACCATTAAATACATAATATCTTGTCATACTCATACAGTCAATAGCTCCTTCCTTCGCTGCAGAAAGTGTGACATCAGCCAACTCGATGGTCTTTTCGCCATCACTCTCACACCTGATTAAGCTCGGATAGTTTGCTTTCGATGAGCCAGACTTCAACTTTTTGACGTTCAGTCGCGTAATAGTTTCATTGACCACTTCGATGTCCACTGGGGTTGCCACGCTTAAGCCATTGGCTGTCAACTGTTCAAGACTCATCCTAAATGGCACATAGAGTGATTGCCACTTATAGGCATCGAATGTACGAATGTACTTGAAGTCAGCCACCTCAATATCTACTGGGCTATTATAAGCCTCGCCATCTGTGAGCGTCACAGTCTCCGCATAGTACTTGCCATCATCGTAAGTCAGTTTCAAATTATTGCCAATAATGCCACAGAAGTGCTGAATGTATTTTATGTTCTCATTGTTTGCATTGCAGTTGATACATACATCCCCATAGAGTCCATTGGCATCTGGGTGTCCAGCTATCTCAAATACGTGTGGAACAGCTCCATCCTCACCAAAAATGCTATTATCATTGGTATAAACATCAGTTATCTTGTCACATTCCTTACCATGATATACTGTATTGTCACCAGTAGATTTCAACACAGGATAAGCATCACCATTCTCACCAAGTTTCTGATACCAAGCCAAAGAGCCTTCTGCTTTAGAGCCGTTAAGCAGCCATGTAGCTTTTCCCTCTTGTAGCTCTTTCAAAGTATATCCTTCGTTAATACCGTTATCGACAACACCCAAGTGCCAGCAGCCATAAGCATGATGAGAAGCCAAATGAAAAGATAGAGTTGCTCCTGCTTGATGAAATCCAAGAGGCTGAAGCGTGCCTCTGCACTTTCATCAAGGTACATCCTGTACTCACGCAAGGAGACGTAAGCGAGAAGGATGCTAATCAGGATGAAGCCTATGCCTACGATGAGACGGGGATCCTGAGCCAAAGCGATGGTTTCGATGAGATTTTCCATGGCGCAAATATAGTGTTTTTTTTGCAAATAAGGTGTCGCATTCCCTCACAAAAGTGTCGCATTCCTATGAAAAAGGTGTCGCATTGGTAGGAATGCGACACCTTTCTTTACAAAATCATGCTATTATTTGCACAAATTCGAGATAGCATACAATGGGTTAATGGCGATTCGCCTAACCACATTGCCATCTTGATTTTCCAAGATGGAAAAGTTTTCGAGCGAGCACCTATAGGCATCATTCAAATGCTTGTTGCGCATAAATAAGCGAAGACTCTTCATCTTGCCACTCGTTCCAGCCTTACACTCTGAATGCCTTTCCTAATTGCCTAATGGCTGAAGACAACTTTTTGATAAAATAAAGAGGAATAAACACCCGAAAAATGACAAAATAAAAATGATGGGAAAATGCCCCATCCATCACCTCTTATTACGCCAAATCTGAGGACTGCATCCTACCTTGGAATTGAAGATGCGATAAAGTTGGGAACGGGAGGAGAAGCCACACTCCAAGGAGATGACATCATTGCTATAGCTGGTCTTCTCTCGCATCATTTTCTTCGCCGCCTCAAAGCGGATGTCGCTGAGCCAAATGCGAAAACTAGACTCTATACATTGGTCGAAATAAAGCGAAAGGTCTGACTTCGACACCTCCAACTGGCGAGAAAGCATCAGCAGGTTCATGGCTGTGTCCTTATAACCCTTCTCGGCACACCACGCCTCCAACTTCTTCTTTATCTGCTGCTTCGTCTCATCCGACAATGTCGCCATCACAGGCTTTTCCTCTGGCGAGAGTTCCCCCTCTTGTTCCTCATCCTTATCCAGCAATTCATCGCTTGGCACATAGTTGTTGCCCAATGCCATAAAGGTGACGATGAAGAAGAACAGCGCAATAAGCACCAATGGTCCGACGATGAGCAGCAACTGGGTGGAAATGATGGCGATAGGCATCACGAGGGCTGCCGTAAAGAGGATGAAGAGGCTCGCCTTGGAATATCTCACGTAGGGCAAAAGGTCGGTGGCAGCCATCGACTCCAGCCTCTTGCGACGCTTCTGCATCTCTATCATAATCATCACCACGCCATACACCACGCTCGCCAAGAACAGAGCTTGCACCACATAGAGCCACGCTTCCAAATGGGCACTGCCCCTCTGAAGATAGCCTATGCCACAAACCAGACAGATGGCTACATAAAAGCCGATACATACGAGATTCATCTTGCGACGACGTGAGTGGGTTGCCTCGATGTGATAGATGGCTATGGAGATGAGCGAGAAGCTGAGGGGATAGACCAGCACATTGAGCAAGGCACCATAGGCATCGTCCGTGGCTCGCAATCCCAACGACATCTGCAAGTAATACTGGAAGGCGAGGATGGCGAGAGCGACGACAATGAGGTTGCGTGAATGCTCGTAACGCTTGTTCTGCCACTGGGTATGGAGCGAGCCGAGCACGAGATAAGCTGCATTGATCAGCATGAACAGGAAACAGCCAAACTGAAGGAGATATAATGAATCCATTCTTATTTTCTTTTTGCTTACAAAAGTACAACTATTTTAGAGAAATCCATCACAAATCGCCCATTTTCTTTCTGAAATACTGGTAAAAAAGTGATTGAACCCTAAGAGATAGAACTGCAAAACCTAAGCTTTACACTTGTAAATGCCGAAGATAATGGTGTAAGAACTGCGTTCCGCTGATTGCGTGGCATATGCCAAACGATTGCACGGCATATGTAGCGCAATCGCTTGACATATGTCAGATGATTATACGACATATATCAAGCGATGCGAACGATGCGGTTTTTACATCCTTACTCTTACTTTCTTACACATTCACTCCTATGCTTGTACTCGCTTACTCTTACATTCGAACTCACTCATTCTTACTTTCAATGATACTCTTTCTCGTATTCCGTCCCATTATCTATCGCTGTTCAACTATCTTTTTCCCTTGCTTTTGATGGCTATCTCAGTATTTTGTTGTATCTTTGCAAGCTGAAAAGAAGAAAAAACAATGATAGTTTGTATAGCAGAGAAACCTAGCGTTGCCAAGGACATCGCCCGAATCATCGGCGCCAACTCGGCTCGCGATGGTTATATGGAAGGTAATGGATACCAAGTGACATGGACTTTCGGCCACCTATGTGAGTTGAAAGAGCCCGACGATTATACCCCAATGTGGAAGCGTTGGAGTCTCTCGGCATTGCCTATGATTCCACAACGATTCGGCATCAAGCTCATCAATGACGAGGGTATCAAGAAGCAATTCAGCACCATCGAACGACTGATGCAAGCCGCCGACTCCATCATCAACTGTGGTGACGCCGGACAGGAGGGAGAGCTGATTCAGAGATGGGTGATGCAGAAGGCACAAGCCAAGTGCCCCGTGAAGCGACTTTGGATCTCGTCCATGACCGATGAGGCCATCAAGCAAGGTTTCGCAGAACTGAAAGACCAGCAGGAATATCAGTCGCTCTACCTCGCCGGACTCTCCCGTGCCATCGGCGACTGGCTCCTGGGCATGAATGCCACTCGTCTCTATACCCTGAAATATGGTCAGAACAAACAGGTGCTCAGCATCGGTCGTGTACAGACCCCTACCCTCGCCCTCATCGTCAACCGACAGAAGGAAATCGACAACTTCGAGCCAGAGCCTTACTGGGTGCTCGCCACCATCTACCGCAACACGCAGTTTACTGCCACTTCGGGCAAGTTTACGAGCAAGGAAGAGGGCGAGAAGGCATTCAGCACCATCGCCGGCAAACCTTTCACGGTGACGGATGTGTCGAAGAAGAAAGGTACGGAAGCCCCTCCTCACCTCTATGACTTGACATCGCTGCAGGTGGATTGCAACAAGAAGTTCGCTTATTCCGCCGACATCACCCTCAAGTTGATACAGAGCCTCTACGAGAAGAAGTTTACCACCTACCCTCGTGTAGATACACAATACCTGACGGACGACATCTACCCAAAAGTGCCTCAGATATTGAATGGCGTGAGCCAAGCCAAGATCATGAGTCAGCAGAAGTACCTGCCGCTCGTACAGCAGCTCGCCGCCTCTGGCAAGAAACTGCCGAAGAGCAAGAAGGTGTTCGACAACAGCAAGGTGACCGACCACCATGCCATCATCCCTACCGGTGTGCCACCTACGGGACTCACCGACATGGAGGCAAACGTGTATGACCTCATCGCCAAGCGATTCATCAGCGTCTTTTATCCCGACTGCAAGTTCTCCACCACCACCGTCATCGGCGAAGTGGTAAACGAGGATGGCGACAAGCCTGAGAAGATAGAGTTCAAGGTGAGCGGCAAGGAGATACTGGAGCCTGGATGGAGAGAGGTATATGCCAAGGACGTGAAGGCTAACGATGAGGAGGATTCACAAGACGGCAACACTGGAGGCGATGCAGGAAATGGCGCCAACAAAAAGGAAAACGTGGAAGAGCGCACGCTCCCTTCCTTCGTGAAAGGCGAAAGCGGCGACCACACCCCTACCCTGACCGAGAAGTGGACCACCCCACCGAAGTACTATACTGAGGCGACCTTGCTCCGTGCGATGGAAACGGCAGGTAAGTTTGTGGAAGACGAGGAACTTCGTGCTGCCTTAAAGGAGAATGGCATCGGCCGCCCTTCCTCTCGTGCTGGCATCATCGAGACCCTCTTCAAGCGTCACTACATCCGACGACAAAGAAAGAACTTGATGGCGACTCCTACGGGCATCGAACTCATCGACACCATCCACGAGGAACTCTTGAAGAGCTGTGAGTTGACGGGTATCTGGGAGAAGAAGCTCCGTGACATCGAGCACAAGACCTACGACCCAGGGCAATTCATCAATGAGCTGAAGGAGCAAATCAACCAGATCGTGAACGATGTGCTTGCCGACAACAGCAGTCGCATCACCACCACGACCGAGGAAGACTTGAAAAAGAAAGAGCCTAAGAAGAAAAAGACTGCTCCAAAGCCTAAAAAGCTTCCTGCCGATGACAGTATTATCGGAAAGGTTTGCCCTGTTTGCGGACAAGGTACCATCATCAAGGGAAAGACGGCATACGGTTGCAGCAACTGGAAGGGAGGCTGCAAGTTCAGACTGCCATTCGCAGAATGATCAGAATAAAGACTATACTTATCGCTTAGTTACACCTTTATTATATATATAGGGATTACACCTTATTATATATAAGGGACCAACAACTGAAAATAATTTCAAGGAAGCACAGATATCATTGGGTCATGGTCATTTCTGGTCAAAATCAAATATCGATTCTTTGACAGCCGAAAGGTATTCGTAACATAATTGTAATGCAATTAC
>ENA-OYWS01000989-OYWS01000989.1-human-gut-metagenome-genome-assembly--contig:-NODE-989-length-10971-cov-40.644375_pt1 | contig 10971 bp, 6 predicted proteins | sample MGYA00244813_ERZ653402 | MGnify/ENA primary metagenome ERZ653402 (study PRJEB26926, sample SAMN06165021) | human gut metagenome | biome: ENVO:00009003; feature: ENVO:2100002; material: ENVO:00002003...
TGACCACCAACGACTTCAAGATTCTGGCTCAGCGCCCGCTGGATGTCTTCATCGGAGCCTGTGCTCAGTTTATCATCATGCCGGGTGTGGCTTACACCCTGGTTCATGTGTGGCATCTTGACCCAGCCCTGGCACTCGGAATCCTGCTGGTAGGTTGCTGTCCGGGCGGCGTTTCGAGCAACATCATGAGTTATCTGTGTCATGGCGACGTAGCTTTCTCCGTAGGAATGACCTGCGCCTCTACCATTCTTGCACCGGTAATGACTCCGCTGCTGATGAAGATTACGGCAGGCGAGATTATCCATGTAGATGCTGTGGGAATGTTCATCAACATCCTCATCGTAACGATTATTCCTGTAGCCATCGGCTGCGCCCTCAACTATATTTACGGCAAGAAAGACTGCTTCCCTACCATCCAGAGTCTGATGCCGGGCATCAGCGTTACGTGTCTGGCAATCATCGTAGGCGGCGTGATTTCTACGGTTCACGATGACTTGGTGGCTCGTGGCTTATCGCTTTTCCTCTGGACTTTTGCCGTGGTTTTCTGCCACAATACTCTGGGTTATCTGCTGGGTTGGCTTGCCGGAAAACTGGCGGGCTTCAATACTGCCAAGAAGCGTACCATCAGCATTGAGGTGGGAATGCAGAATGCCGGTCTTGCTACGGTGCTTGCGGGCAATTTCTTTGCTGCCCAGCCTCTCGCCGTATTGCCTTGCGCCATCAGCTGTGCCTGGCACAGTATTTCGGGCACCATCCTTGCAGGAATCTATCTGAAATGGGATCGCATGCATGAGAAGAAGTAAATGAATCCGGAAAGGATTCATGAACGCAAATCCGCCAGGCGACCCGACGGATTGAAATCGTTAGGCGTCCCGGCGGATTTGAAATCCGGCGTTAAAAAATGTCCTAACCTATTGAGGCTCTGCGGATTTGAAATCCGCAGCAAAGGAGTATGCTTTTTCTTTTGTTGGGGGATTACAAATCCCCCGGGGTTAAGAGGTCGAACATTTTTTGACGGCGGATTGCAAATCCGCCGGGACGCCTAGCGGGCTTGCGTTCTTGGGAAAAAGGTCAAATCCGCCGGGACGCCTAGCGGACTTGCGTTCTTGGGAAAAAGGTCATATCCGCCGGGACGCCTGGCGGGCTTGCGTTCTTGGGAAAAAGGTCATACCCGCCGGGACGCCTGGCGGACTTGCGTTCTTGGGAAAAAGGTCATACCCGCCGGGACGCCTAGCGGACTTGCGTTCTTGGAAGATAAATACACAAAAAAGGTCGTGAAGTTCTATCAGATACCTCACGACCTTTTATTGTGTCATTACCTCACGGGTTACGGGGCTACGGGTTAACAGGTTAACAGTTAACAGCCGTTTTTTCTATAGTTACACGAGCAAAGCACTTGAATTCTTCACTCTTCGTTCTTCACTCTTCACTTAACCTTCCCTACTTCCCTGTGGTCAGCAGCTTCACGGCACGCTGAACTATCTCGTTGGTCTCGTTCCAAACCTGGAAGTATTGGCTCATATCCCAGATATCTCGCGCTACAAGGGCTTTCAGCTGCAGGGCGAGGTATTTCTTCGTCTGAATTAATTCAGCCTCATCCTTTGGCTCTATCTTCTCCTTCTTGCCCTCGGCGATAATGCCATCTATCAGCGAAGAAGGAACCTCGTAGGTGACGAGGAACTTATCGAAATCCTTATACTGACTCTTGAGTTCCTTGCGATGCGCATCGATGAACTTCAGACTCTGGTTGATGACGATGCTCTTGGCAGCCAGCTGGCGGTGCATCTTGGTGTACTTGGTTGTATCCAGCGGCACGAAATAATCTGGCATGATTCCACCACCACCATAAACTACACGATGCTTGCGCAAGGTGTAATATTTCAGACTGTCTGAAAGATGGATGCTGTCCTGATTGGTGAACTCGCCATGCTTGTAACGCTTGTCCAGATCCATCGCATAATCCAATCTGTCACCTTTCTTATATGGCTTCTGGATGCATCTGCCACTAGGCGTATAGTAATGGGCGATGGTGAGACGAATCTCGCTACCATCATCGAAGGTCAGCGGACGCTGCACCAATCCCTTGCCGAAAGTTCTGCGACCAACCACTACGCCACGGTCCTGATCCTGGATGGCTCCGGAAACAATCTCGGCGGCAGAAGCAGTAAACTCATTGGTGAGCACAACCACCTTGCCCTTGCGCCATCTACCGTTAGCCTGCGCCTTATATTCCTGACGAGGCGCAGCACGACCGCTGGTATAAACGATGAGTTCGCCCTTCTGCAGGAACTCGTTGGCAATCTGAGCCGCAGCCTGAAGATAGCCTCCACCATTATCCTCAAGGTCGAAGATAAGGTCCTTCATTCCCTTCTTTTTCAGCGAATCCATCGCTATTGTTACCTCTTTATGACTTGTAAGGCCGAAGCTTCCTAATCGGATGTATCCGATGCCCGGACGAATCATATAAGCCGCATCCATCGTAGTTACCGGAATTTTATCGCGCTTTACCTTGAAGATGAGTTTATCCTTGATGCCACGGCGCACGATGGTAAGGTTCACCGTTGTTCCCTTAGGACCACGAAGGCGCTTCATGATTTCCTCCTTGCTCATCTTGACGCCCGAAATGGCAGTATCGTTTACAGCCACAATGCGGTCGCCGGCAATGATTCCCACCTTCTCAGAAGGTCCGTTCGTAACCGGCTGGATAACGAGCAGCGTATCATCTACCATGTTAAACTGCACGCCAATGCCATCAAAACTGCCGTTCAGCGGCTCGTTCATCGCCTTGGTTTCCTTGGCTGTAGCGTAAGAAGAATGAGGGTCGAGCTTTTCGAGCATGCCTCGGATGGCGTCCTCTACGAGCTTATTCTCATCCACACTATCCACATAAAGGTTAGTAATGGCGATTTCCGCCCTTCCCAACTTCTCTATCGGACTGTTCTTGCCCATCTTGATACGCAACTGAGCACTGGCAGAAGTTACTGCCAGGAATGCTACAAGTGCTATGAATAGATATTTCTTCATTTCTTAAAACTTAAAGTTTATGAAAGAGAGAAATCCTTCAAGAGTTAACAGGTTAACAGTTAACAGCGCTTTTTTCAATGGTTACCCCCCGAAAGCACTTGAATTCTTCACTCTTCGTTCTTCACTCTTCACTTCATTTAATCCAGCGGCTCAGAATCTTCCTCCGGAATATCCTCTTCTATCACCAGATTTTCGATGATGAAGTTCTGGCGCTCCATCGTGTTCTTACCCATATAATATTCCAGCAGCTTCTGCACCTGGTCGGTTTTATGCAGCGTAACCTGCTCCAATCGCATGTCAGGACCGATGAAATGGGCGAATTCATCAGGCGAAATCTCTCCCAATCCTTTGAATCGGGTGATTTCAGGATCAGGGCCCAAATCGCGAATCGCCTGCTGGCGCTCCTCATCGCTGTAACAGTAATGCGTGATGAAATCGCTCTTTTTCTCCTTGCTTCCCAGTTTTGCATCAGCATCAGCCACAGCCTGCTTGTTCTTGATCTTGGTTCGCTTGTTGCGCACTCGGAACAATGGGGTTTGAAGCACGTAGACATGGCCCTTCTTGATGAGATCTGGGAAGAACTGAAGGAAGAAGGTGATGATGAGCAGGCGGATGTGCATTCCGTCGACATCGGCATCGGTTGCCACAATCACCTTGTTGTAACGCAATGAATCCAAGCCGTCCTCTATATCGAGAGCCGCCTGAAGCAGATTGAACTCCTCGTTCTCATAAACCACCTTCTTGGTAAGACCGAAGCTGTTGAGCGGTTTACCACGCAGAGAGAACACCGCCTGGGTGTTCACATCGCGGCTCTTGGTGATGCTTCCGCTGGCAGAATCGCCCTCGGTGATGAAGATGGAACTCTCCTCCTTGCGCTCGTTCTTGGCGTCGCTGAAATGGATGCGGCAGTCACGGAGCTTGCGGTTGTGGAGATTAGCCTTCTTGGCACGCTCACGGGCTAGTTTGGTAACGCCCGCCATCGCCTTGCGCTCGCGTTCGCTCTCCTTAATCTTATTCTCCAGAATCTCAGCCACATCCTTGTGGATATGGAGATAGTTGTCTACTTCCTTCTTCAGGAAATCGCCCACATACTTATTGATGGTTTCGCCACCATTCGGCGTCATCGTAGTACTTCCGAGCTTAATCTTGGTCTGACTCTCGAAGACCGGTTCTTCTACGTTGATGGCAATGGCAGCCACCAGTCCGTTTCGGATGTCAGCATACTCATACTTGCCGTAGAACTCCTTGATAGTCTTGGCAATATGCTCCTTGAAGGCACTCTGATGCGTACCTCCCTGGGTGGTGTGCTGACCGTTGACGAAGGAATAATACTCCTCGCCATACTGGTTGGTATGGGTGAAGGCAATCTCGATGTCCTCGCCCTTCATGTGGACGATGTCGTAGAGACCTTCGTTGGTCATATTATCGCTCAGCAAATCCTGCAGACCATGGCGGCTCAAGATGCGGCGGCCATTGTGCATGATGGTGAGTCCGGTGTTCAGATAAGTATAGTTGCGGAGCATCGTTTCCACGAAATCATCGTGGAAGGAATAGTTCTTGAAGAGTGTATTATCCGGCTCGAAGAAGATAAAGGTACCGTTCTCGTCCTCAGTATCTTCCATCGTGTCGCTCTTCAGAATACCTTTCTCAAACTTCAGATGGCGCACCTTTCCGTCGCGGTACGACTTTACTTCGAAGTGGGAACTGAGGGCATTGACCGCCTTCACACCCACACCGTTCAGACCGACGCTCTTCTTGAACGCCTTGCTGTCGTACTTACCGCCGGTATTCAGCACACTTACAGCCTCAACGAGCTTACCCTGAGGAATACCACGGCCATAGTCGCGCACGCTGACACGCAGATTGTCCTCGATATCGATTTCCAGACGGGCGCCTGCGCCCATCTTGAATTCATCGATAGAGTTGTCTACCACCTCCTTCAAGAGCACATAAATACCATCTTCCGGCAGATTTCCATCTCCCAGACGGCCTATGTACATACCCGGACGGGTACGCACATGCTCCATATCGCTCAAATGGCGGATGTTATCATCGGTATATTCTACCGGCTGCTGCTCCTGAGGGGCATTGGTAAGCTCATCAGCGGCATTCAATTCGCTGTTACCTAAGTTTTTATCTTCAGACATGATTTCCTCCTTAGTTATTCTTATTTATTTTCTTATAACATAGCAAATGATGTTGCAATATTCTGTTTATCAGATAATTGCCAACACAACAATTGCTATTTACCTGATACTCTTAATATAGCAGTTGCGGCGCTTGTGAAGGACTGGATCCAAGACGCCCCATTGTCCCTGCACGGCAGCATTATCTTCCATTTCCACCTGTGTTTCTCCCCACTCGATTCCATACTTCTGATAGATAGGAATCAGGTCGGCAAAGAGCAGCGCATTGGCACCCTTAGCACGGTATTCCGGCTGGATACCGATGAGCAGAAGGTCGACAATCTTGGTTTTATGGAACTTGATGGCGCGCAGCAGATGCCACCAGCCAAAAGGAAGCAGCCTGCCCCTATGACACTTCTGCAGAGCTCTGGAAAGGGAAGGCATCGTAATACCGATACCTATCATCTTATGATCCTCGGTAGTCCAGTCTTCTATGGCTGTTACAAAGTTCAGGTCGAGCAAAGACAGATACATCTTGATGTACTGGTCTATCTGCTTCTGTGAAAGTTCGGAATAACCATAGAGATGCTTGTATGTATCATTGATGAGGTCGAAAATCTTCTGTCCGTATCCGCCCTGATAAACATCCTTACGGGTAAGTTTGCGGACATGGAGATTGTATCTTTTCTCTATCATCGCCGCTATCTTGGAATATTTCTCCGGGATGGTATCTGGCACCATCAGTTTATACTCTACATACTTATTATCTACGGTAAAACCCTCCAGAGCCTCAATGTGCTCCGGATAATATGAATAATTATAAATGGTAGGCATGGTGCCTAGCTGGTCAAAGCCCCAGGTAAGCATGCCTTCTGGATCCATATCGGTAAAACCCAGCGGACCTACAATATCTTCCATTCCCTTCTCCTTACCGTATTTCTCTACAGCATCGAGAAGAGCCTTGGAAACCTCGCGGTCGTCAATGAAATCAATCCAGCCGAAACGGACCGATTTCCTGCCCCATTTATTGTTTGCCTTATGATTGATAATGGCAGCGACGCGACCTGCCAGCTTGCCGTCCTTATAGGCAAGAAAATACTCTGCCTCGCAGAACTCGAACGCTGCGTTCTTGTCCTTGCTCAGAGTATTCATGTCGTCGCTGAAAAGATTAGGCACATCATATTCGTTGCCTTCGTAGAGGTCGTAATGGAAGTCGATGAACGTCTTCAAGTCCTTCTTTGTTTCGACCTTTTTAATTTCTATTAATGACATGATTTTCAAACTAGTTTGCAATATTATAAATGCAAAAGTAGCAATATTTTGGCAAATTACCAAATATTGCTACTTTTTTTGCAGTTTTTTAGGGGTTAAAATTTAATTACAGCCCCCAAACTAGCCTATATCACCCATTTAGTGGTGGTTTTGGCGGAATATCTTTACCTGATAATTTTAAGCACTGGCGGAAAACTAACACTCTCCAAGGAATCACAATAAGAAAAAGCTCGATCATCTATTCTCCCCAACACTGGCGAGAAGTGCGAAGTGTCGGATGAAGCGAAAGATGGTTCATCCAATGAGTAGTGAAATTATGAGGGTGGAGTCGATTACAGAAGACAATATGGAGTCAAATTGCTCCATGACCCGAAAATATTCCTCCAAAAGGAGTGAGTTTCTCAGATTTAATTTGTATCTTTGCCATGTCATATCAGAGTTTTGCTTGTTTTCTTTTCGCAACATTAAGATAAGTGAAAATTCTGACATAGCAAAATCCAGAGTAACTTTTTGTTGCTCAGGCGCTTAAAATATTTAATTGATAATAGTGTTGCGGAATTAATGGAATAACCAGAAATGAAATTGAAAAGACATCTACTGACAGCTGCCCTGACACTCTTTTGCCTATCGGCAGCTAACGCCCAACTGCTAAGAACAACAGTGGAGCAAGGGGAAATTGAAGGTGTGGAACATGAAGGATTCGCCCTATACAAGGGAATCCCATACGCAGAAGCACCAGTGGGCAACCTCAGATGGAAAGCCCCAGTGAGCAAGAAGCCTTGGAAGGGAGTATTCAAAGCAGATAAATGGGGAGACCGTCCACCACAGCCCATCGACCCTAACCAAAATGGTGGAGAGCTGGGCATGAGCGAGGACTGCCTATACCTCAGTGTGGAAACGCCAGCCAAGAGTAAGAATGACAAACTCCCTGTATTTGTGATGATTCATGGAGGAGCCTTTCTTACTGGCTCCTACAGTGGAACTCAGGAAAGCTTTGTCAAGGAAGGCATCATCTATTGCAGCATAGAATACCGCTTGGGAGCCTTGGGATTCATGGCACATCCAAAGCTGAGTAAGGAATCAGGCAAGAACATATCTGGTAACTATGGCATCCTTGATCAAGTGATGGCCTTAAAATGGATTCACGACAATATCGCTGCCTTCGGTGGAGACCCAGACAAGATTACCATTGCAGGAGAATCTGCCGGTGGTATCTCGGTAAGTATACTATGCGCCTCTCCCCTTGCCAAGGGACTCTTCCGAGGAGCCATCAGCGAAAGTGGTAGCTCCTTCTGGCCTGTGGGTGAAAGCAGAAATGGTAACACAGCCATGCTCACCACCAAAGCGGCAGAAGCAGGTGGACTTCTCCTTCAAAAGAAACTCAAGGCAAAGAACTTGAAGCAGCTAAGAAAAGTTCCGGCTATGGACATCGTAAAGAATACCGCCTTTGAGTCCTTTTGGCCGAACGTTGACGGCTACTCCATCACCGATGACCAGTATAAGCTCTATGAAAAGGGAAGCTACAATGATGTAAATGTCATCATAGGAACCAACAGCGACGAAGGAAGTATGTTTAGCCGCCCTGTCAGTGTAAGTGACTATGAGAAAAGAATCCATGAGATATATGGAAGTTGGGCAGACCAGGTTCTCAGTCTCTATCCTGCCAAGACAGAGGAAGAAACCTACTTCGCTCAATCCGACATTTTCCGTGATGGCTCCTTTGCATGGGGAACGTATGCCTGGGCTAACCTGCAGAGCAAGACCGGCAAGGGCAAGGTGTATATGTATTACTTTGACCAAGACTCAGAGAACACCATCGTGAAAAGCCGCAAGGGAGGAGCCAGCCATGTGGCAGAGATGCCATTCATCTATGGCTATAAGTTTGGCTCTGGAAAGATGACCGAGACGGAGCAGCACATGGAACAAATCATGTCACGCTACTGGATCAACTTTACCAAGACTGGCAATCCAAATGGGAATAGCCTTCCTTTCTGGACTACCTACCAGGAAGGTAAACCAACGGTGATGATTATGAAGGAAGGACTGCATTTGGGTCCTGTTCAAAATCAAAAGCAAATGGACTTCTTCGAGAAGTTCTTCAAGGAAAAAAGAAAATAATACGTCAAGTTCCAAGTGGCATTCCTCCCACTTGGAACTTTTTCATTAAAGAGATAAAACGCCACTGTGGCAGCACACCTCACCTATTTTTTCTCTATCAAGCTGTTGCTGATATATTTTTCTTTTCAGACCTTTACATTTTACACATTTTCGAGTTTTTCTAAGCTTTCTCCGTTATTACCAGCACATGGCTTTCGTCGCTCAATGTGGTGGCGAAGATATAGGTTTCGCCACCATCCTTCAGCTTCAATCGCTTGCGCAATTCTGCTACGGAAAGAGGGAAGTTGCGGGTGGCGATGTTTGCCTTGGTGATGCCTGAAAGATGACGCTTCAACTCCTTCTTATTAAAAGAGGAAATGGCGATGATGCGGAAGCTTCTGCCGGGGAAGGCTTCGATAGGCGCCTGGCTCACGAAAAGATGGCTGTTCTTGGAAAGCATCCTTGCATCATAGCGCCCAGAAAGAACACCGAAACAGCCGGCTTTCATCAGAGAGGCATTCGGCTCGTAAAGATACTGCATCTCTTCAAGGGTGGATGGGGCTATCTTTACCGAAGAAGACTCCATATCCAACTCATCACAAACGAAGGATTGCGCATCATTGATGCAATAAATGCGGAGATTTCCGCCCATATTTCGAGCTGAGAGCACTAAAAGGAGTTCCTTGCACTCATTATTCACGGAGATAATATGAACCTCTTGTACGCAGTTTAATTCGCTTACCGCACGGTGCCAGTCAAGCATCGGAGAGAGTTTGATGATGACGTAATCTGCCTTAGAAAGCATTTCTTCCTGCAAAAGGGTTACATCGGGCGTACAATCTTTCAAAGATACTACCTTGTTGCCCGCATCGTCTCTACGGGCAGGATCGATGAAGATCAGCTTAAGACCAAGGTTGGTCTTAAGTAATGACTGAGACTGGTCTTCAGTTATGCCTAAAGAATCTGATGCAGCAGCCTCTTTCTTTGAAGCAAAAGAATGCAGAACCTCTATTCCGTCTCCATTCTTCACGATGGCGTTCTTCAAACCCAACCGTCCAAAGTTTTCCTTCGCAGCTTCACAGAGATGAGCCTGACGCTCCACATACATCGACTTCACGCCCAATCGGGAAGCGATGTAAGAGAAGTCTACTCCGAAGCCGCCGGTCAGGTCAACAAACCCGGTTTCTTCAGAAAAATCTCCTCCAAGAGGTTCTTCTTTTATTTCATTAACATTCTCTTCTGATTCTGTTAATATCTGTTGTTTTTTGCAAGTAGCTTCATTTTTGGCAAATTCTGAATCAACTGCCCCTTTGCCCGCAAATTCGCAAATTTCAGAAAGATGAAGATTTGAGGCGTTTTCGCTCTCCATCTCCTTTTCTTCTCCGTTTTCGGATGATGAAGGAGACAAACCGAGCAGTCGGGCTGCGAGTTCAGCCTTATAAAGTGCCGTTTGCTCTGACGAACATTGCTCCATCGAAATATGAGGGGGATAGATGATGCCATCGATGTTTGCCCAACGGGGCAGTTTCACACGAGCCATCTTTCGCCCGCGAATCTGGTCGAGAGCGAAAGGCATATCTACCTCGGGATACTTGCTGCCGAGGAAAGCCAACTGGCGAACATCATCGTCCTGATGCTGGCGGATAAAATCGAGCGTTGCCTGGTTCATTATTTCTGTTGAGTGATTCGTCATTACATTACTTATTCTTAATAACCGCAAATTTACGATATTCTGATGAGATTACAAAATATTTCTCAGAATATCTGATAATTTATGTCGGGATGCACCAAAAACAGGATGCTCTCGGCTATAATCTACCCTTTTTCCTGGCTATATCATTCTAACAGCAGGCATAAATAAATTCATAACTATCGGAGATAGAACAACTGACTAGGAAAAACAGAAGGCTGGCAGAAGAAAAACAGCATACTGGCAAAAGGCAAACAGCCGACTAGCGCAACAGAGGCTAGTCGGCTGTTCCTGTATAACAGTTTGCCAAACATCCTTTCTCTTATTTCAAGAGAAGCACGGTTGGCAGGAATATCGCAATCAGCTCTTCACTCTTCACCTTTCCAACATAAAGAACTGAAACACAACGCATTACATAGGTGAAGAGATTTTCAGCACTCTTCACCCACTCTTCACCACTCTTCACCTTTTACGATTTTAGGAAAGGTATAAACGCAGAGCCGCTTAGCTGTCAACAGCCTAAAAAGGTGAAGGGCGGGTGAAGAGTAAAAAACCACTCTTCACCCGCCCAACTTCCTATCCTTCAACCACTTACACCCAAAAGGTGAAGAGTGAAGAGTTGTTGGGAAAATTCTCTCGCATCCGTAAAGATGCAGAGAGAAAATTCCGGTGTCTCAAAAGAAACGATGGATTAGTCAGCCAACTTAGCCTTCAAGAACTCACGGTTCAAGCGGGCGATGTTAGCGATAGACTCGTTCTTAG
>ENA-OYWS01000998-OYWS01000998.1-human-gut-metagenome-genome-assembly--contig:-NODE-998-length-10934-cov-5.326593_pt1 | contig 10934 bp, 7 predicted proteins | sample MGYA00244813_ERZ653402 | MGnify/ENA primary metagenome ERZ653402 (study PRJEB26926, sample SAMN06165021) | human gut metagenome | biome: ENVO:00009003; feature: ENVO:2100002; material: ENVO:00002003...
TTTCCATGCACATCTATAAATACAACGATAGTAAAAGAGGTATATATAAGATGTAGGAACAATTTTAGATAGCTGATTCCCGTAAGGATAACCTTCACAAAATCACCTATGTACTCACGCACGAGAGCCAAGTGCGCACTATTTGCATGGAGGATTTGAACGTGAAGGGAATGCAGCGTAACCATCATTTGGCACAAGCTGTAGGAGATGCATCTTTCGGGATGTTCCTAACGATGCTTGAATACAAGTGCAGGTGGTATGGCGTGAATCTCATCAAGATAGACCGCTTTGCCCCCAGTTCGAAGACCTGCGGCCAATGCGGCTATGTGTATAAAGGATTGAAATTGAGCGAGCGAAGCTGAACTTGCCCGGAATGTGGCACACACCACGACCGTGACTTCAATGCCGCTTGCAACATCAAGGAATTTGGCTTGAAAGCCCTACCCTCGGAGCGAGGGAAAGTCAAGCCTGTGGACTGTCCAACGGTGGATGACCGACCTCGTGTCCTAAAAAGCCGTGACAGAAAGAAGCAGGAAAAGAGAGGAGGTCTTGGTATCTCCGAAGCCGCTAAATCTTTAGTTTAGCGGTAGTTCACTCAATGGTAAAACGCAAAGTGTCGGCATAAGTCGTGCCCACTCCGTTTTGGGCATAGCCCACAGCAAAATAGTTGCCAGGCAACAGCGAATCAATGGTTACACTGAACTGCGAAGTGGGAACCGGAGCCTGGACTTTGCCGCGCAATGTATCGTTGCCATAAGTAAAACCGCATTCAAGCAGGGTGCTGTTTGGCGACGCTGTTACAATGCCCGTGAGCCGTACTGAATCGGCCATGACCACGGCACTCATCTCGCCCAGCGTGGGTGCAAAAGGCTGTTCGCCGCTGCGGTCCTCGCCACAGGCTGCAAGCAACATGGCTGCAAGGAGCGTTGAAAAAAGGTAAGAAAAGTATTTCATAAACTTATAATTCAGATGAACAATCAGATGAACATTTTGAAGAACCAGGCGCATCTTCCGCTTCCGTACTGACTAACAGCACATGCCGCGTCGAGTCGGTAATGGCACAGCGGGCTGCCGGCCGTTCGTTTACCACCCACACGATGCCCTCGTCGTCGGTCACAACCAGTGCGTGCAGTTTGTCGATGCGCGAATAATGGCGGTCGGTGAGCAAATCACTCAGCAACTTCGTACCCCGCATACCGAAAGGTTGGAAACGATCGGCATTCAGCGGACGGCGTACCACCAAATTTCCGCACAGGCTGTCGGCATCGAGTGCCACCGTGCTTCGGCTGCGCGGAATGGCCGTCAAACAGCTGCGTGGCATGAGGGTAAACGTAATGCACTGCCGCCCGTCGGAGCAGCGAAATAGTAAACGCGAATGCTTCCATACTGCCTCAGTGGGTAAAGCCGGTAACGTCAATGGTTCAAAAGGTTGGGGTTTGGCTGCAACGCACAGCAGATTGGCCTGACGCGTCAAGCAATAGGCCGCCGATTCCATGAAGGCTCCCACCCCCATGTGCAGTGCCTGTTCGGCCTGGGCCGGTGTAAAACCATAGCCGCTCAACACCTCGAAAAGCAAAGTATCGGGTGCCGGCGTCTGTTTCAGTTCAGGCAGTTTCAGTCGCAATACATCCGCATGGTTATCGGGCGAAACCGTCAGCTGCTTCAGCAGGCAGTTCACCCCATAGCGGTAAATGCGTTCCACGCCTCGTAGCCGTTCGCCCATATCGTTGAGCGTGCGCACCACATTCGGATTCATTTCGGCCAGGAGTGGCAGCACTTCGTGGCGCAGTTTGTTGCGCCGAAAATGCGTATCGGCATTGGTGCTGTCGGTCACGAACGGCTGATGACGTGCCTGCAGGTAGTTCAGAATGTCCCGTCGCGAAAGGTTCAGCAACGGCCGAACCACCCCCGGCCTTTCGGACTCCATGCCCGTCAGTCCGCGCAAGCCCGTACCGCGAACAAGGTTGAGCAAAATGGTTTCAGCATTGTCATCACGATGATGCGCCACAGCTACATTGCTAAAGCCATGCGCCTTACGCAAAGCCTCGAACCAGTCGTAGCGCAAACGACGCGCCGCCATTTCGATGCTTTCGCCCGTGCGCTGCGCCTCCTCTTCCGTGTTGAAATGTTTTACGAAAAGGCGGACACCCAGTTTTTGGCACAAGTCTCTGACGAACTGTTCGTCGCGGTTGCTTTCTTCGCCCCGCAAATGAAAATTGCAGTGCGCTGCAGCCTCCGCTTCGCCCCGTTCGTGCATCATGAGCAGCAGCGCCACCGAATCGGCCCCGCCGCTTAAAGCTATCAGCATAAAAAATCAGATAAAAATATTTTTTAGTAAGCTAGCTCCACTCTTAGTAAGCCACCTCCACTTCAAAACCTTCGGCCCGCAGTTTATCGGCAATGCCGTCAAGTTCTTCGGGTGAAGCCTTTTGCAAATCCGGGTCGGGCGTTTCACGATCAATGGTGTAAACCATGACGCTTTGCGGCGCAATGCGTTTCACCGCCTCAATCCAGGGCAGCACATAGCGGTCGGAAGTATTGTCCACATTCACGCCCATGCTCGTTCCTTTCATAAAGAGCGTTTGCACAATGACGTGTCCCTTAAAATCCATCATGGCCTGGATAATGCGTTCCACGTCGTAAGCCCCCGTCGGGCGGTCAACACGCGCAATGTATGCCGCATCCACCGTGTCGAGTTTCAGAATGTTGTTGTCCACCTTTGCCAGTGCCGCGTGCACCTCAGGACGCACCGCCATCGTAGCATTGCTCAGCACGCTGACCTTGGCATTCGGAAAATAGCGGTTGCGCAGCGCGATTGTGTCGTCGATGATGCCTGCAAAGTCGGGATGTGCCGTCGGTTCGCCGTTGCCCGCAAACGTCAGAACATCGGGTTGGGGTCCTTCGGCCAGCATCAATTTCAGTTGTTTTTCGAGCGCCTCAGCCACTTCGGCGCGTGTGGGGCGCGGCAAATGCGGACGGTGGTCTTTATTAAAACCGCATTCGCAGTAAATACAGTCGAACGTACACACTTTGCCGTCGGCCGGCATCAGGTTAATGCCCAGCGACACGCCTAAGCGGCGGCTGTGAATGGGCCCGAATATGGGTGAGGGAAAAACAATGCCCTTGTGAGCTTTATTTTCAGGATATCCGTTTTGCATGATTTTGAAGAGTCATGATTTTGAATAGTTAAGCAGGTGGGCGGCGGGCAAAGCTCACCGCTCGTTTCGATGCGAAATTACGACAAATAGCGACTCAAACAAAGCTTTTTCTGTATTTTTGAGCCACGACACAGCCACGTTTCGGACAGATTACATTGTAACCGCGCAAAACGTGGGTAAGTAAGTTGATAGTTTCGGTAAATTTCACTATTTTTGCTACATAATCGACCTTTTCTCAAACGAAAAAAACTTTAACGCAAAATCTCACACATCTAATATTCATTTTTTACAAACAACATGACAGTTACCAAAATCATGAGTCGCACGCTGGCGCTCTGTCTGCTTTGTGCCATGGCAGTTGTTACTGCAACCGCACAAACCTTTCAGCGCGGCGCGCTCTACCAGTTGCTCACTGCCAACGGTCAGCAAGCCATGACGCTTGATGCCAAAGGCCGTTTAGCACTCGAGAAACGTGATGCTGCCAACCCCGGACAACACTTCAACGTGAGTGAACTTTCCGGCTCGTGGCGCTTTATCAATCCGTTCAACAACCGTGCCATCCGCACCGAGGGTGATGCTTTGGAAGCCGGTGAAAACAACGGTTCGGACGAAGCACAGTTGTGGGAAACCGAAACGGACGGCAAGTTCGTGCTCCTTATTCCCACCAACCGCCCCGAAATGGCTGCTGCCGTAACGAACGGCAACCTGGTGCTGCTGCCCAAGGCCAAAGCCAAAGGCAACAAGGCGGCACAGTTCCAAATTCAGTTGGCTGAAGCATCGGGCTTCGACGTTGCGCTCACTTACCGCATCCGCTCGGTGGCCCACCCCGAACTGGTGTTGGGTAATGGCGATTCGGGCGAGAACAATGCCCGCATCGTGGGCGAAAAGGTCGACAAGCAGAACCGTGGCCAGTACTGGAACATCAAAATGCTCGACCTGAAACGTCGTGTCGTGGAAAACGCTTTCTACACGCAAAACTTCGACGACGGCGGCGACAATGCGCAAATCACCTGGCTCCTGCAGTGGCCCGCAGCCGATGGCGTATGGAACAATGCGCAGTTTGTGTTTGAACCCGTCAAGGGACAAAAGCAAACTTACATCATCCGCTCGGCTGGCAAAAAGGCCGACAAAATGTATGCTTTGCAAAACGGTAAACTCACGGTTGCGCCTTACAATGCAGCCAACCGCGAGGCGTGGTTTACCTTCGAACAGGTGGAAAAGCCCAAAATCAAGTCGCCCTACTGGGAAGACGAAACGCGCTTTGCCGAAAACAAAGAACCCGGTGTTGCCACCTACATGCCTTACGAAACCGAAGCGCTCATGCTGGCCGACAAGGCTTACTACGACACCCCGTGGGTAACGCCGCGCAATGCCCGCTACCTTTGCCTCAACGGAACGTGGAAGTTCAACCTCGTCAGCGAACCTTCGAAGCGTCCGCTCGATTTCTACAAAGAGGGCTTCGACGTAACGAACTGGGACAACATTCCCGTTCCCTCGAACTGGGAAATGCAGGGCTACGACAAACCCATTTACAGCAACGTAGAGTATCCGCACTCCAACACGCCTCCCTTCATCAAGGCTCGCCCCGGCTTCAATGATGGTGGCAAGAATTACGGCATCAACCCCGTAGGTTCATACGTGCGTACCTTCGACCTGCCCGCCAACTGGGATGGTCGCCGCACCTTCATCCACTTCGGTGGTATTTACTCAGCCGCCTTCGTTTGGCTCAATGGTCAATATGTGGGCTACACGCAGGGTGCCAACAACGTCAGCGAGTTCGACGTAACGAAGCATTTGCGTCAGGGCAAGAACACCCTGGCCGTGCAGGTATTCCGCTGGTCGGATGGTTCTTACCTGGAATGTCAGGACATGTTCCGCATGAGCGGTATTTTCCGCGAAGTGTATTTGTTCAACACGCCCAAGGCAGCCGTACGCGACCACTACATCACCTCGGAACTCAGTGCCGACTACGCCAAGGCCGATGTGAACATTCAGCTCACCATCGACAACCGCGACAACGAACAAGCTGAAAAGAAGTTCATTGCCAAGATTTTTGCCCCCGACGGCACGCTTGTCAAGGAAACCTCGCTCAGCAGCAAGGCCCGTCACGGCGAACAGTTGAATCTCAAGTTCAGCATCGACCGTCCGCAGCTTTGGAGTGCCGAAACGCCTACGCTCTATACCGTGCGCATCATTCAGCAAAACGCACAGGGACAAGATGAAATGGCATTTGCCACGAAATACGGTTTTCGCCGCATTGAAATCAAGAATTCACTGTTCTATGTCAACGGTCAGCGCGTCATGCTCAAGGGTGTGAACCGTCACGACACATCGCCGCTTTACGGCCGTGCCACCACGACCGACGAAATGCTTCGCGACGTAACGCTCATGAAGCAGAACAACATCAACACCATCCGCACCTCGCACTATCCCAACGAGGCCAAGATGTACGCCATGTACGACTACTACGGCTTGTACACCTGCGACGAAGCCGACCTCGAAGACCACGCTAATCAAAGCATCTCCGACCGCAAATCATGGATTCCGGCCTTCGTTGACCGCATCGACCGCATGGTACTGCGCGACCGCAACCACCCCAGCGTTGTGATGTGGAGTTTGGGTAACGAAGCCGGCAACGGCGAAAACTTCCGCAACTGCTACGATGCAGCTCGCAAGCTCGATCCGCGCCCCATTCACTACGAAGGAACCCGCTCGAACGGATCGTATGGTGGCGGACGCTTCTCCGACTTCTATTCAAAGATGTATCCCGGCATGGCTTGGATGAACCAGAACACCAGCAACCTCGACAAGCCCATGTTCATTTGTGAATATGCTCACGCCATGGGTAATGCCATCGGCAACCTGACCGAGTACTGGAACATCATTGAAAGTTCAAATGCCACAGCTGGTGGTTGTATTTGGGACTGGGTTGACCAGGCCATTTACGACCCGCAGGAAATGAAAAAAGGCCAGTACCGCCTGCACACCGGCTACGACTATCCCGGCCCGCACCAAGGCAACTTCTGCAGCAATGGTGTGATTCCCGCCACGCGCCACGAAAGCGCCAAGCTCAAGGAAGTGAAGGCTGCTTACCAGCACATCAAGTTCGACGGCATGGAAAAGAATGTCGACAAGAACACCGTGACTGTGAAAATCCGCAATGCCTATTCGTTCCTCAACCTCGAAAGCATGAAGTTGAACTACGACGTGCTGAAAAACGGCTATGTAGTAGCTACGAAGTCAGTGAATCTGCCCAACACCCTTCCCGGTGCCACAGCCACGCTTACGCTCAAGTTGCCCAAGGTGAAGCTCCGCAAAGCCGAAGCGGCCGGCGAGGAAGTGATGCTCAATCTCCGCGTAGCTTTCCGCGATGCCCAACTCTATGCCGAAGCCGGACACGAAGTGGCTCACAAGCAATACGAACTCGTAGCACGTGCCGCACTGCCTGCCATCAAGGCCGACGCCAAAGCACCGCAGATGATGTCGACCGGTGCCATGCACGAAACCAAGGTGGGCAACAGCCGCGTACAGCTTACCTTCGACAACGAAACTGCCCAACTCACTGGTTTGGCTTTCAATGGCCGCAACATCATTGCCGACGGTCAGGGCTTCGTTTACGACAACCACCGCTGGATTGAAAACGACCGCTTCGGCAACACCGACAACGGCCTCAAGGCAAAGGGTACCATCAAGACGGAAACCGTCAATGGCAACCTTGTTGTGAAAACCGAACGCAAAGGCAAACTTTGCTCTACGCAGATTAACTATACCGTTTATCCGCAAGGCATTGTTGATGTCGAAGCACACTTCACTCCGCACACGCCCAATTTGCGCCGTGCCGGTTTGGTATGTATGCTCGACTCTACGCTCTCAACGCTCAACTATTACGCTTGTGGTCCGTGGGAAAACTATTGCGACCGCAAAGACGGTGTTCTCGTAGGCCGTTACACAGCGAATGTGGCCGATATGCCCGAACGCTATGTAAAGCCCCAGAGCACCGGCAACCGCGAAGAACTCCGTGAACTGGTACTCACCGACAAGTCGGGTTTTGGTGTGAAAATCGAAACTGAAGGCCGTGTAAACTTCTCAGCTTTGAAATTCACCGACAAGGACTTGATGAACAGCAACCACATGTGGGAACTCACTCCCCGTCCTTACACCGTACTCCACCTCGATGCGTGGATGCGTGGCGTAGGCAACGCTTCGTGCGGTCAGGATGTCGACACGCTCCCCATTTACCGTGTTCCTGAAAAACCCATGACTTACAAGTTGCGCATTTCATTGAAATAACCTGATTCAAAACCTTTTAAAAGGCCATTGTCCACACAACGTGACAATGGTCTTTTTTTATATATACATATCAAGGTTTCTGACCTAGTCAATACCCAACTATGCAGTTCTGGTTAAAGTAGAGGCTTGAAATGCATTATCACAAAAATCCCGGTAGCAAAATTAAAGGTTTGCCACCGGGATTTAGTCATAATATGGAATTAAGCCGGAATCGTTTGCCGATTCATGCTATTTACTTCTTGCCACACTGCTTTTTGCAAGGAGTACCACATTGTTTTTTGCAGTCTTGTTTCTTGCAGTCTTGTTTTTTGCAATCTTGTTTCTTGCAGTCTTGTTTTTTGCAATCCTTGTTTTTAGCAGGACAATCCTTGCACTTTCCCTGACCATTTTTACAGTCCTTTTTGCAGTCCTTTTGGTAAGGACATTCAGTGCATTGCTTTTTGTCGCAACGTTTTACGGGCGTTTGTGCACTTACCGAGAGGGTAAACAGAGCCATGAGGGCCATAGTCATAACCTTTTTCATAAGCGTAGGTTTTTGGGTGAATATGTTCATTTTGTGAAGCACCCGAATGTTGAGTGCCGATTCTTTAGTAAAGAAAGTCAATAGCGCAAGCACTCCGATGCCGGGTGCAAGCACAGTTTCAATGCTTCAAGGCAGCAGTTACTGCTGGTTCAGAGCCTGTTCGATGTCGCCGATGATATCGTCGATATCCTCAATGCCCACACTCAATCGAATCAAGTCAGGCGCAATGCCAGCAGCCTTCAGCTGTTCGTCGGTGAGTTGGCGATGCGTGTGGCTGGCAGGATGAAGCACACACGAACGTGCATCAGCCACATGCGTCACAATGGCAATCATTTTGAGGCTATCCATAAAGCGGATGGCCTCTTCGCTAGAGCCTTTCAAGCCAAAAGCAATCACACCGCAAATACCGTTGGGCAAGTACTTTTGCGCCAAGGCATGGTATTTATTGCCCTCAAGTCCGGCATAGTTCACCCAAGCCACTCGCGGATCGTTCTGCAAGAATTCAGCCACCCGCTGTGCATTTTCGCAATGTCGCTTCATGCGCAGGTGCAGCGTTTCGAGTCCCAAATTCAGCAGAAAAGCATTTTCGGGGCTTTGAATGCTGCCAAGGTCACGCATCAGCTGTGCCGTAGCCTTCGTGATGTAGGCCATGTTGCCGAAGCTCTCGGCATAAGTCAGTCCGTGGTAACTCTCGTCGGGTGTACACAAGCCAGGGAATTTATCGGCATGTTCCATCCAGTTGAATCGTCCGCTATCCACGATGCAGCCACCCACAGCCGTAGCATGTCCATCCATGTATTTGGTGGTAGAATGCGTTACGATGTCAGCACCCCATTCAAAGGGACGGCAGTTAATAGGCGTAGCAAAGGTATTGTCAACGATGAGAGGCACCCCATGCTTATGGGCCAAGTTCGCAAAACGCTCAATGTCGAAAATGTCACCGCCAGGGTTTGAAATCGTTTCGCCAAACACACACTTCGTGTTCGGTCGGAAAGCCTTTTCGATTTCCTCGTCCGTAGCATCAGGGTTAACAAAGGTACACTCAATGCCCATTTTTTTCATTGTCACCCCAAAAAGGTTGAAGGTACCTCCGTAAATGTTGCACGACGAAATAAAGTGGTCACCCGCCTCACAAAGGTTGAACACCGCATAAAAGCTAGCCGCCTGTCCGCTCGAAGTGAGCATAGCAGCCACACCCCCTTCGAGTGCCGCAATTTTAGCAGCCACAGCATCGTTGGTGGGGTTTTGCAAGCGCGTGTAAAAGTAACCCGAATCTTTCAGGTCGAAAAGGCGAGCCATTTGGTCGCTATTGTCGTATTTAAAGGTAGTACTTTGGTAAATAGGCAGTACGCGGGGCTCACCCTTTTTGGGCTGCCAGCCGCCCTGCACGCAGAGTGTGGATGTTTTCATATCAATCTAATTTATTTTTGGGTTGATGAGTAGGTTGTGAGCCGTAATCAGAAATTTTAGTATGTAAATCAATAATTCTCCGCCCTTATTTGTATTGCCCCGTCAGCGGTGCGCTGAGGCGCGGCATAAAGCGGTGCAGCACCCTATATGTCGCGGCGCAAATCATGGTGGCCAGCAAGGCACAGCCAACAAAGGCCACTCCCTGAAGCAACATGCCGGAACCCGCCACACTGCGCGCAACAACCGCAGTGAGTGGCAGCAACACGATGGTATGGGCAGCGTAAATAAAGAAACTGCTGTGGGCAAGCCAAGCACTGGGAGTATGTGTCGAAGCAAAAATGTGGGCAGCATGAATAGCCAGCGTCATGGCCGAAAGCACGTAGATTGACTGCGCCACCTGATTAACTGTGGAGTGCCCCATGCCAAACCAAGTGAGCACAATGGCACATAAAGGAGTCAGTACGGCAGCCGGAATCAGCCACGGGCGGGTGAAACTGACCACATCACGTCGGGTGATGCTGAACCAGGCTCCCAAACTGAAATACCAAATGCCCATGAACGAAATGCCGCCAGGGTTTGGCCACAAGCCCGTGTAGTACACAGCACCCAGCACAAGGAGTTTCCACCAGCCGCCACGTCTAAGCAAACCATAGATGAGGGGCGATAGCAGCACGATGAGCATGAGGTCGCGCATGAACCACAGCGGCTGTTGAATGGGTGCCGTGCTTGCCCCAACGGTAAAGCCCCACACATTGGTGAATGGTGCAGCCAATTCGCGACAATTCCACCATAGTCCGGGCGAAAACGGATAAGCCAGTGCATGGCCGCTCAGTTTGCTTTGCAGGGCATAGAGGCCAAAGGCTATGAGGTTCCATAGCAAATAAGGCACGGCCAGCGTAAGCATGCGTCGGCGTACTTTGCCGACATAGCAGTCAAGGCTGAACGCACTTACCTTGTAAAAGAACAAATAACCCGACAACGCAAAGAACAGAGGCACGGCAAAGGTAGGCAGTATGCCCGATAAAAAGGAAGCCAAAGTCGGTGCGCTCCCCGTTTCGATGAGTTGCCACTGGGCATTGTGCGTATGGATAAATACCACGAGCAGGGCTAGCGGAAACCGTAAGGCTGTGATGTAGTGAGTATTGCTCATGAATGTATTGGCAGGTGATTGAATCAAATAGCTTCAAACGGTAAACAGGGATGCAAATGGCATGAATCCATGCAAGCGTTGCCTGCTGCAGCCCCACCCATTGCGTTCAAGCATATTGACATATTGTTTTTAAATGGCAAATCTACAATTTTTTTGGCAGATATGGCCTTGTTTTGTCAAACAAATTGTAGGTTAAAGCACCACAGCCTACCTTTGTCGTACCCCTGTGCTTTGCGTTCTTGAGTTATTTGTTCTGTTATTTTTCGGCTTCTGACAAATGATTTTCACAATCTGTTTCAGATATGATTTGCCAGTTTCAATGAAGATACTTACCTTTGTAGAATTAGGCGATAAGTAGGTGTTCAAAATTATTTTTACATTTGAATTGCGTTATTGTGCCGTA
>ENA-OYWS01001004-OYWS01001004.1-human-gut-metagenome-genome-assembly--contig:-NODE-1004-length-10881-cov-4.137632_pt1 | contig 10881 bp, 8 predicted proteins | sample MGYA00244813_ERZ653402 | MGnify/ENA primary metagenome ERZ653402 (study PRJEB26926, sample SAMN06165021) | human gut metagenome | biome: ENVO:00009003; feature: ENVO:2100002; material: ENVO:00002003...
TTCCGTGGCTTTCGGTAACCAGTCCGGAGGTTACGAGTTACGCAATCCCTATTTCAAGGGCTGTATGGGAAGTAAGGATTTGAGCATCATCGCCTATTTACCGGGCGAAATCCAGGAAGGATGCCTTGTTTTTGAAGGATTTATGGACTTCCTGTCCTTCCTGACTTTAGTAAAGAGACAGGATTATCTTTTCCGCATGGAGAGTCCGTGTGACTATCTCATCTTGAACTCCGTTTGCAACCAAAAGAAAGTGTACCAATATCTGGAGCGTTACAGACACATCCATTGTTTCTTGGATAATGATGCTGCCGGGAAAGAAGCGACAGAATCCCTCCATAAACTATTTGAATACCGGGTTACGGACGAATCCTTCCGTTATGCCGACTACAAAGACATCAATGACTATCTGATGAATAAGAAGACTGAACAACAAGATGTTGCACAAAAACAATGAAATATGGAAACTCGCAGAGTAACAGTAGAGATTAAGCCGGACCAAACCTATTCGGTCAGTGAAGCGGCACGTTATTTGGGTATTCACCGATGTACCATCTATGTATATGTGTTACTGCCCAATCATCCGTTACCTTTCATCCAGGTTCCGGGCAAGGTAAAAATCCGTTTTCTTGGCAGTGACCTCATAGCGTTCAAGGCGGCAGGTCTCCCAAAGAGAGGTCGGAAGATAAGGGGAGATCGTGAGTAACGTCCCCTTATCTTGTTCCCGTCTAAGGATGGAAGAGATTGACGATAGTCAACCCTCTCTTACAAGCCTTGCGGCACGTATAGTATGTACCACCCTGGGGCTTTCCGTCAAAGTAGGCAATCACACTTCCGGAGTGTTGCAGCATGTAGTCGTTACGTTTCAAAAGGCAGCCTTTGAAATAGTTCTCGCTCAACACGATGACCTTATCCGCCTTGCCGAGGATAAGGTCATAGCGGTTTTGTTCCGATACATTCCATCGGCAGTTCTGCCCTTTGAATGGAACAACAGCTATCAGCTGCAAAGAAGGCAATTTCCCCTTGAGTGAAAGTACGACTTCGGCAGCCATTAGGTCAAAGCCCAATGCCATGCCACAGAAACAGCGGTATTTTCCCTGCTTGTAAGCAAGGATAACGGCTTGTTTCAGCCGTTCCCTTACTTCACTTTGCTGTTCGGATGGTATCTCTCTATGTCCTGTAAAGGCTATGGAAGCCTCCTTATAAAAATCCTTTTGTATCATTGTTTATTTACTTTATAGTGTGTCTTTGCCAAGAATATGCCACCGATAACATGTGCTCCCAACTGCTCTAATTGGTCGGAATAAGTTGCCCAAGTGATGCCGCGTGTTATCACGTCGTCAAAGGTTACGATTGTTTTATCGCAGAACCACTTTTCATCAAAAGTGATGATGTTCACTTTCCGGATTTCCTTTTCCAATTTGCGGTTTTCGTGGATGGCAAGCCGTCCGCCGACTACCTTTACATGGTCAAAGCCGTTGATAGCTCCGGTCAGTTCACATACTCTTCCGCAAAAAGCCTTGTAGCGAAGTTCGTTCTTCTCGTTGGTAGATGCCGGAACCGGAATGAAGACGATGCTCGAACACTTTTCACCATATTGTTCCTTCATGCTTGCTGCGGTCATTTGTGCCACTGCTTCAAAACTTCTTCCGTCTTTGAAGTCATATACCATCTGTCTGTCAGCGATTTCCTTTTTACCCACGTTGCGGATGCGCTTGGGAAAATACTTGCAGAACCAAGTCTGAGGTTTTGCCAACTGCTGTTTGAGGTTATTGTCAATCTGTGCCATACGCTCTGATTTTTTTCCCTTTTGTTTTGCTGTTTTGCAGCTTGACCGAAGGGATGTTTTTTGCTTTTTTCAGAGTGCTGGCAACCACCAACGAAGGCAAATTCAGGGCAGAAAATACGCTCAACTTGTTTGAGGAAGATTTTCTGCAAGGGATTTGACGCCTTGGTGGGGCAGCAATACCTTTGCAAAAAAATATCCTCGCAGGTAAGATGATAAAACGGAAGTGTTGTATTCAACCTATACCCTTGGAAGAACTTCCATCATCGTATGCAGTTCTAATTTATTTTTAATTCCATTGACTTTCAGGCAGACCTGCCAAAACGGATTGTCCGTCCGCTTCTCCTCGGCACAAATTTCCGGGTCAATGGCATCCACGAACGACTCTATCTCTTTGACGAGATTGCCAATCTTCCCATCTTTCATTTTTGCAGTGAAAGAAAAAGGTACTCCGCTAAGCGTTTTTCGATGAAAATCAATATAAAGCTCTCCATCCTTGTACCGGGGTTTAGCACTCCATCCAAGCTGGATGGCAGTAGCAAATACAATTGTAGTCATACACTTATCTTTAATTGTCTGTTTGATACCTGCCTTATCCGTGTATGGACAAGGCAGGTTGTTTTCACTTTACACTATCACTCAATAGCCCATTCTTGCAAGGAATTCCTGCAGCCGGCTGTCCCGTAATTTCTTCAGTGGAACCGGACGAAAGTCTTCCTGCTGCCTAACTTGTAGCTTGCCGAAGCCCTGTCTGGTCAAATCCAGTTCGATTTCCGAGAGCTCGTTCAGGGAAATGTAGCCATACTCATCCTCCATCAGTCCGATGACGATACCGAACAGAATGGTGTCGTTGCCTTCCTTTTCACCTTCAAGAATGAACCACCGCACGCCACCGAGCGCAAAGATGGCACGGCAAATAGCGTCCTTTCCCTTGCCGTCCTGGGAATAGAGAGGAAAGCCTTTCAAGGCTTCCTCCAACTGCGTTGTCATAAGTCTGCACATTATTATATTATTTAGAGGTTGGAAATTCGGGGTCAAAAATCAAGTCACACTCAATGAGCCGTTGATAGGCTTCTGCAGAAAGCCGTGATGCCCACTCATTGCGGTCATCGTATCTTCCCTGCTGATAGTTGTATGCCAGCTGCTTCATAAAGCCGAGAAACACCTTGAACATCTGCTGTTGCAGGTAGCGGTGCGCTCTGGTCAGTTCCCTGCCAGTCTGGTCAGGTGAACACATACTGCCATTTACGAAGTTGGTGAACTCTTGGGCAAAAGCCTTGTCACGTTCGGAGATGGCAGCTCCGGATAATTCGGGATAATCCATAGTTAAAACAATTTAGATGGTTGCGATTCCGATTCTTCTCCCTCTTGTGAAGCCCTTTAGAGCTTCTTGGTCGGGAAAACCGTTTTTTCGTGCCTCCTTACACTGCGGACACCAGGGGAATAAGGCAAGTGTGAGGACAGAGGACTTTACGGAATACCCAATTTGGCACAAATTGTGGAAGGCTGCCGGAAAGTACTCCGCCCGAAAGCGTCAGCGCCACTTGACGTTTCTCCCGTCCGCAGTACCTTTGCACGTACAAAACGAGTTGGACCAAGAAGCTCCAAAGGTTTTCAAGACTTTCCCGACTAGGACTCCAAGGGAAAGAATTAGTTCTAACAGGTCATCTCAAACATATTCCTTAGAAAGTCCGCGTAACCCAGCATCCCGACCGTCTTGAAGATGCGCATCCCCGAAAACCGTTGCCATTGTAAGAACCTACAAAGTGAAGCGAAGCGAAGCCTTGCAGGTTCTCTCTATGGCAACGGACTGGAGTCCTCCGCTTGTTGTAAAAGCCTATCAGCCGAGCTTTGCTTGGTGTCACTGACACGGAGCAAACCGGATGACGCATCCTCCCCAAAAGGTCGTCAATTTCGGCATCGCATGAAATACGATAGGTCGGAAGTGGTGACCAACATCTGTGAGCTAACCGTATAAACCATTCGATGGCTCTACTTCCGCAAGCGTCAGCCTGCGTTCGGTAGAGCCATCGAGCAAGTTATCATTTGTAGATATGTTTTCCAACCTCATTGACACTGTGAGAAACAGCTGAGTAGAGCGAAGTGTAACCCTGCTGCTTCTCTCTGTGGCAATGAACTGAATCTTTCATTTGTAGCAAAAGCCCTATCAGCCGAGCTTTGCTTGGTATTGCAAATACGGAGTAAACCGGATGGCATATTCTTCCCAAAAGGTCGTCACTTCCGGCATCGCATACAATACGATTAGTCGGAAGTGGTGACCAACATTTAAGAGCAAATTGCAAAAAGCAATACTACAGTTATAACTATGTTGTATAACAGCAGAATTGCCTTTAATAATAATGAAGCACAGTTACTTTTTATTATCTATCGGTCTGTATGCATTGAAGTCATTGCTGACTGATGTCATTCGGATTGAAAATTTCAACAGAAGTTAGTTCACTACTTGTTTTATAATTCCCAATCAAATCACCCCGAAAAACTTTCTCAGCTTCCAGCCTCTTACCCTTTTCTATCTTGTGTATGAGAAGAATATCGTTTGGAAGAAGACTGCTATTCGAAGCTTGGATGACTTCCAATGCCTTTTCTTCATGAAACATGATCACCTTGAATCTGACCACACGATCCATGTACTTGACGTATATTTCCGTATTTACAACCAAGGACTTTACATACACTGCCGTATCTTGAAATCCCCATATACTATCTACAGAACGAGCCAGTAGGTAAGCATCCCATGTAGAGTAACCTAAGTACAATGCAATGGTATTAAGCGTATAGGAATTTGTGCGATGGTCATCATCAATATACCCCAACAATCTTTTTAGCGTGGTTATGCCGATAGAACGTTGTGTAACCTCCAATATCAGTTTTGCCAACACCTCAAAATCTTTAGCCTGATCAAAAAGAAGGCCGGATTTTGATTTAATATCGTCAATGACTATGTTGCTCAGTATCATTATAATTCCACTTTTATGAATGAATAATTATCATCCATGTCAGAAGCCATGTCATTCAAACACTTCAGATTGGTATTGTCACTTGACGCCATATATTCCTCTACGGGAAGCTGTTTATGAAAACCATCTGAACACAATAAGAATACATCGTTCTTCTGGGCAGATACCACTTTAATAGGAATTTCATCTTTAAGCTCATCACCCATGACGGCGCGAGTTACTATTGCTCCATATTTCTCATAAATCGAGGGCGTTATATTCACTTTAGCAGACAGCTGCTGCACGATGGAATGATCTGTTGTACAGGTCATCATCTCGCCATCACTGTATTTATATACTCTACTATCACCCAACCAAGCAATATATGCCTGGCTATTGAGTATCAAAAGGACAGCAATAACAGTTCCCATCTTTTTTCCACCCAATTCCATTCGTTTAACCATAAGGGCATCGTTGGCAAAAGCGATTGACTCCCTTATTAAATCTTCCGGAGAGTAATTTGTCATATTTTTCTCTATAAAACTCACAATTTTTGTAGCCACGGTCTGAGCGGCTATCTCACCATGTGAGTAGCCACCCATACCATCAGCTAAAACAAATATTGCAGAGTCAGCAGACAGTGACCGATGGATTACATAATCCTGATTCACTGTTCTGCTTCCTTTATTTGAATATTCTGTTATGTTCATTCTTTTACAGCTTGTATCGTATCACCACCATGTTTTGTTACACGTGGACGAATACTGATTTTTATAGGACGCTGGGTTATTGCCTTATCAGTAGCTTTGTTTGCCCACAGATATGCTTCACCAGAACCCAATGCAGCCATTTCTGTGGCTGTTAAGGTCTGCAGCGGAGTTATCGCTTTCTGAACATGCTTAACCCAGGCTGGTGAACTGAATCGGTGCATCACAACCATGGAACTTAGTTCTATAATTTCCGTAGGTAAGCTCATCGGATCCTGGCTTGCAATCATGATGGAAACGCCCTTATGACGCATCTCTCGGATTGCGGTCGTAATAGAATCCACCAGTTCCTTGTTGTTCATGTATTTATGCGCTTCATCAAAGACGATGAACTTATTGAAAGCCTTTCCGTCCACCGTCATCACACTTGAGAAGATATTAAGCATGACAACAAACAGACCAAGAGCTTCCTCTTTTTCAATAAACTCGTCACGCAAATCGACTATAATCAATCTTCCCGGACGGAGATATTGCTGCAGCTTACAGCCGTCAGAAATATACTCCTCTGCAAAATCCAATTTTGTATTGGCTAATGCCCTCTGAGAAGTAGAAAGGTGGTCGCTGCTTGCAACACCTTGGCGAATATTTGCCAACGACATATTGTAGCGACATGCTTTCATGATCTGTTTGAGTTCTTTGATATAAGCAGAGTCATTGCCTAAAGCAGCCAAAAGGAACAACCAGTCTCGTACAGCCAGCTCAGAAGAATCAAAACCGATGGCATGTACCTCCAAGTCCGGATATTGAGCCTTGCGTAATTCCACTTGTGCTTCGGGGGCAAGGAGGATAATATCCTTGACAGAGTGGGCTTCAGCACCATATTCAGCCTTTAACTTAGCCAACTGACCAGCTTCATCATTAGGATATACCATCGACGTGAACTCGGGGGCATAATCCATGCTTTCACTGTAGTGGAAAATAACCCCGGCCATAGGAGCAGGCAGTTTGTTTACCTTAGAATACTGCTTCAGGACCATTTCTGTGACAGAACCGATGGTGTAACTCTTACCAGCACCCTGTACGCCAAACAAGCTGATTGTATTACACTCGTTCAAGTCCATACCAATCACGCGCCCATTCGAAACCATTTTTCCTAATACACCGAATTGGGGAGAATCACTGTTTTTCCCAACGATGACATCTACCAGAGGTTCCTGATAATTCGGATCGGTTTCAGGCTGGTGCACCGGTACATCTACAGGGTCTGCCGGTAATGGATGATCATCTCCAGTACCATTTTCTTCACTGCCTGCATCGGCCTCAGGAACTTTGGGTTCGGTATGTATAGAATCGACCGCAGAAACTTGTCCTTCCGATTCAGGACAGGTTTCTACAGTTGCTGTTTGTGAATTGTCTGACTCTTCTTCCGGATGGTCAAAGATTACAGAATGGTTTTCTGTTTTCACCTTAGCTGAATTTTCAGTCTTCGACACAACAGAATCGGCTTCCGGTTCCTTCGGAACAATCACTTCATAATCCGTGTCAATATGCGTTGATACTTCAACGGGCTGAACAGGTTTTGGCTGAGCTTCCATACCTGTTGTAGCTACACTGAATGTCGGCTCAAAGAAATTGACAAAGTCATTGTCTTGAGCTTCCAGAATTTGAGTCTTCAAGTCACTATTTTCATCGAGTATCTGCTCAATGACCGGATTACCCATCGTGTAGATTAGCGTATCACCATAGAAATCCTTCTTTTGACGTTCAGTTTGCATGAAATCAAAGATTACGCCAAGCCGTTTGAAACGGACGGAATAACCATCAGAGAGTTTGCTCAAAAATACTTTGTATTCATGAGCCTTATCCGGATTAAGTTGTCCATATCGTAACGAGCGATTGATGTAAAATTCCAGGAGCGACTTTAATTCCAGCACTTTCAGTTCACGGTCAAGTCGGTCATGGCCATCCACCGCAATTTCAAAATGGGAGCGAAGTGCCAGAATGGTATTTTCAATCTGGTTGACAATCTTCATGTGCAGTTCATCAGCCTGATAATAGGCATTTCTACATTTGATCTCAACCACATTAAATAAGATTTCCTTGCGCTTAACATCAATCTTGACAACAAGATTATCTGCACGTTCTTGGTTTTCGCTATCCAAATCAACGAATAACTCTTTATGCAGATCAATCGGAATCATGATTGATTCTGTCGTGATACCTTTCTTTTCCAGGAAGCGTTTGGTCAAGGTGGTACCTATAACTTCAAATCCTTTCCGGGATGTTGTATTGACTTGCATAATCAACGAGCTGCTCACGGAACGGACATCCTCCAGAATTTGCTTGAAGTTCTCCTTGTCTTCAATATCAATTCCATACTGCTTGAAAAGCGGAACCATCAAGGACGCAATTTCGCTGGTAGGTTTCGTGGTCAGATAAGAAGATATACCTGTCGCTTCATCATTCGGGACATAATCCAACAGATACGGGACATCGGAATCACCGCAGGGAAGATCATAGAATTCAGGTCCCATATTCTTGTCGAACGTAATCACCCAATCGCTGCTGTCATGAATGAACGACAGCAACATCATATCACTCTCCTTCAAACGGAGTGTTGTTGCCGGTACAGATTCTTCAATGGTAGAAGAAAGCATTTTACCAATCACTTCCTGTAAACGGGCAAACAAGCTAACTTCCAAATTCGCCGATTCTGATACTGGCTTCGGCAAGCTCTTGTTGGAATAATAGCGATTCCAAACGAATGTTTTACCAATCGGCTTCGCTTCTACTATATCCCTGCAAATGGTACCATTCAAGAAGAAAGAGCGGCTCAGCTCACTTGGGCGAGAGGGCTCTGTACTTACAATAAACGGATTTACCAGGAAAGACAGATGAGCTTGATAGTCATCATGCTTGTTGATAAAGTCACTTGTCTTATTTAAAGAAAAGCGAAGCTTGGGGAACAAGCGGTTAGCAGAAGCTTGTGAAAATACTTCCGCATCATTGGCAACAGCCGATTCCGGGTCAAGCAAATCCTTGAAAGATTCGCCAGACTGCAACATGTTTTCATCAGTAAACAGTCTGATTTCATAGGTCAGTTCATGCCCGATTCCAATCTTTTCCAAGCGTACCAATGCTTCTGCAAATGTAGCAGCATCTCCTGCGTTAAACAAATTGATTACCAATTTGTCCGTATAGGGATGAGACACGCTGTAGTTGAACAGATGGCGTACCACCAGGTCCAGATTCACATCACTATCAATGCGCTTTTCCCTTGCCACATTCAACAGCATGGAAACGTAGGATTTCAACTGACGATTGCCTGAAGAAAAAGCCTCTTCTGACTGGGTCGGTTGTGCATAAGCGCCCCAGCCAAATGTCAGTTCACCGATGTACTGATAGGCTTCCTTCAGCGGGTCATCACTCAATACGATAGGCGCTACATTCATAGGTATTTGACCCTGAAAAAGCTTGTCCAATTTCCGATACCATGCTTTTCTATACTTTGGATTCTCAATGGTACGCTCTTCCCAGTCTTGATACAGTTCATAGAGATTTACAATCCAAGCCAGTCGCAACGGGTGCAAGGGACTGATCATCTTAATCTTGGTCTTACTGCCATCAGGCATTTCTACCGACAATAGAACTGTATCAATATTTTGAAGTTTGACGACAGCTTCCGTGCTCAGGTCTTTCTCCAATTCTTCTCTGAGCCAAGCATCATACTCAGACAGATAAGCTTTAATCAAGCCCAAATTGCTGGTGAAATCCAAAGTGCTGGTCAAACCGGTTTCGTCTTCTGCTGACTCTCTGATGATAGCAAAGAGGTCTTCTCTCAATGCTCCCAATTCGTTTGGAATATGAATATCAGACACAGGAACGAACAACGGTTCACGAACGGCAGTATCATTCGGATTCATCAAATAAGCATCTGTAGGATTACCGCCGAGCAAAGCCTCGATGTAACCAAAATCATTCGCATTTTTCAAGAAGGTGGATTCGAGTTGGATCAACTTCTTTGACATTTGAATTTGGTAAGCATAAGCCGCTCCAAAATCAAAATGATAGGTGTTGTTGAGATTACCATCGACCCACCGATTGCGATCAACGCCATCAGTTGGAATCTCTAGGTCTTCATTTTTAGCCAAATGAGCCGAGCGATAGAGTATGATGGCCTGTGTGTAGCTGTTGACTTTGGCACGTTTGTCAATCTGACCTTCGGGCACTTCTCCATCGTTCACAATGGTAAATACAGCAGATTCGTTACAGTAAGCAACATGGTGTTCCAAGCGATACTGTTCCATCTGAAGGTTGGGATTCTCTTTCTTGGCTTCTTCCCAAGCTGCCTGTACCTGGTCCTCCTTGAACATTTTCTTTTGCTCAAGCACAATGCCATTCTCATCTAAAGCTCGCACACGAAGCAGATAGTCACCTTCGTCAAACATGCCGTCTGCAATGTTCACTGACATCTTGCGTGTAGCACGTTTGTTGGTTCCTACCTTGGCTTTTTTGATTACACCCACCTCTGAAAAGTCGTCGATGTCAACCAACGCAATTTCGAAAGAAACAATGGCAGGGTTATCTTTAGGCGCAGGGTCGGTTGTAATGGTGAAGGAAACTTTTGATTTCTTCTCCGACAAGATGTTCAGGACAAAATTCCCTTCTTCATCCTTGACCAATTCTTTCTTAGAATCCTTACCTGTATTCAAGTCCACCATGACCTTTACAGGTCCTGAAGAACCTATTTCAAGCCAAGGCATCTTCGCATAATTAAATTCCGGATGTTTGCAAAGAATACACTCAAACAGTGAGTTGGCATCGTTCAAAGAATCATCAGAAGTCAAGAAGGTCATGAGCGCACGCTGAATGGTTCCTCTTTCAATCGGAAGAGAAGCTATACGGTCAGCTGCAGTCAAAGAAAAATCAGCAAGAATGGCCGATGCTTTTTCTTTGTTCAGCATAAAACGTCTGCGGACAGCATTCTCTTCTTTGAAAAGTTCACTGTCCGGCCACATGCCAAATACGAACAACCCATTTCCCCAAGCCTCACTTGAATAGTGGTTCAGTTCAAGATACAGGATATAGGAAATAAGATCACTCATGTAGGCATGCACTTCATCCCTTAATAGTTCGAAGATTTGGGACCAGTTCGACCTCTTTTCTTCGGGCATCTCATCCATCAATTTATAGATAAAGGAATCCTGAAGGTCTGATGCCGACAAGTTTTGGAACGTAGCATCACCATAGGAGTCTTCAGCCGATGTTCTACTGTTGGTCGGGACCAAAATCAATACCGCTTTGGACGGGTCATTTCTCAATTCAATGAGTTTCGTTGCATGGATATATTCATCCCCTTTTTCCTCTTCCGAGAGGATGAATACAGACCTGTCTCTTATACACATCTCCGAGCCCACGAGACTAGGCATGATCT
>ENA-OYWS01001025-OYWS01001025.1-human-gut-metagenome-genome-assembly--contig:-NODE-1025-length-10725-cov-9.775539_pt1 | contig 10725 bp, 8 predicted proteins | sample MGYA00244813_ERZ653402 | MGnify/ENA primary metagenome ERZ653402 (study PRJEB26926, sample SAMN06165021) | human gut metagenome | biome: ENVO:00009003; feature: ENVO:2100002; material: ENVO:00002003...
ATGGTGACCCATTCGCCGTTCGTGCCGAGGAACCAATCACGCATGTGGTCGATAGCCGCAGAAGCTGCGGAGGCCGCCGAGCTCGCACCGCGAGCTTCGATGACGGCCGCACCGCGCTTGCCGACTGTCGGCAGGAACGTGTCGCGGTACCAGGCTTGGTCGACGCATTCGGTTGCCGGCTTGCCGTCAATGGTGGCAAAGCGGATATCCGAGTACATGGAGGGAGCGTGGTTGCCCCAGACGCAAAGCTTCTTAATCGAGCAGACGGGCTTGCCGGTCTTGGCCGAGAGTTGAGCGAGCGAACGGTTGTGGTCCAAACGCAGCATCGCGGAGAAGCACTTGGGAGAAAGACTCGGAGCGGACTTCATGGCGATCGAGGGCGACAACGACGCCGCCGTCGCGCTCGCCAAGAGCGTCGGCGTCGATATGGACGGTGTGGACAAGACCTGGGGCAACGCCCTCTACGAGACCTTCGACCAGAAGGTCGAGGAGACGCTCATCCAGCCGACGTTCATCACCATGTATCCCGTCGAGGTCAGCCCGCTCGCCAAGCGCAGCCCGTCCGACCCGCACCTGACCGAGCGCTACGAGATGTTCGTGTGCGGCTGCGAGATGGGCAACGCCTTCACCGAGCTCAACGACCCGATGGATCAGTATGAGCGCTTCAAGGCGCAGGTCGAAAAGCGCGCCAACGGCGACGACGAGGCGGAGATGATGGACGAGGACTACGTTATGGCTCTCGAATACGGTCTGCCCCCGACGGGTGGTCTGGGCTTCGGCATCGACCGCTGCGCGATGATGCTCTGCGGCACGGATTCCATCCGCGATGTGATCCTGTTCCCGACAATGAAGACCCTGGAACCAAAGCGGGCTGAAAACAAAGCCGAAAAAGCAGCGGTAAATGGTTCTGCAGAGGATGCAACTGTGTCCGCGCCAAGCGTACAGATTGATCTTTCCAAGGTGAAAATCGAGCCTTTGTTTGCAGATGATGTAGACTTTGAGACATTCAGCAAGTCTGATTTCAGAGTGGTTAAGATCGAAGCCTGTGAGGCAGTGCCGAAGTCCAAGAAGCTCTTGAAATTCACACTGAATGACGGAACAGACCGGAAACGCACCATTTTAAGCGGTATTCACGAGTATTACGAGCCGGAAGAGCTGGTAGGCAAGACGCTGCTTGCCATCACCAATCTGCCGCCCCGTCCCATGATGGGCATTGAGTCCTGCGGGATGCTGATCTCCGCCGTCCACCACGAGGCGGGCGAGGAAAAGCTGCATCTGCTGATGCTGGACAACCACATCCCCGCCGGGGCAAAGATGTACTGATACAACCAACGAGGGAGGCACCGTCTCCCTCGTTTTGTCTATGGAAAAGCCTCTGCTTTCGTTTGGTGAAAGCAGAGGCTTTTTGCCATTATGTGGATTCCCGTTCCAGAATGCACGGGGAGGTGCAGTAGGATTGGGTTTGTAAGTTGGGTTTGCGTATCCGCTGTAAAACAAACCGGGCGGCGTTGACGCCCATGTCGTGCATGTCCACCTCCACGGCCGTGATGGCCGGGTCTGTCAGCATGGAAAAGGGGTAGTTGTCAAAGGTGAGCAGCGCGATGTCCTGCGGAACCTTCAGACCTATCCGGCGGATGTATTGCAGGCAGTGCAGAGCAAGATGGTTATTGCTGCAAAGCAGCACCTCCGGCCGGGGGCGGCGCATCAGCAGACCGTACAGTGCTTCATCGTCCAGAGCGTAGGGCGACTCATTGCAGACGACCTCAACGCTCAGTTCCTCCTCCGACATGACCTGATTGATCCCCCTTAAACGGCTCTGGGACAGGGCGTCGTTTTCCTGTCCCGTGATAAAGGCCATTCTCCGGTAGCCTTTGTCCAGCAGATAATTCGCGGCGATCTGCCCCGCCTGCTCGTGATTGACGTCGATCCAGCAGATATTGCACCGGAATCCCGGCTTCCCGATGACCAGATAGGGGAAATCCACCCGGGAAAGGATCGCGGCCAGCTCTGGGCTTAAAACGAAAGCATGAATGATGAGCGCGTCCGCCTGCCGCTGCTGGATGATGTCCCGGATGTAAAGGGGCGCCGCCTGTTTCGTCAGCGGTTTCAGGGTCAGGGAATAGTCCTTGCCGTCCAGATACGTGGCAATGCCGGAAATGATCTCGAACATATGGGGGTTTTCAAAGGCAATGTTCTGGTAGAAATCCGTGATGAACAGCACCGTGCCGCTTGCCTGCCGGGCAAAATTCTTGGCTCGTGCGTTGGGGCGGTAGCCGAGACGGTCCGCAATTTCCCGTATCGCCGCCTTGGTCTGGTCGGGGATGGTGTAGCTGTCGTTCAGCGCCTTGGAAACCGTGGCAATGGATACCCCTGCCTCTTTCGCCACGTCATAAATCGTCACCGCCATGAATCTGTTCCTCCCGTACTTCATACTCCCATGCACCGATTATGTCATGATTGCCGCCTTTTTTCAAGAGCAATCTGCCTGTCTGCAGTGCGGGAATGGGTGCGCCGCCCAGATTCATGGTGACTGTGATCCTTGTATTCTCCCAATTCCGGCTGTAGCTGTAGGTCTTCCCTGCCGCGAAATTCGTCACGAAATCGCCGTACCGCAGGGCGGGGTGCGCCTTGCGCAGGGAGATTAGGCGGCGGTAGATATCCTCCAGCGGGTGAGATTTTCCCCACGCCATCGCCTGGCGGTACTCGCTTTCGCTCAGGCCGCAAAGCCCCTTTTCATCCCCGTAAAACACGCAGGGCATACCGGGGAAGGTCATTTGCAGCAGCACCGACAGCTCCATTTTGTCGGTATTCTCCCCGCACAGGGACAGATACCGGCTGACGTCATGGCTGTCCAGCAGATTCAGCTGGGCAAACAGGGCGTTTTCCCGATAGCGCAGCAAAAGGGTGGAAACATTGGTATCGAAGGTTTCCGCATCCACCGTTTCCTCCGCGAAAAATCTGCGGCAATACCGGCGGAAATCGTAATTCATCGCGGAATCCATCATATCCCCGTTCAGATAATGGGCGGCGTTTTCCCAGACCTCCCCGACGATGATGGCATCCGGCTTTGCCGCCTTTACCGCGGTACGGAACGCGCGGAGGAAGCCGTCGTCCAGCTCGTTTGCCACGTCCAGCCGCCAGCCGTCGATGTCAAACTCCCGTATCCAGTAGACGCCGACGTCGCAGAAATACTGCCTTAAATACGGGTCGGCGGTGTTTGTTTTCGGCATACTGGCAACGTAGGAAAAACAGGTATATTCCGGAAGCTCGCCGGGAGCGGGAAGCTTTGGCTTCGCCGGTAGCTGGTAGAAACAGGAATAGTATTTTGACTCCATACCGTTCCGCAGAACATCCTGAAACAGGAAATGGCTGCTGCTGATATGGTTGAATACGCCGTCCAGCAGAACCCGGATACCAAGGGAATGGGCTTTCTCCACCAGCGCGCGGACATCCTCTTTGCTTCCCATATGTGGGTCTACCTGGTAGTAATCGAGGGTGTCGTACCGGTGGTAAGATTCGGCCGCGAAAATCGGGTTCAGATAAATGCAGTTGAACCCCATGGACGCGATATAATCCAGATTCTCCGTAACGCCCCGGATGGTGCCGCCCAAACCGGTTTTCCCATCGGAGCCGCCGGAAAGCGTCCGGAACCCGTCGGCGAAGCTGTCCGGGAAAATGTTGTAGACAACGGCGTCCTTCGTCCATTCCGGGACGGAAAGCCGGTCAGCGCGATGGTTGAAGGGAAGCTGGAAATAATCCGCCCGGGTGGGCGTTCCGGCCATTTCGTAGCAATCGCCAAAATAGCAGAGCGTCTCCGCCCCGTCCGACAGTTCAAACCAGTACGCAATACGCTCAAGCTTTGTTTCCAGCCGAACCTCGTACCAGTCAAAATACCGGTCTTCCCGGATTTTTTTCATGGGCAGGCAGGCAAAATCCAGCTCCGGCGCCATGGCGGCGCGGTCGGCATAAAAGAAGCGGCAGCTCTGCGCCTCGCCTTTTCCGGTTCGCAGACGGAAAACATAGTGGGTAGCGTCCGTGGCAAACGCAAATTCGCTCAATGGTCTATGGTAAATTGTTGCGGGATTCATACATTATCCTTTCACCGAGCCGCCGACGACGCCGGCAACGTAGTATTTCTGCATTCGAATAAAGAGCAGCACCACAGGGATCGCCACGATCACCGCACCGGCGCAGAAGACGGTGTAGTATTCGTAGATATTCGTCTTATCCACCATGGTGTACAGACCCTTTGCGACCGTAAAGTTGTTGTAATTGTCCTTCATGATGACCGACACGAAGATATAGTCCACGATGGGGTTAATGAAGGCATTGATGGCCGTGGTCGCAATCACCGGCTTGGCGTTGGGCAGTATGATCTTCCAGAAGATCGTACTGTTGGTCGCGCCGTCCAGGACAGCGGCCTCGTCCAGAGATTTGGGGATGGTGTCAAAATACCCCTTGGCGATGTAGTAGTTCAGCGCCGCGCCGCCGGAATACACCAGAATCAGCGCCAGAAGCGTCTGATCCAGACTTACCGCCTTCATGAAATGGTAAATGGCGATGATGCTCATAAAGCCGGGGAACATTCCCAGAACCAGAGACGCATTCATCAGGAATTTCCGGCTGGGGAAACGAAGCCGGGAGTACACATAGGCGACCATCAGCACCAGAATCGTGGTGATGGCACAGCTGCACCCGGCGACCAGCATCGTGTTGCCGAACCATCGGGGAAAATCAAACAGCTTCCTGTCTGTAAACAGTCGGACGTAATTACCGAAGGTGAAGCTTTTCGGCCAGAGGTAGGAGGTATACGCCCCCTGCTCCGCTCGGAAGGAAGACACGACCAGCCAGAAGACCGGCACCAGCCAGAGCATTGCCAGAACCGCGATCACCACATTCAGCGCCACTGAGGAAACAATCTTGCGCCTGCGCATATTTTTCATTGAAACTGATCCTCCTTCTTCACGGCGCCTGTCCGGTTATACACCAGCAGGGAGCAGCTGCCCACCAGCATAAAGATAAAAATGCCGATGGTCGATGCCAGAGAGTAGTCATTCCGGTTCACGGTCAGCTTGTACAGCCATGTGACCAGCAGGTCAGTCTTACCGGCCTGATAGTAGTCCAGCGAGAAGGGGCCTCCGGCAGTGAGCAGGTATATGACGTTGAAGTTGTTGAAATTCGTCACGAAGGTAGTGATCGTCGCGGGGGCCGTCACGAAGAACATATAGGGCAGCGTGATGGAAATGAACCTTCTGACCGGCCCCGCGCCGTCCATTTCCGCGCTTTCGTACAGCTCGGCGGGGATGTTCATCAGTACCCCGGAAAAGGTCATCATGGTGTAGGGAATGCCGATCCACATATTCACCACAACGACTACAATTCGCGCCAGCGTCGGGTCCAGCAGGAAGGGCAGCGGCGCGCTGATCAGTCCCAGCTCCTGCAGCAGCACATTCACCGCTCCCGCAGGCTCCAGCGCCCGGGAGATCAGCAGCAGGCTCACGAACTGGGGGATGGCGATGGCAATGACGAAGCAGGTGCGCCACACCTGTTTGAGCTTCACCAGCTTGCTGTTGATGGCGACGGCCAGCAGCATACCGAGGATGTAATTCGTAAACGTGGCAAGAATCGCCCAGACAATCGTCCAGCCAAGCAGGCCGAAGAAGGTGTTGGTCTTGATCTCGTTGCCCAGAAAAATATCCGTCACGTTGGTCATGCCGACCCAGGTAAACAGATTTCCGGGGGGCTGGTGATCCGCGTCGAAGTTGGTAAACGCAATGAGGATCATGAAAATGATGGGCAGCAGCGTAAACAGCACCAGCGTCAGCATGGGCATGGAGAGCAAGGTTATATGAAAGCGCTCATTCGTCAGGCTGTGAAGATCGTCCCGGAAGCTCGCGATTTTCCGCCCCTCCCGCAGATTCTCCTGCGCATGCCATGAATCCCGGATGTTCGCGTACCAGATGTACAGGAACACCGCAATCACCGCCAGCGACAGCACGCTGTAGAGAAGAATCAGCATGGAGTTGTCGCCGGGGAATCTCTGGTAGATCTGTAAGTCCTCGTTCCAGACCTTCCGCTGGGTCTCCGTGCCCAGCGTGAAGAATTTACTCAGATACTGCAGCGCAAAATTTTTAAGGAAGCAGAAAAACCCGATCTGGGTCAAAAGATAGATCAGCCCGCGAACGTACTGCTTATAGCGGATGCAGCCAGTTCCCATGATAAAAAACGACAGCCGTGTCCAGAAGCTGCCCTTCGCGGCGGCGCAAAGAAGTATATTCCGTTTTGTGTTTTCTTGCATGGATATCCCTCCGTGAGCATGGGATGGCGAAAAGGGGCTTTTTTACAGCCCCTTTTCGGAATCAAATGAACTTATCCTGCCAGCGCCTGCTCCACAAGCCGATCCAGCATGGTCTGCAGATCGCCGGTGGAATGGGCTTCCAGCTCCGCGCCGAAGGCTTCGGCGGGCGTCCAGAAGCCGCCCAGAACCATCTGGGAAACGGCGAACTCGCTCTGTGCGTTCAGAGCCTGAAGCGCCAGATTGGAGGCGATGGTGTCGTCGGCCAGTGCGTTGACGTTGGAGGGGCCGTAGTTCAGCACGTTGTAGCGCTCGATCTGGGCTTTCTCGCTGGTCAGGTACTCCGCCAGCTCCATGGAGTCCACGGGATAGGCGGTCTGGGAGTTGACGCCGTAGATCTTGCAGCCAAGGAAGGAGCCCATCTGAACCTGCTTGCCGTCACAGGTGAAGGTAGGCAGCTTGCAGCAGCCGTAGTTGTCGCCCAGCTTTTCCTGAATCGCGGAGGCGACCCATGTGCCGGACACGCCGCAGGCGATGGCGTCGCCGATGCCGCCCGCCAGAACGGAGTCATCACCGGTGACAAACGCGGGGTCGTTGCAGAACGCCCGGATCGCTTCCGCGGCGGCAAGGCCGTTGGCGTTGTTGAAGTCGATGACCTGCTTGCCGTCCTCGATGGTCAGCGTGCAGCCGTTGCCAAGGAAGAAGGAAGCCAGATACCAGCCGTTGGAGACGTCCATATGTACCTTCTTGCCGGCAGCGTTGGCAGCTGCCAGAATGCCGTCCAGCGTCTTCAGGTCGTCCTCGGTGAACACGGACTTGTCGTAGTACAGAAAGTAGCCGTTATCGGAGGTCATGGGATAGCCGTACAGGGTCCCGTCATAGGTCGCCGCGTTGATGGAACCGGGGGTGTTGGCGGCAATGATGGCGTCGGTATTCCGGGTCACCTCGTACAGGGCGTCGGCCTTGACCAGATCCACCAGCTGGTCGTCCGCAAACAGGAACACGTCAGCGGCAGCGGCGGGGTCTTCCAGATAACGGGCCTTGCCGTCCACAGCGCCCACGGCGCCGTATTCAAAGGTGTATTCCTTCTCGGGATGCTCGGCGGCAAATTCGTTGCAAAGCTTTTCGGTCAGCTCCAGCTCGCCCTGATCCGCCCAGACCTTCAGGGTGACCTTTTCCTTTTCGCCGCTCACCACGGCGGTTTCGGCCTGCGCCTTTGTATTCTCCACAGTGGGAGAAGCGTCCTCAGCCGGAGTGCTGGAACAAGCCGCCAGCATACCAGCGGTCATCAATACTGCCATCAGCAGCGCAATGATCTTCTTCATAATTCTCTGCTCCTTCATAATTATCTTACAAATGGATTTCTCCCTTTGCCGCTTTTATTATATAGACCTCACAAAAATTGGTCAACGAAAATATAGGAAAGCGTTTTCGCATGGCAGCTCTCCCAGAGGGAGAGCCAAGGGGATGTACCCCACTACATACGAAAAATGGAGCGTATCGGTATCGATACGCTCCATTCCAGTCTGTCAAATAACCCTCACTTTCAATAAGCGAAAGTGGGGGCATTCTTGTAGATGGGGCAACAACGGACGAATAGTAGCGAGAACATGGAGTCCTTCCAACTCCATTGGGCCAGTTTTTTCAGATTCATGGCAGCAAACTTGAGCCTGACCCATCTGGTAACTGCGGCCAAGCCTCGGTGGTGTGTATAACGCATGGCGTGTTTTTCTTTCGCATCCGCAAAGACCCGCTCAATGGTTTCTTTTCGCTGGGCGTAAATTTGCTTGCCTAAGTCAGTCTTTCGGATGCTCTCCACAATGTCCAGGTATTCCTGCCAGATGTGGGTTGTGAATACCTTTTGCCCTTTCTCGTTTGCCTTGCAGTAGGATTTGGAGAGACAATTGACACAGTATTTCGGAGTACTGCGGTAGATTCTTTTCCCGTCTCGGTCTGTTGTGGTATGGCGAAGCTCCTGACCGTGGGGACAGGTGAACACATCTTTTACTGGATCGTATTTGTAGTCCCAGGGGCGGTATCCTTCTTTGCTGCCTTTATATCTTGTATAGGGGAGAACCGGGATTTTTCCATCATCCAAAGTCTTCTTTGCAATCCAAGGGGTCTTATATCCCGCGTCCATGGCCACGAACTGAACATCAAATTTGCTGGTTACATCGTCATATACCTTATCCCATGCCACACTGTCATGGATATTTCCGGCAGTTACCTCTACTCCCAGAATGAAACCTCTTTTGTCACAAGCCGTATGCGCTTCGTAGGCAAATTGCCGCTCATGCTCTCCTTTTACGAACATTCCACAATCCGGGTCTGTGGTGGAAACGGTCTTTTCTACGGTTTCCCGCGAGCCTCCACCACCCTGGGGATGATTTTCATCATCGTCATCTTCAATGGGCTTCTTGCCCAGCTTTTCTCTTTCCGTGTTAACCTCTCTGCGAAGCTGCCCTGAATAGACTTTTGCCGCTTTCGCGACCTGCTCCTTCTGGAACTTTTTCTTATTTGCGCTAGCTTTGATATGTGTCCCGTCAATGAAAATTGCGCTGGGGTCCAGCATCCTGTTGTTCAGTGCCTTGTTGAGAATGTGCTCAAATATCTCACTGGTCAATTCATCCGGGAAACGCTTGCAGAAAGCATAGCTCACCGTTGCAAAGTGAGGGATATTATCCAGCAATCCGTACCCAAGAAACCACCGATATGCCACATTCACTTGGATTTCTCGGTAGGTCTGCCGCAAAGACGGTATCCCAAACAAATGCTGAATGAGTACCATCTTTATAAGCACAACTGGATCTGTACCGGGGCGGCCATTGTCATGGCAGTAGTACGGGTCCAGCCGTTCATACAGCCACTCATAATCCATGACCTTTTCAATCTTCCGCAGAAGATGGTCTTTCGGCACCAATGCCTCCAAATCCACAATGATTGGCTCATGCCGTGCGTCTTTTCTCCAGTCTTCCATGAAAACATCCCCCATTTCTTCTATTATAGCAGAAACGGGGGCGTTTGGGTAGTTCTTTGACAGACTGAAATGGAGCGTATCGTTACCGATACGCTCCATTCACTATTTTGCGATCACCCGTCAAAATGCCGCGGGAAATCTGTTGCTATCCGAACCGGAATTACAGCAGGGTAGCGAAGTGCTTGATGGTGCGGACCATCTGAGAAACATAGGAGTTCTCGTTGTCGTACCAGGAAACGACCTGCACCTGGCTGGTGCCGTTGCCCAGATTGATGACCATGGTCTGGGTGGCATCGAACAGGGAGCCGAAACGCATGCCAACGATGTCGGAGGAAACGATCTCATCGGTGTTGTAGCCGAAGGACTCGGTGGCCTGAGACTTCATCTGAGCGTTGATCTCTTCCTTGGTGGGGTTGCCCTCAACAACGGCGTTCAGGATGGTGGTGGAGCCGGTGGGGGTGGGAACACGCTGAGCAGCGCCGATCAGCTTGCCGTTCAGCTCGGGGATGACCAGACCGATGGCCTTGGCAGCGCCGGTGGAGTTGGGAACGATGTTCACAGCACCCGCACGGGAACGACGCAGGTCGCCCTTGCGCTGGGGACCGTCCAGAATCATCTGGTCGCCGGTGTAGGCGTGGATGGTGCACATAATGCCAGACTGGATCTTCCAGCCGTCGTTCAGAGCCTTGGCCATGGGAGCCAGGCAGTTGGTGGTGCAGGAAGCGGCGGAGATGATGTTGTCTTCCTTGGTCAGGGTCTTGTGGTTGACGTTGAAGACGATGGTCGGGAGGTCCTTCCCGGCAGGGGCGGAAATAACGACCTTGCGGGCGCCGGCCTTGATGTGGGCCATGGACTTTTCCTTCGACGTATAGAAGCCGGTGCACTCGAGCACCACGTCGACCTTAAGATCGGCCCAGGGGAGATTGGCGGCGTCCTTTTCCTTGTAGATGGTAATTTCCTTGCCATCGACTTTGATGGACGTTTCCGTGGCTTCGACGGTGCCGGGGAACTTGCCATGGGTGCTGTCGTACTTGAGAAGGTACGCAAGCATCTTCGGGCTGGTCAGGTCGTTGATGGCCACGATCTCATATTCGGGATCTTTAAACATCTGACGGAAAGCGAGACGGCCGATGCGGCCGAAACCATTGATAGCTACTCTTACAGCCATGACGTAAAGCCTCCTGGGGAAAGTTGTGAACCGTTGCGGAACTGCCAGCCTGCGGACGCGGTCGCCCGTGCTCCCGGGCAGGCGGCCTCGGGAAGAAAAATCCCTTTCGCCCCTGTATATAAACACAAGTTTCCCTTCTGGCAACGCCGCATAAAAAGAATAAAACGCTCCTGCTGTCAGCAGATGGTAATCCTGTCGAGATCGTCCGGAACGTATATCCTGCCGCCGAAAAAGGCACGGCCTTCCTCAGTGTAGAGTCTGTCTCTTATACACATCTGACGCTGC
>ENA-OYWS01001033-OYWS01001033.1-human-gut-metagenome-genome-assembly--contig:-NODE-1033-length-10634-cov-7.219019_pt1 | contig 10634 bp, 7 predicted proteins | sample MGYA00244813_ERZ653402 | MGnify/ENA primary metagenome ERZ653402 (study PRJEB26926, sample SAMN06165021) | human gut metagenome | biome: ENVO:00009003; feature: ENVO:2100002; material: ENVO:00002003...
AGACAGATGCTATACCCTCCTATGGTTAGCATTATATATAACTTGTACGTGAAAAAATCTGCCATATCTTCCAGAAATGGCGTAACGGGTTGATGGTGAATAGGATAAGGGCTGGAAGATAACTTGACAGAGAGGGCTATCTTCCAGCCATCTTCCAGCCATTTACTAGCCATCTTCCAGCCATTTGCCATACTAGGCAACTATCAATAACTCTAATTGAATGTTATCACAACTAATAAGCCAATTAATAAATTGCCTTATCTGTTGGTGATTCTACCGCAAAGGTAGTTAATTCTGAGCAAATCACAACCTTGCCATAATTCAATCGTTTTGTACATGTTGTATAATTTAGCTATAACGTTGTTCCGCGGACGGAGTCCGGTAAGCCGTGATTTAGTAAGTTTTTAAACGTTGTATAACATTAGACTCGTACCATACTGCAGCCTGCGCCATTACGTTCTTCAACTCCTCGATAATCTGCATGTGGTTGTTCTGAGTGATAGAGAAATGTCGCTCCGGGTGTTGTCCGTCATGGTCACCGCTTGTCAAATGGATGATACATAATGTACGGTCGGTATCGTGATGGGCTACCATGCCTCGCTTCTTGAGAACTGTCACTATGCGGTCGAAGTCCGCTGGAGTGGTCGGGATCACCTGCAATACGCTCCATGGGTATTCTTGAGCCGTGAGTAGTGTTTGTCCTTCCTGCTCACTAAGCAGGAAGGAGTGAATTGTGCTTGATGTTTTCATACTGCAAAATTAAGCGAAAGTTGACGGATATGGACTTCTTGACGACGATTTTTTCTTCTGCTCGCTTCACTTCGTTTATAAAATACACACCGTCGGTTGGTGATTCTACCGCAAAGGTAGTTAATTCTGAGCAAATCTCATCAATATACTCTTGCAGATATAAAACATAAGTACGTGAAAAAACTGCCATATCTTCCGGGAATGACATTTTTGATAGATATCATTGCTTGCTACGGAGGCTTTCACCTCCGCTACGAATGGTGTATATCTATACGGTGTTTTATTCGTTACTTTATTCTTTATTGTAAATATATACGCCTTTACAGTGTAAAATGTTGTATATATGCAGAAAATGCAGTAACTTTGCATATCGTAATAGTAAATGATGATGTATAAATATACGTAATGTTTCAGGATGAATACAATAGAGAATAACAAGGAAGGAAGAAAAAGTGGACAAGTAACCGCTAAGCACGCAGCAACCGCACATTTGAAGAAGCGCCCGTCGGCGTTGCTGTCATTCACGCCGATTGCGTTGCTCGTGATAATGCTCGTTGCGACGATACGAGCGTTCGGCAGCGACTCGCTGGCAGGAGCGTCGCAGGTGACATTGATAGCCGTATCTGCGTTCTGCGTTCTCATCGGCATGGGCTATCTGAATGTGCCGTGGGCAAGTTTTGAGAAAGCTATCACGAAGAACGTGTCGAGCGTGTCGAGTGCGCTGATTATACTGCTTCTCATCGGAGCCTTAGGCGGCGCCTGGATGGTGAGCGGCGTGGTGCCCACCTTAATATATTATGGTATGCACATCATCCATCCGTCGGTGTTCCTGGCGTCCACCTGCCTTATCTGCGCCCTTGTCAGCCTGATGACCGGTTCGTCGTGGACCACCATCGCCACCATCGGCATTGCGCTCATGGGAATTGGCAGAGCGCAAGGCTTCGCCGACGGTTGGGTGGCAGGAGCGATAATCTCCGGCGCTTACTTCGGCGACAAGATCTCGCCACTCTCCGAGACAACCACCCTCGCCTCGGGCAGTCTGGGCGTGCAGCTATTCAGTCATATACGCTACATGCTGCTCACCACCGTGCCCTCGATAACCCTCGCGCTGATAATCTTCGCCGTGGCAGGACTCACTATCGACACCACGGAGACGCAGGAAGTAGCCTCGTTCATGGCAGCCCTCGACGGACGCTTTAACATAACGCCGTGGCTGCTCATAGTGCCCGTAGCCACCGGCGTGCTCATCGCGCGCAAGACCCCGCCAATCGTTACTATCTTCTTATCGACACTTCTCGCCGTGGCTTGCGGACTCATCTTCCAGCGCGAGGCGTTGGCAGAAATCGACCCGTCGATGTTCAAGGCGGCGATGATGAGCGTATACGGCGAGACGACGCTGAGCACATCGAACCAGATGCTCACCGAGCTCGTCTCTACGCGCGGCATGGCAGGCATGACCGACACCATCTGGCTCATCATCTGCGCCATGTGTTTTGGCGGAACGATGGCAGCAAGCGGAATGGTGGGCGGCATCACCCGACTGTTCATCCACATGGTGAAGGGTCGCACGTCGCTCGTGGCGTCTACAGCCACCACCGGCGTGATGCTTAACGTAGCCATCGCCGACCAGTATCTGTGCATCCTGCTCACCGGCAACATGTTCCGCGACGTTTACGACCGCGAGAACTACGAGCGTCGCCTGCTTAGCCGCACCACAGAGGACGCCGTGACCGTGACCTCAGTGCTTGTGCCGTGGAACACCTGCGGCATGACGCAGAGCACCGTGCTCGGCGTAGCGACGACCACCTACCTGCCTTATTGCTTCTTCAACATCATCTCGCCCATAATGAGCGTCGTTGTGGCGGCAATAGGCTACAAAATATTCCGCAAAGGCGAAGCCGAAACAGAATTACCGCAGTGTGGTAACACCGTTACCGCAGCGTGGTAATATCGTTACCGCGTATTGGGAATATTGTTACCAGTACGCGGTAACACCCGTTCGAAGCACATATACTATCAGACTAAGCCAAGCAAACATCGGCTCATACTATTGTTTTTTGTATAAAGTGAACTATTGTGAACTTGTATTTTATCGTTTAATTGCTTAACTTTGTATTTGTTAAGCTTTAACACCGCAAATAATATGAGTGCTTATGATAAGAAACCTGTCTTTCTAATTGCTTTAGCTCTTCTCGTAGCATGCACATCGTGCGGACACGACGACCCCGACGTGCCACCTACGCCCATCGAGCCCCCTACGCCCACCGAGCCAGACAAGCCAGATAAGCCAGACAAGCCAGATAAGCCCACCGAGCCCGACAAGCCCGACAAGCCTGCGGCACAGATACCTATAAATATCAGCGCCACGATAACCCGCGCCACGGAGGAGGCGTTCGAGAGTGGCGACCGTATAGGGCTGTTCGTTGTCAACCGCAATGCAGACGGCAGCGCGGCGACGCTGAAACCCTTGGGCAATCATCTCGACAACATGCCGTACACCTATACCACGACATGGAACGCAGAAAAGACAGTATACTGGAAGGACGCTCAGACGCATGCCGACTTCTATATGTATTATCCCTACACGCAGACAGTTGCAAGCGTGAGCGCAATGCCGTTCGGCGTCAGTGCCGACCAGAGCAGTCTGGGCGCATACAAGTCGTCCGACCTTATCGTAGGCTCCACGCTCGACGCCGCTCCATCGGCATCGCCGGTGAACATCGCGGCACGTCACCTGATGAGTCAGGTGGAGATAGTGCTCAAGGCAGGTGCCGGATATAGCGAAAGCTCACTCGCAGACGCAGATGTGTCGGTGAAGATGAACAATCTCGCCACCTCCGCCACCGTCGACCTCGTCACCTCCACGGTAAGCGCCAACGGCAGCGTGCGCAGCCTCACGCCCTATAAGGACGGCGCCGTCTACCGCGCCTTCGTCGTGCCGCAGACCGCCACGGGCAACAACCTCATAACCATCACCATCGACGGCGCCGATCACAACATCTCGAAGACCGTCACCTTCGTCGGCGGCAAGCGCCACACGCTCACCGCCACGCTCAGCAAGGAAGGCGGCGGACTGAGCGTGAGCATCAGCGCATGGGAGAGCGACGGCATAGATTACGGCGGTGTGGCAAGCTGACGCAGTAAAGAAACAGAAACGATTAAAAGAACATTGCATTTGATATGACCCATACGAATCACAAGAACTTCCATATATACACAGCTGTACTGATGCTTTGCATTCTGCTTGCTGCCTGCTCCGACTCGTTGTTCGACGGCGACGGCGGCAAGCCTGGCGGCGAAGACCGCATACAGCTATCGGGCAGCATCGAGCAGTTGGCGCTGACACGTGTCTGCGACAACGGCTTCTGCAACGGAGACGTGATGGGCGTCTACGTCGTCGACTACAACGGCGGTACGCCCGGCACTCTGAAACCCAGCGGCAACCGTTGCGACAACGTGCGCCACACGTTCAACGAAGCCAACAACCAGTGGGAACCCGCCTACGACATCTACTGGAAAGACAAGCACACGCACATCGACGTTTACGGCTACTATCCCTTCGCCAACCCCGAGAGCGTCGACGACTATCAGTTTGAGGTGCAGAAAGACCAGAGCCGCGCTTCTGCCGACGGCGAGATGGGCGGCTACGAGGCGAGCGACTTCCTTTGGGGCAAGGTGGGCGACGTGGCTCCCACGACCAGCATCATCCGTCTGCCGCTGTTCCACCGCATGTCGAACGCCCGCGTCACCCTGATTCAAGGCTCGGGCTTTGCCGACGGCGAGTGGGCTAACACCGAGAAGATAGTGCTTGCGCCCAATCTGGTGCGCAAGGCGAGCATCGACATTGCCACCGGCGAGGTGAAGCCCTCTGGCAGCGTGGAGAGCACAGCCACCATCCCCTCGCGCGTCGATGACGAATGGCGCGCCATCGTTGTGCCGCAGACCGTCAGTGCAGGCACCACGCTCTTCAGCATCACCATCGGCGGCATGCCCTACAAGTTCGTGAAGAACGAGGCGCTCACATACGTAGCCGGCAAGATGATGAACTTCAGCATCCGCGTAGACAAGAAAGCAGCCAGCGGACAGTATCACCTCACACTCGTGAACGAGAGCATCACCCCGTGGGAGAACGACCTCGTGAGTCACGACGCCACAGCCAAGGAATACGTCATCGTGAACTCTACCGCCGGACACCTCAAGGAAGCCATTGCCGCAGCCAACAAAGACCTTACCAAGCTGAAGCACCTCAAAGTGAAAGGCACCGTCAACGCCTACGACTTCCACATCATGCGCGACAGCATGTTCTCGCTCACGGCTCTCAACCTGAAAGAGGTGAGAATAAAAGCCGGCAATTGGAAATCTAAAATTATGTGCGAGGACGACGAGATGCCTACCCAGTGCTTCGAGTATAAACGACTCCTGACAAGCTTTGTGTTCCCCGATGTGCTAAAGAAGATCAGAGGTTCTGCCTTCCATGCAAGCGGACTTTCCGGATCGCTCAACATTCCGGAAGGCGTGACCGACATCGAAAACGGAGCCTTCGAGAATATCCCCACACTCAACGGCACGCTGTCGTTGCCGTCTACGCTCAAAAGAATAACCGGCGTAAACACCTTCTTGTATACACGTTTCGTTTGCGAACTGAAGTTGCCCGACGGCTTGGAAGAAATCGGCGAACAATGCTTTATGGGCTGCACCGGCTTCTATGGCGAACTGAAACTGCCGAGCCGTCTGCAGAAACTCGGCGTATCGGCTTTCAACGGCTGTAGCGGCCTCTCGGGCAATCTTGTCATTCCGCAGACCCTTACCTATGTCCCGACCGGCGCATTCAAAGGATGCGGGCTTGGCGGCAATCTGCAGCTGCACGATGGTATCGGTTCTATCGGTACCAGTGCATTTGCTAACAACGGCTTCAAGGGCGAACTCGTTCTGCCGAAGGACTTGAGAGCCATACCCGACGAGTGCTTCTACAACAACGACTTCTCGGGCGAACTGAAGCTGCCGAAGAATTTAGCAAGCATCGGCTCAAGAGCTTTCGCCAACAACTGGCGACTGATGGGCGTGCTTGAGATACCCGAAGACGTGGTGAGCATATCGCCCGGCGCCTTCGCCGAGTGTCGCAGTCTGGAGAGCATCGTCCTGCCGAGCGCTCTTGAGACCGTAGGCTCCGGTCAAGGCTATGGCGGGGCATTCAAAAACTGCTACGGCGTCGGCTCTATAGTATGCAAGGGCACCATGCCGCCCTATGTGCAGAGCGGCGCCTTCGACGGCGTGGCAAAAGACAACTTCACGCTCGAAGTGCCCGAGTCAGCCGTTCAGCAGTATCAGGCAGCCGGCGGCTGGTGCGAGTTCAAGCGCATCGCCGCCCACCACGAGCTGGTATGCCGCCCGTCGGTGGCTTGCGCGTTGAGCACACAGCACAAGCAGACCCTGGTCGTCAACGCCGAGGGCGAGTGGGAAGTGGAGAGCAAACCCGACTGGTGTGAGGTGTCGCCAGCCAGCGGCAACAAGAAGACCGAAGTGACGCTCACCATCAAGAGCATGTCGAAGAACGCGAGCGACCGCGAGGGCAAGATAGTGTTCCGACTGAAGAACAAAGACTATACCCACGCGTGCACCGTCTCGCAGTACGGCTACGAGTACGGCGAGGACGAATGGATAACCCTGCAGAAAGCCACCAAGGGACGCAACGGCGGCATCAACATCGTGCTGCTCGGCGACGGCTACAACGCCAAGGACCTTGCCAGCGGCGACTATCTGAAGCACATACGTCAGGAAGTGGAATACTTCTTCGGCATCGAGCCGTACAAGACATACCGCAAATACTTCAACGTCTACACCGCCATACCGCTGTCGACCGAGAGCGGTGTGGGCACGGTGAACACCATACGCTACAACCGCTTCGGCACAACCTTCACAGGTGGCGTCGGACTGAAAGCCAATTACGACGAACTGTTCAGTTATGCCCTCGGAGCGCCCACCGTAAACAAGGAAAACCTGAAGCAGACCCTCATAATCGTCGTGCCCAACACCACCGACTACGGCGGCATCTGCCAGATGTGGCCCGACGGTTCGGCTATAGCGTTCTGTCCGCTCAGCACATACGACTATCCGCTCGACACGCGCGGCGTGGTTCAGCACGAGGCAGGCGGTCACGGATTCGGCAAGCTCGGCGACGAGTACATCTACCACAACGCCTTCATCGACGCTTGCGGCTGCAGCTGCTGCGGACACGTGGCGGAGTTCAACAGCGCGAAGTCGCTCGGCTGGTACGACAACCTCTCGCTCACCGGCAAGATGCACAACGTAGGCTGGAGCCACCTCATCTTCGACGACCGCTACAGCGACATCGTCGACATCTACGAGGGCGGCTATATGCACAACCGCGGCGTGTTCCGCTCGGAGCAGAACTCATGCATGAACAACGACATACCCTACTATAGCACCATCAGTCGCGAGAGCATCGTGAAGCGAATCATGAGATACGCCGGCGAGACCTTCTCGTTCGAGGAGTTCATCAGAAACGACAAGCGCGACGCCGGAACAGCGACACGCAGCATGGGCACGAGCTACACGCGCACCGCCCATACCTATCAGCATGCCCCGAAGATACACAAGGGCAGTCCGCTGCAGATGAAGAAGGTGAGAAGACATCGCTAAGAAAGTCGTCAGTAAGAAAACTCTAAAACGAAGATTTATGAACAACCATATAATAAGATGTGTCGCACTGGCGTTGGTAGTGCTCACGCTGGCGGCTTGCGGCGACGATCTGGAACCGACTCAGCCGCAAGACCCTAAGTCGACACCCATGACATTCGTCGTCGACTATCCAGGGCAGACCCGCGCCACAGCCACCGACTTCGAGCGCAACGACCGCATCGGTCTGTACGTAGCCGACGCGAAAGAACCGCTGGAGCTGGCAGGCAATCTGGTGAACAACGAGGCGCTCACCTTCGACGGCAACAAATGGGAAGCCGGTCGCACGCTGTATTGGGATGAAGGCACGTACAACGCCTACGCCTACTATCCGTACATGCAGAATGTGACGAGCGTAACCGACCAGCCGTTCAGCGTAAGCACCGACCAGAGCACCCAAAAGACAGCTACCGCTCTCGGCGGATACGAGGCGAGCGACCTTCTCTTCGCCACAACCAAGGACGTCAAGGCTTCTGATTCGCCCGTAAGGCTCACCTTCAAGCACATCATGAGCAAACTGAAGATTCGCTTGATAAAGGGTGAGGACTTCGAGGGCGACATGCCCACCACCGCCAAGGTATACATCCACAACACCGTGCCCACAGCCACCATCGACCTGCAGGCAGGAGTGGCGACACGCTACGTTAAGGGCACACGCCAGACCATCGTAGCCCATCAGGACGGCGATACAAGCTATTCGGCGATAATCGTGCCGCAACGCATCGACAACCGTCAGCCGCTCGTCGAGGTGGAGATGATGGGCGTGAGCTATCTCTTCGAGAGCAAGTTCCTTTTCAAACCCGGTACGGAACATCTTGTCAACCTCGTCATATCCGAAAATCCCGACAAGGTGAAGATAAACATTGGCGGCGAGAAGCAGAACTGGTAATAAAACGATTCGTATGAAGAAAACTACCGGCATATTGTCAGCCGTAGCGCTGGCGCTCCTCCTATGGGCAGTGGCTTTATGGCTGCTGCCCTTTGGTGGTTATAAGAAAAACATGAAGGAGACGCGCTACGGACTGAACGAAGGCATGGAGGTCGTGGAGCAGATTGTGGCATCGGGACAGCGCCAGTATGTGGTGGAAGACGCCCAAGGCAACACGCTCTTTCGCATTCCTCTGCGCGGATGTATGATAGACACGCGCTTCCGTGGCGGCAGACTCCGCTTCCGCGAGATGGCTACTGGGCGCGAGGGATACGTAGACACTAACGGAATGGTGACATTCACGGCTGGTGATGCGGCGCAAACAAAGGCTGTGGTGCCCGAAGACGAGCTGACGAGGCAGAACATGGATATGGAGAATCGGTCTGTAGAGTCGGCAGGTCATTCCGACAGCAAGTCGCGCCGTGAGAGTAAAGGACACGCGGTGAAGCTCACGCAGACCGACATACGCAAGATAGCGCAGAGCAGTCCGTTCTACAAAGAGGCGGCGAAGATATTGAAGGGCAAGCTGACGGAGACCGATGCCTCGCGCCGCCGTCAGATACTCAACTACTGCGAGCATCTGCGCACGGCATACACCACGAAGGACATCGACTTCCTCAGACTGGTGTTCAGCGACGAGGCACTCATCATCGTTGGCAATGTGGTGAAGGAGTCGGCTACGACCGCCGGCATTGGGTCTGACTCGCGCGTTACTTACGCCCTGCACACCAAGCGCGACTATCTCTCGCGACTCGCCAAGGTGTTCGCCGTCAACAAGACAGTAGACGTGAAGTTCTCCGACTTCCGCATCATGCGCCATCCCACAAAAGACGGCATCTACGGCGTTTCGCTGCGCCAACGCTACAGCAGCGACCGCTATTCGGACGACGGTTGGCTGTTTCTGCTGTGGGACTTCCGCAATCCTTCCATGCCGCTCATACACGTGCGAACGTGGCAACCGTCGGCAACCGTCGGCAGTTCGGAGGGCGTGATAGACATCTCCGACTTTAATCTTGAATAGACAAAGCAAGTCGGCTTTAATCTTAGCCGACTTTAATCCTGAATAAAAAGACATTGTATTATGCTAAACAATAGTTCTCGGACAATAAGTATAAGCCGGACGCTACGCAACGCGATGCTTTGTGTGGCGTATACCGTCGCTTTATGCTGTCTCTTGTTGCAGGACGCTAAGGCAGCTGTGCCGTTACTGGCGACTGTAGCGCCTTCTATTGATGCGCCAGCGCCTGCCGACAGCACGTTCTCGGTAGAGAGCTTCCGTCAGTTGCCCACCGATGTGAGCGCTTTCATCGACGCTGTGCGCGACCTTAACGACGAGGCATGCGCACTTCTTAAGGTGGTAGCCCCAGCCGACTTCGCTTTCTCTTCGCCGTTAGGCATCGTTGAGCGTCGCGACAAGGTAGGCGAGATATGGCTTTTCATGCCTAAAGGCACAAAGAGCATAACGCTGAAACACCCGCAATGGGGAGTGCTGCGCGACTATGCGTTCGGTACAAAGCTGGAGAGTCGCATGACATACGAGATGCGTCTTCGCCTGCCGCAGGCAGCTGTTGTGGAGAAGCACGACACCGTTGTGTACACACAGACTATTGTAGACACAGTTACCGTGGCGCCGCCGCGTCGTGTCGTGCCCTTGCATCTCTATACGTTGCTCACAGCCTCGATGCACACAGACGGTCCGTCGTGGGGAGCGATGATAGCCGTGATGAGTCGTCACGGTGGCTACGTTCATGCCAGCACCAATCTGCGCTCTGGCAAGAAGACCGTAGGAGCGTGCAACCGCGAGGGCTATAGAGACGGAGCTGCTGTGAAGCCATATTATTCTGGTAGCACGCATACTTCAGAATATGCCGTCACAGCGGGCTTGATACACCGCATAAACGCCAACTTCAACGTCTTTGAGGGCGTAGGTTATGCTAACCAGAGTACCGCATGGCAACTCGCAAAAAGCGAAGGCGGAGGATGGTTGCGCAACGACGGACTCACACATGAAGGCGTGGCAGCGGAGATTGGCGTGCTCTTTACAAAGGGCAGGCTGAGCGTGAGCGCCTCTACGCTTACAATCGGCGGCAGCCAGTGGCAGGGATGTGTGGGCATTGGCATACGCATTGGAAAGAATAGCGTGATAACGAAACCCGCCAAGCGTTGAGAAAGTGTTTCTATATAATATATGTGAAAACAACTTGAGATATGAATCTGTCTCTTATACACATCTCCGAGCCCACGAGACTAGGCATGATCT
>ENA-OYWS01001062-OYWS01001062.1-human-gut-metagenome-genome-assembly--contig:-NODE-1062-length-10392-cov-5.194254_pt1 | contig 10392 bp, 8 predicted proteins | sample MGYA00244813_ERZ653402 | MGnify/ENA primary metagenome ERZ653402 (study PRJEB26926, sample SAMN06165021) | human gut metagenome | biome: ENVO:00009003; feature: ENVO:2100002; material: ENVO:00002003...
CGAGATCATGCCTAGTCTCGTGGGCTCGGAGATGTGTATAAGAGACAGACATTTAAGAACATTAATGAATAAATAAGATTAAGAATGGGAATATTTTCTAAACTATTCAGTCGTAAAGACGAAGATAAGAAAGTAGGTGGAATGGAAGACTACATGACCCTGGTCCGTGTATATTTCCAGGCAGCCTTGGCTTCACAATTAGGTATCACCAATCTGGCTATGCTTCCAGACCTCCGTGTCTTCAAGACCAGCCTACATGTTCCTACCGTCAACAACCGTCTGGGCATTGGCGAGAAGGCACAGGTCAAGAAGATGATGAAGAACATCTATGATACCGACGATAACTTTTTCAAGGAGATTGATGCCAGCATCCGCAAGAACTGCCAGAAACTCCAGGATGTCAATACCTATCTCATCCAGTTCCAGAACTTCACTCAGGATCTGATGATGCTCATGGGCAACCTGATGAAGTTCAAGCTTCGTCTGCCAAGCTTCATGAAGAAGACCCTCTATAAGCTCACTGCACAGACTGTGGACGATATCTTCAACAAGAACGATTTCTCGGATGCCAGCGTGCTCAAGACTGTGGTAGGTTTGCGCCACTTCAACACCCGTCTGAAGTTCAGCCAGCAATGGGTTACCGATTTCACCTTCCAGGTACTGATGTTGGCAAAGAAGGAGCCACGTCCATCCGATGAAGAGGTGGAAAAGGCAAAGCAAAAGATGGGAAAGTAGCCAATATTCTCCCAAAAAGATAAAAAAAACAGGAGAATATTTGTTTTTTTCAAATTATTCTCTTAAATTTGTAGCCAAAAAATAAAAAGGCATGAGTGCTAGTGAGAAAACAATCAATACGTTTGCCACAAGAGTAAGGCAGATGATTCTCAAGTTTGAAGATATCAAGCATGAGAATGCAGAGCTGTATGCGATGGTGGATGAGCGCGATGCCAAGATCAAGGAATTGCAGGAGAAGTTGACTCAGGCAAAGCATGATTACGACAGTCTGAAGATGGCGAAGATGATGACGATTTCCGACTCCGATATGGAGACCACCCAGAAGCGCATCGCCAAGCTCATCAGAGATGTCAACAAGTGTATAACGCTACTGAGCGACAAGTAATAACTATTGGAGCGGAGGCAGATCAGATGGAAGATAAATTACAGATCAGATTACATGTATATGATACCGACCTCACGGTAAGAATACCGAGAGAGGATGAGGAGTATTATCGTAAGTCGGCTAAGTTGATCGATGAGATTGTCAATTCGTATGCGAAAATCTTCAAGGGACGCAAGAGCGACAAGGAGATTTTGTATATGGCTCTCATCGACGTGGCTTTGAGATTCGAGAAGGAATCAGATAAAAATGATACCCAACCATATAATGATATTCTGGACAAGCTGACTGCGGAGATAGAGGATACCTTGGCTAAGTAAGAATATTAATAATTATAATATATATATGGTAACAATAATAGCGACCCTGGTAGCTCTCGTTCTGGGAGGTATCGTAGGGTATGTCATTTTCCGTTATGTCATTAAGGGAAAATATAATGAAATGATAGATGCTGCCAGCAAAGAGGCAGAAGTAGTAAAGGAGAAAAAGCTTCTCGAAGTGAAGGAGAAGTTCCTCAATAAGAAAGCCGAGTTGGAGAAGGAGGTGCAGCAGCGCAACTCCCGCATCCAGCAGAGTGAAAACAAGCTTAAGCAGCGCGAAATCTCGCTCAACCAGCGCCAGGAAGACCTCGGTCGCCGCAAGCAGGAGGTAGAGCAGTATCAGCAGCGCATCGACAATGAGAAGAAACTCCTCGCCGTGAAGCAGCAGGAACTTGAGAAGATGCAGAAGCAGGAGCAGGCTAAGCTCGAAGAGCTTTCAGGACTCAGTGCCGAGGAGGCGAAGAGTCGCTTGGTAGAGAGTCTGAAGGACCAGGCTCGTCTTGATGCTGCCAGCTACATCAATGAGATCATGGATGATGCCAAGCTCAATGCCAACCAGCAGGCTAAGAAGATTGTAATCCAGACCATCCAGCGTGTGGCTACCGAGACAGCTATCGAGAACTCTGTCTCTGTATTCCATATCGATAATGATGAGGTTAAGGGACGCATCATCGGTCGTGAAGGCCGCAACATCCGTGCCCTTGAGGCAGCCACCGGTGTGGAAATCGTGGTAGATGATACTCCTGAGGCTATCGTTATCTCAGCCTTCGACCCTGTGCGCCGTGAGGTTTGCCGTCTGGCTCTCCATCAGTTGGTAGCCGATGGTCGTATCCACCCAGCCCGCATCGAGGAGGTGGTTGCTAAGGTGAAGAAGCAGTTGGATAATGAGATCATCGAGACCGGTAAGCGTACAGCCATCGACCTCGGTATCCATGGTCTGCATCCTGAGTTGATCCGTATCATCGGTAAGATGAAGTACCGTTCATCTTATGGTCAGAACCTCTTGCAGCATGCGCGCGAAACCGCCAATCTCTGTGCTGTGATGGCTTCTGAGCTGGGCTTGAACCCTAAGAAGGCAAAGCGTGCCGGTCTGTTGCACGATATCGGTAAGGTGCCAGACGAGGAGAGCGAGTTGCCACACGCACTCTATGGTGCCAAGATAGCAGAGAAGTTTAAGGAGAAGCCAGACATCTGCAACGCTATTGGTGCTCACCACGACGAGATGGAGATGAATACCTTGTTGGCTCCTATCGTACAGGTTTGCGATGCTATCTCAGGTGCTCGCCCTGGTGCTCGCCGTGAGATTGTAGAGGCATATATCAAGCGTCTGAACGACTTGGAGGCTATCGCCATGAGCTATCCAGGTGTAACCAAGACTTACGCTATCCAGGCAGGTCGTGAGCTTCGTGTCATCGTTGGTGCTGATAAGATGACTGACGAGGAGAGTACAAAGCTCTCAGACGAGATTGCTACCAAGATTCAGAATGAGATGACTTATCCAGGTCAGGTGAAGATCACTGTGATTCGTGAGACACGTAGCGTAGCATACGCAAAGTAAATTTAAGTGAAGAGTGAAGAACGAAGAGTGAAGAATTTGATAGCTTTCGTTCTTGAGAAATATAAAAAGCCGTCCTCATTATCGGGGGCGGCTTTTTTATATTTTAAGCATACGAGTGCATACCCGTAAGGAAGTAGTTGACACCGAAGTAAGTCATCACGATACTCAGGAAGGCGAGGGTGATATAGATGTGGTAGGTGAGTGGCTTGCGGAATATAGGCAAGCTCTGCGTGTGAACTACCACAGCATATATCATAAAGGTGATGAGCGCCCAAGTCTCCTTGCTATCCCAACTCCAGTAGTTGCCCCAACTGACATTCGCCCAGATGGCACCGATAAAGATGCCGAAGCCCATACAGGTCAAGGCTGGATAGAGGAAGACACGGCTCAATGCTTGCAGTTCCTCGCCGTGGCTGCGCATACAGATACCCATGATGCCACAGATGAAAGTGAGTGACAACAAGGCATAGCTCATCATGATAATACTTACGTGGATGCTGAGCAGCGGACTATTCAATACTGGCATCATCTGCCCGATGGCTGGGTCCATCTGGTTGATGTGGCTTACGAGCAAGAAGAAGCCTGACAATAAGAAACCAAATACCATCACGATGCGGATTCTGAACTGCATCAGGAGGGCTATCAGCATCACAAGCCATGCCACGCTCAACATGCTCTCATATCCATTCGACAGAGGTACGTTGCCACTGATGATCCATCTTAGCACGAGTCCGAAGGTCAAGGCTAGGAAGGAGATGCCCAATAGGATAGGGAGGGCGATGTCCAAGGCCTTGAAACAGCGTTTCTTGGTCATGCGATAGATAGTATAGAAGAGGGCGATGAAGCCCAGCGTCAAGTTCACCATGAAGAGGATGGTAGCGAATGGGAAGGCATTGTTGATGCGCTCTGCCTTATATTGGGTCTTCGAAGGCAAGGAGTTGCCACCGCTCACTTCCTGGTATTTCTTCATCTTGTCGAAGAAGATGTTTACTCGCTCCGTGTTTCCAGCCTTTACGTCGCCATAGAGCAACGAGAAAACGTTGGTGATATAGAGCGCATGCTGATGTTCCACTGCCTTAGGTAATCGGTCGGAAGGCGAGAACCAAGTGGTGGTACCAACCTTGATGAATGGATTCTCCTTGGTGGCACGTACATTCTTAGGGAAGGTATAAGGCAATACCTTGAGCGATACGCCACGGCGCAAGTCCATTATGAGTTGTATCTTTCCATCGATGTCGGCAGCTTGCTGATGGAACTTGTCTTGTGCCCCATTGTAATATTCCTGCACATATTGCCCGATGATGTAACCGCCCATCTCCTTGTTGAAGAACTGGTTGATGGAGCAATAATCCGGCAAGTTCATCGCCGTCTTCAACTCTCCACTCTTCACCTTGATGAAGGGTTCGCTTGCCCATTCGTCTCCGTAGAATATCCAACCGGTCAAGACTTGTTCGGCTGTCAGTCCCTTGTAGCTTCTAGCACCATATATCTTCTTGCAGAAGTCGAGTGCGTAGGTTTGAACTGGACAGATGCGGTCGTTATAGAGGATATTCAACTCGCCAAACTTCTCTGCGGTAGCCTTTGGCAAGACTTCTGCTGCTTGCAGATTTCCCATACTTATAAGCATCAACATCATCAATGCGCCCTTCTTCAGCAGCTGACTAGCCAATAGTTTGCGATAGCTTGCCTTAGGGTCGATGAGCATCCAAATCAGTGAGATGAAGAGGAGGGCATAGCCAGTATAGGTGACAGGGATGCCGTATGGGTCGGCGTTGATGGCGAGTACGCTTCCCTTGCCGTCCTCATCATAGGAAGACTGGTAGAAGCGGTAGGAGCGATGAGAGTAGATATTGTTCATCGACACCTGTCCTTCGCTCTTCTCGTTGCCGTCGGTCACAGTAAACTTGGAAGAGTAGTCAGCGACCGCTTGTGTACCATCGTGCATCTTCGCCTCGAAGTTTTGCAGGCAGAGCGAGAAAGGTAGTTTCTCCTCTTGCATCCCCATGCCATCTTGCGAATCGGAAGCTGCCATATAGGTATCGGTAGGTTGTCCGATACGTAGATGAATCATTCCTCTTTTGGCGGAGATATGCGTGAGCATTGCTCCTGCGAGGATAATGATAAAGGAGAGGTGGAGTGCAAGCGTAGAGGCACGCTTCACCTTTCGCTTGATGATATAGAATACACCGAGGGCAGCCATTACTGCCCACATCAATATAAACCACCATGCGCCATAGTAGTGGGCATGGACATAGTCTGTACCCTGGCTCTTCTCCACAATGGTGGCGACAGCCATGCTAATGAGTACAAGAATGTAAAGGGTGAAAATAATCTTTTTGACCATTTTGTTATTTAGACAAAGCTTTTGCGGGATAGTTTTACCTCGTATGGTGCTTTTTTGTTTATTCTCGAAATGGATAAACTGTTCATGCTTGACCAAATTCTAACTTGTATTCTTGTTTCAGGTATAATTCGGCCTTCTCTTGCATTTCCTTCTTATGCTGCAAAAGAATCTTAATTTTTTTTACAGCTTCTTCTTTGTTGATGTTCATAATTTTACCTCCTATTTTTGTTGATTTTCGTATTTCTGCTGCAAAGTTACGATTTTCTTTTGAGCAGACAATGCTTTTTAGACAAGTATTTACACGATATGATGTAAAAAAGCTGCCAAGTCTATCTAGGGCTTGGCAGCTTTCTGATATAGAATAGCGAATGCTATAAAATTCTGAAATACAGTCTATCTGATGCAAACATTAGATAGAGCGCAAGAACTTCACCACTGCATCACGGTCTGCCTTGGAAGCATGGTAAAAGTGGATGGCTGAAGAGTAAGCATGACTCTTCTTGCTGTAGCAGTGCCACATGATGGCTTCCACCTCGTTGCGGGCACGGCAGTCGTGCAAGCGATCCTCGGCACCTGTGTTGAGCAATGACAAGCCTCGACCCCAAAGTGGAGTGGTTCGGCACCAAGAACCATGGATGTCGTTCTTCATATAGAGCTTGTGCTGAATCAAGTCTGAATATGGATAGATAGTCTGGTTCTGATAGCGTGGCAATGGTTTGTCAGCGATATACTTAGAGGTGATGTAGTTGTCGTCGCCTGTCTTCCAAGATGGCTTGTGGCAGTTAGCACAACCCCATTCCATGAAGAGCTTCTTACCCTGTTGAACCTGTGGGTCGTTCAAGTTACGAGCACGAGGGATGGCGAGACCACGATGCCATACCATGAAAGCATAGTAGTCATCCATGCTCTGCTCTGCTGTGAATGGGTGGATGTTGTTGTCGAACTGATTGGTATAAGGATCCAACAGAACTCTTACTGCATTCTTGATACCTTCGTCCGTACCATCTGCGTAGTAAGGAGAACTTGGATCTTTCTTGATGGCAGCAATAACTTCAGTGTCCTCGGACATCTTTTGAGCCCAAGCTTCAGTGGTGTAGAGCAAAGGACGGTCTGGGCGAGTTACGTTGGTGATATTCCAAATAGCATTGGCACCAGGACCGTCTTGCAAAGAACCACGGGTCAAAGCGTATGTATAACGCTTCACTATCTTCTTGTTGAGGTCTGTTGTGTTAGGGTCGAATGGAGTACCATCTGCATGAACACCACCTGTTACATTCTGTGTGCGACTGTCTTTTGTACCATCTTTGCTCTTTTTGGCTGCGTCACGACCGAATGTGGTATAGAATGCACCTGATGCGAAATCATTTGCCTCTGCATCCCACATGCTAGGGTTGATATAGTCTGATACGGTAAGACCAGCCTTCTTGAAGTAAGCAGCCTCTGCGGCATACTGGGCCTTGATGGCCTCGTTAGGGATGGCATCAATCAAGCCTGTACCGCCGATACCGATGGTTGACTCCAAGCGGCAAGCTACAGCACCGTTTCCTGTCTCGTATGGGGTAGGAGAGGTGCGGAATGCGCCCTTAGGAATAGAAATCTCAGGATAGGTAAGGTCGAACTTCTCACCATCAGGGAACTGCATGGCTGGAATCTCGTCTGTTTCCATCTTGCTGATGTGTGGCCATCGAAGGTTAATCATGCTCTCGTCGATAGGAGCCTTGAATGGAGCGGCAGCTTGTGTCTGCGGCATACCTGTAACCTCGGCTACGTAGCCACCGTCATTGCTGTTGGCACCATCTACAGGGTGATAGACTACGAGCAAGTAACCATTGCCATTGCTGTAGCGAGTCTCGTATTGATTCATGCGCTTGCCATGACCATACTCTGGGTGGCAATCGAGGCAAGAATTACGAACTGAGGCAGGACCGAGTCCTTTGAAAGCACCTGTGTTGAGTGTATATTGGCGCTCAAACAACTGCTCGCCTTGGAAAAAGGCGTCTTTTAAATTTGTATGATCGTCAACATAAGGAGTCTGGTCGCTATAACAACTCGCTGTTGTATTCTCGGTGGTTCCCAATTTACCACCTGGATACCATTCATCGGCAGTGAAATTGCCAACATCCTGTCCTACGTAGTTGGCATCTGTCTCCACGATTTCAATGTCCTTGTCATCGGAGCAACTTACGGATGTGAGTGCCATGGCAAGAGCCATTGACATCCATGCATAATTCTTTTTCATAATGTATTTTTGTAATGTACTTTGTAAACGTGACAATACGTAGCCCTCCTTTTTCTTTGCAGGAATCTGGAGAGGCTACGTTTTGTATTATATTCTTATTTTCCTAAGATATGGAATGGCTTATTTTGAAGCACGAATCTTACGGAACCAAGCACCTGCCTTGTTCAACTCCTCATCGAGATTGTTGATCTTGTCGATGCAAGTCTTCACACGTGTGTAGGCTGCCTCGCTATTGATAGTGCCATTCTTGTATGCTTTTTCGATAGCTGCGATATCGGCAACGAATGAACTGCTGTTCTTGGCAGTCTCCAATGCTGCGATAGCCTCGTTGAGAGCTGTGTTGATGTCGTTGTAGCCACTGTAGTTGTACTTCTTCATGATGTTCATCATAGAGTTGGTTACAGGAGTTGTGGCTGTAACGTCACGAGTGCCATAGAGAGAATTCTTGATAGAATAGATGTTGTCCTGGTAGTCGATGTAAGAGCGCTTGCTATAAGGAGACTCGATGTAGTCTCTTGACTCCTTCGCGCCATCTTCTGTAGTGCCACCCTGACCAGATGCTACACGGAAAGCCTGACCCAATTTCTGAGTGTAAACCTCTTGGCAGATGTTAGAGCAACCAGCTACGCATGCATTCTCCAAAGTCTCCTGCCATGTTGTGAACCAACCATCCTGGGTAGCACCCTTGAGCAACCAAGCACCATAACCGATACCAGCAGAGCAGAGACCATTCTGACCACCAGTGTGAGTGTTTTCTTCCTCGTTGTTATTTGCTACGTTCAATACCCACTTGCAGTTGCTGTTAATCCAAGAGTAATCAGCGTTGTCTTGTGTCCAACCATAGTGGAGCAAAGTTGTCATGTTGTAGATGTCGCCAGATACAGCGTCAGCGAATGCAAGTTCGTCGATACCAGCAACTGTTGTCATGCCAGCCTCTGTGTCGTTAGCAGCGAAGTCGGCTGCTGTACGAGCGTCACCCTTGCGGAAGAGTACGAACTCAAGTCCGTGGAAACCCAATACAGAGTCGAATTTGCCATTGTTTGTGAAAACATATTGAGAACCTTGACCCTTGATGCCTGACATAACGTTAGCATCAGTCAAAGCCTGTACCAACTGGTCGTGGTCCAAAGGCCATGAGTCGATGTGTGGGTCGATTTCGTGGTCGGTAGCAGCACCATAGAGAAATGCCTCGCTGCGCTCCCACTGAAGACGTGCGTTCTTGAATGCTTCGCAAGCAGCCTCAACATCTGCGTTAGTCAAGTTGCCAGCCTTTGCATTGGTGTAAAGCTTGGCGCAAGCCTCATGCAAGGTCTTGCAGTTGTCACGCAAGGCTTGGTATGTTGGATAAACTACATCGTTCACATAAGTGTTAGCTACAGCAGAAAGTTCTGCTGAAGGGACGATGTCGTTACCTGTTGATGGACCATCATTGTTATCACTACATGAAGCGAAACCCAATGAAAGTGTCATGGCTGCTACGAGCATCATGACGTTTTTGAATGTCTTTTTCATTTTGTGTTTTGATTTTATTGTTCAGTTATAAATGTTTCTTGTTGTGCGATTAGAGGAAGAAACCCTCGTAAGCGATACCGATGTTGATGGCTGGCTCCTCGTTGTATTTTGATCTCAAGAAGCGATGGTTGTACTCTGCTTTCACGCTGATCTGCTTCATTGGATAGTAGTTGATACCAGCTGCGAGAATCTTCTTGTTGGTCCACTGTGCTGTAGTGTTGTGTACAGATGAGTCATAGTACTCATAGTGACCGAATATATAGAGCTTCTGGTTGTTCTTGCGTAGAGATGGAATCTGTGAGAACACATTGTATCCTGCCTCTATCATGGTTGCTACAGCATGACTACCGAAGTACTTGTTCTTGCCAGACTCATTTGGTTTTACCAAAGAGGTGCCTGGATAAGTGTGGTCGGAAATCTTATCGGCATCACTTACGTAGCCATAGTCCACATTACCACGTACAATCCAGTTGTATTTATTATAGGTAAAGTCAAAAGCGCCTACATATACATTTCCCTTGATATCTTTATACACAGCATCGTAAGGAGTGGTGTTGCTCATGGCTTGTCCGTAGTAACCGCTCAAACCTAGGCGAAGACCAGGTATGCTATAGTTGTCCACACGTAAGGTTACCGCATATTTGTTGGCTACCTCAAACTCGTAAGGACTCTTGTTACCGCCTTGAATCCAGTTGCTTCGGCTGAACTTATAGGCATTCAAACCTGCCAAGAACTGAGCCTCATAGCGGAAATCGCCTGCTTTACCCCAGAAGCTAACACCTGTTTGGTGCCATGTACAAGGAAGAATGGTGTTCTCGCCCTCAGGACGATAAACTGTGAAGAAGTTCAATGGCTCGTGATAAGCATTGGTCAAGCCGATAGGCACTACAATGTGACCAGCCTTGATATTAGCCCATTTGGCAAATGACTTCTGAATCCAGAATTGCTCCAACTCAACCTCGCCACCTTTCTCTTGTTCCTGTTCGTATTCGATAGCCTCCTCAGCCTCATATTCGATGGAGGATCCTACACCACCGTGCTCAAACTCAATCTCGGTACCGAGTGTCCAGCCCTTACCGAAATCATAGCCCAAATAAATCACTGCATGTGGAATATCGAAACGACCATGGGAAGGGGCGTTTTTGTATGCTGATGCGTTAGAATAGCGGTTACCTGCATCACTATAGAAGTTACGGCTATAAGCCACCTCGCCATAACCGCCGATGCTGAGGCGTTTGCCATTTGCATGCTGCATCACGCTGTCTGCAGCTACAGTCTGTGCGCTCGCAGTTGCAAAACCAG
>ENA-OYWS01001067-OYWS01001067.1-human-gut-metagenome-genome-assembly--contig:-NODE-1067-length-10337-cov-5.100564_pt1 | contig 10337 bp, 7 predicted proteins | sample MGYA00244813_ERZ653402 | MGnify/ENA primary metagenome ERZ653402 (study PRJEB26926, sample SAMN06165021) | human gut metagenome | biome: ENVO:00009003; feature: ENVO:2100002; material: ENVO:00002003...
AGTCTCGTGGGCTCGGAGATGTGTATAAGAGACAGTTACCACCCACACTATTTAGCATAGGCACCAAATTTGTCTCCAAGAAAAACATATTGATATAAATATTCTCATTATATTTGCAAAATAGTACATACCCACCTATTCATACAAGCAAAGCGGCATATCTTTTACGAATCACATTGCTTAACCCTACTTTTTCATCAACAATTTTACTCATTCATAAAAAACAAAGGACATGAAAAAAATTACACTTTCTATTCTTTTTGCAATCTGCGGATTAGTGGCTTCATCGCAAACCCTTACGCTGAAAAGTACAATGCCAAAAGGCGATGCTGTAAGACTTTCAATTGCTGCGACAGGAGGTTCGGTAAGCATTGATACTGGCGATGGAATAGCCAAAGATTATGAAGTTTCAGCCGATGTGTCTTCCCCAACATTTCTACCACTTACGGCTACAGCTTCTAACCCTACTATTATAATTAAGGGAGATGTTCTAGGCATAGAGTGCTCATCGATTAAACTGACGGAACTTGATTGCTCGGAGGCTAAGTCGCTATTAGTGCTAAAATGCGACATCAACAACCTAACAGAACTCGATGTGTCAAAAAACGCACGTCTGGCGCGTTTGTACTGCAACGACAATATGCTGACCTCGCTAAACTTAGGTACGGGTGCAGAATTGCTACTGATTTACTGTCAAGAAAACCAACTCACTTCGCTCAACTTATCAAACTGCACCAAACTAATTGAACTGGGATGTTACCGCAATGCATTTACTGAAATTGATTTAACGCATTGCCCGAAACTAGCAGTTGTAAATTGCAGTAGAAACAAGATTGCAAGTCTGGATGTATCGAAAAATCTAGAACTTACTCAACTGTACTGCGAAAACTGTCAAATTAGTGAACTCAACGTACAGAATAATCTGAAGTTGACGCACCTATACTGCGGTGATAACAAACTGACAGACCTAAAAGTTGACAAGTTGACAGAACTGACACAACTGAACTGCAAACTGAACCAACTGACGATGCTTGATTTAAAAGAAAACAAAGCATTGGAAGAGTTGTATTGCTTTAGTAATAAACTGACAGGGCTAGAACTGAAAAACCAACAGAACCTAATGGTACTGAGTTGCGGAGACAACAAACTGACGGATATAGACTTGTCGGGAAATTTATCATTGAGCGAAGCTAGTTTGAGTTTCAACCAACTGACAAACCTTAACTTAAAAGGGAACTCTACGATAATGGCCGTAGCTTGCGACCATAATGAACTTAAAGAACTATCGGCCGAAGGTTGTGACAACTTACAAATGATGGTGATAGACCACAACAAACTGAGTACAGAGAGTAGCCAGCACTTTGTTGAATCATTACCCAAATTGACAGAAGAGGGTGGTATCGTGTTCTACAATCAGGCAGAATATCCAGAAGCTGATGCGAACGTAATTTCAACTCAAACTATTCAATTGGCTAACAGCAAGAATTGGTATATATTTGATGGAGAAGACTTGCTTACTACGGCCATTCATGATGTAACAACCGACAGCAATAAGGGTTTCAACATGACGAACGATGGTAGAAAGATAAACTTTGCCAAAGGGGATACTAATTGGCATTTATTTACTTCAGACGGACTCCTTGTAACAAAGGGCTATGGACCTACAGCTGATTTTACCACGCTTGCAAAAGGATTTTACGTACTTAGCTTTGGAAATACTAAAAAGCAACAAGCGGTGAAACTCATACTGAAGTAGACGCTTCTGACCAAAAAGTCTAAATCATTTACCTCCTCAAACGAACAAAATCCCCGACAGTTCCAATGCGAACTGTCGGGGATTTTTTATATCATTTCCTTCAAAGAGAAAAAACTGCACGGATTAGTACTTGTGGCCCTTGCCCTGCATTTCGTTGCGCGTAATGCCGGTGAGGTCGATGGCACGCCACGCATACACAATGTAGGCCAGTACAAAGGGGATAATCAGGCTGACGGCGGCCATGGTGCTGAGCGTAAATTCGCTGGAGCAGCTATTGGCCAAACAGAGCGATGACTGGGGGTCGGCAAGCGAGGGATAGTAGGCCGTGTGGTTCAGACCGGCGCAAAGCAGCAGGGCCAACACGGTGAACACGGTGCCTGCACCGGTAAACCAAATGCCGCGCACATGGGTGGCCGACAGCAGGGTGCGGACAATGCCGGTGAGCACTAACACTACGCCGAGCAGGAACAGCGCCAATACCCAGGGCAGGGCCAGCAGATTATGCAGGTATTTGCCGCTTTCGGGGGCAAACTGGCTGGTGGCGGGATCGTAGGTCAAACCGGTGGCGGTGAGCAGATAGCCGACAAAGGCGAGGAAAAGGAGGAGGAAGGGCACGGTGTCGACCATGATCATGCGGCGCAAACGCTGGCGCAGGCTGTCGTCGTTGATATTGTTGATGAGATACAGACTGCCGAGTATGCGCGAAAGGAAAAAGACGGCAAGACCTAATACGAGGTTCCATACGTTGCCAAGGGCTTCAAGGCCGTGCCAGGCATTGGCCCAGGTGCTGATAACAGGCGAAAAACTTTGCACATCGGCCGAGGCCATGGCTTCGCGGTTCACCACAAATTCGGCACCGGTGAAGAAGGTGCCGACAGCGGCTCCCAACACGAAGGGGCCGACAAATCCGTTGAACACGAGGAAAGCGCGATACGCGGTGCGACCGAGCACATTGCCGCTTTTCGACTGAAATTCGTAGGCCACGGCTTGCAGCACAAAACTGACGAGCAGCAGCATCCACACCCAGTAGGCACCGCCGAAGCTGGTGCTGTAAAACAGGGGGAAGGAGGCGAAAAAGGCTCCGCCAAAGGTGACGAGGGTGGTAAAGGTGAATTCCCACTTACGTCCGGTGGAATTGACAATCATGGTACGTTCGGTTTCGTCGCGTCCCACTTGGAATATCAGGTTATTGGCGCCCTGAACAAACATGAGGAACACGAGCAGACCGCCCAATAACGACACTAAGAACCACCAGTATTGCTGAAGGAATGTATAGGTTATCATGTAATTTCGGTGAATAGGGGTTGGGGGAATGTTAGGCTTCGTGTTTGCTGATGGCGCGAGTCATAATGCGCACTTCGGCCACAAGGAGCACGGTAAAGATGATGAGGAAGAGGAAGAAGGTGGTCATGACGCTGGTGGGCGACAACTGCGACACGGCAGCTCCAACGGGGAGCAGGTCCTGAATGGCCCAGGGCTGACGGCCTACTTCGGCTACAATCCATCCGGCTTGTCCGGCTACATAAACCATGGGCACGGCGGCTATGCCCAGCCAGTGCATCCAGCGAGTGCGTTCGAGGGTGCCGCGGTGCTGCATCCACCAGGCCACGATGAGGAAGAGGAAGAGGAAACTGCCGAGCCCTACCATGAGGCGGAAACTCCAGTAGACCATGGGTACGGGGGGCACGAGTTCTTCCTTCGACTTCAAATAGCCGTAGCCGAAATAGGGCATGTGTTCCTCAAGTTCGGCGCGTGCCTTGGCGGCTTGTTCGGGGTTCGACTGGTGATGGGCGCGGAAGTCGGCAAAGGCGGCAATCGCCTTGCGTCCGCGAGCTATTTTTTCGTCGGCCGAGGGGTGTACGGTGCCGTCGGGGTGGGTGTAGCCGTTGAGCAGGTTGTCAATGCCGGGCACATAGCCGTCGATGTCGTGTGTAGCGAGTACAGAGAGTACACCGGGCACTTCAATACCGGGCACAATGGAAAAGGGGGCGCGCTGTCCGCCTTCGTGCAAACCTTCGGCTGCAGCGAGTTTCATGGGCTGTTCGCGGGCAATGTTCACACCGCTCTTGTCGCCGGTTCCCATTACGACGAGGGTAGCGAAAAGGCCGGTAATGCTGGCCACCTTAATCGAGGCAAGGGCCATGCGCTGATTGCGTTTTTTGAGCAGGAACCAGCAGCTTACGCCGACCACAAATACGGCTCCGGTCATCCAGCCGCTCGACACGGTATGGAAGAACTTGACTACGGCTGTGGGCGAAAAGGCTACGGCCATGAAATCGACCATTTCGTTGCGCACGGTCACGGGGTTGAACTCCATGCCGACGGGGTGCTGCATCCAGGCGTTGGCCACCAGAATCCACCAGGCTGAAATGGTGGCACCGATGCCGGTGAGCCAAGTTGAGGCGAGGTGGAAACCGCGACTTACTTTTTGCCAGCCAAAGAACATGACGGCAATAAAGGTGGCTTCCATGAAGAAGGCGAGGATGCCTTCAATGGCAAGGGGGGCACCGAAGATGTCGCCCACGAACCAGGAATAGTTGCTCCAGTTGGTTCCGAACTCGAATTCAAGAATCAAGCCGGTGGCTACGCCTACGGCAAAGTTAATGCCGAAGAGTTTCATCCAGAACTGGGCGGTACGTTTCCAAAATTCATCTCCCTTCACATAGTAAAGGGTTTCCATGATACCCATAATGAGGGCCAGCCCCAACGTAAGGGGCACAAACAGCCAGTGATAGCAGGCTGTGAGCGCAAACTGCGCGCGCGACCAGTCGATGGTTGCGGGATCGAGAATGCTGAGTAACTGCATACTGAAAATAAGGATTTAAGGGGTTCGAGAAATGGGGGATTTACGGGCAAGCGAACGGCCTGATTAACGCAGCAGTTCGGCTCCTACGGTTTCGCTTTTCTGTTCGTCGGTGAGACCGCCTAACTGGGGCTGAAAAAAGAACAGCCGCAATATGGCAAACATCACAAACAGCTTGATGAGTATCAAAATCCATAGCGTGCGCCCCCAGGTCATGGCGCGAAATCCGTCGCGATAAAAGCGCCATACACTTTGAATAAGGTTTAGGGGATTATTCATGCACGCAAATTTAATTATTCTCACAAAAAAAACGCACCTTCCGCAGGGTTTTTGTCCTGCTGAAGGTGCGTTTTTTGTATCTGTTTGAATATGCTGTTTGATTTTTGCAACTCGCTGTCGAAAAACAAAAATCAGAACAGGGAGCGTGTCACGGGCTTTAGTAACCGCCGCCTTGCTGCATGGCCAGAAAGCGTTCGACGCCCTGGCGAATGGAGGCCAAGCCGAAGCGTGTGGGGTCGACTTCGGAAAGGGGTATCCATTGGGCGTTGGTGGCATCGTCGCGGGCGGAAATGCTTTGCAAACTGGCTACGCGACACAGGAAAAAAGCATCGGACGTGTGAACCACATGACCACAGAAGGGATAGGTGTTGGGAAAGGAAAACAGAAATTCATAGGCCACTACTTCGGCTCCTACTTCTTCCTGCACCTCGCGCACCAACCCTTGGGTGATGCTTTCTCCGGGGTCGACAAAGCCACCCGGCAAATCGAGCGTTCCTTTGGCCGGCTGACGGTCGCGCACCACGCAGAGCAACTCGCCTTGTTCGTTGAGAATAATGGCTACGGTTGCTGCGGCTGCATTGGCATAATACACAAAGCCGCACTGCATACAGCGTTTGCTGTAGGCATCGTTTTCGCGGAAATGGGCATTTCCGCACTGCGGACAGTACTTAAAATCGGCTAAAGGGTGCATAATTCTTCGGGTTACTGTTTGCAAATGACCGGGCTGCTACGGGGGCTGCCCTGGCTCGTGATTGGGCTGGTTATTGGGCAGCAGATTCAGCCGGTGCGTCGCCGGTATGTTTTTTGCGCGGACGGCGACGGCGACGTTTGCGTTTCGACACAGGTTGTGCCTCGTCGGCTGGGTCGGCTTTTACCTCTGCCGACTGCATGGCTTCGGCATTGGCCGATTTTGCAGCACGGTTTGGGTCGGCATTTTGCGACTTAGGCTTTTGCGGTTTCGGCTGCTGTTCGTGCTGTGGGGTGTCTTTGGCGTTCACCTCATCGGTCGGGGTAGCCTGGCCGTTTTTGTTTATATTGCCACGCGAACGGCGCGACTTGTTTCGTTTGCGTCGGGCCTGTTCTTTGGCCTTTTCCTCGCTATCGCCCCACTCGTCTTCGGCTTCCGATTCGCTGATCTGGGGTTGCTCCAAGTGTTCCATGCCAAACACAAAATCGTCGAGCGTCAAATGGCGCATTTGGGGCAGAGGTGTTTCGTCGCTAAAAGCTGCGGCTTGTGCCTGTTTTTCCTCAATGGCATCCGCTTCGTCTGCTTCCTCCGCTTCGTCTGCTTCGTCCGTTTCAACTGCGTCAAGGGCGGGAGCAGCGATTTCTGCATGCACTGATTGAACGGCTGAATCCAAGTCGAGTTCTACGTTGGCCTCTGCGTCGACTGCGTCAAGGGCGGGAGCAGCACTTTCTGCATGCACTGATTGAACGGCTGAGTCCAAGTCGAGTTCTACGCTGGCCTCCGTTTCACAAGTATTGTTCACAGAGGGCATTTCAGTTTCCTCGGGCTTTTCCTCCGTTGGTTCAACGGGTTCAAGGTCCTTCACCACGATGAATCCCTTAGGTTTTTCGGCCTTGGCATCCGGTACTTCGGGCTCCGTAGGTTCAGCCACAGGCTTTTCAGCCGTTTCGGGTTCGCTGATAAGCACAGCCGTAGCCGTTTGCAAAGGTTCCTGAGCCGCCTCGCGCATAGCCTTCCTTTCAGCGCGGCGGGCTTTTTCTGCCTCGTAGCGTGCCTTTTGCGCGGCCTGTTTGGCCTCGAAAGCCAAACGACGGCTTTCCTCAGCCTTGATTTCCTCCTCAAGTTCACGCATTTCGCGTTCATCTTCGGTCATCACAGCCGGTTCTGCCGAATGAGCATCTGCAGCATCAGCAAGCGGTGTGGCAGACTGCTCCTCGTTCGAAGAAACCTCCGTCACTTCGGCCGTATGGTTCAGTTCGCTGCCTTCAGCTGCCTCTGATTTGCGATTTTTGCGTCGGTTTTTCTTTTCCTTTACCGCCGTTGGTTCGGCTGGTGTCACCTCGTTGGTATCAGCCACCGGGTTTTCAGCCTGAACATGGGCAGCCGATTCGTTTTCCGCACCTTTTTTCGCAAAGTCCTTCACAGCATCGTTCACTGTTTTCGGCGTGCGCTGCTTCCGTTTTTTCGGTCGTTCCACGGGCTGTTCCTCCAGCTCGTTTTCAAGCGGTGGCAGCGGCAATCCCCTGGACAGATAGTCCTCAGGGGTCAGTTCGTGTTCAACGGGCGGCGTATCAATGACCTCGAAGTCGGCATTTTCGTCGTAGGCCGCATCATAGGCTGCATCCGAATCGATGGTCGCATAGTTAGCGGGCTTTTTCTCAAGCACCACTTCCTGTTTCGGTGCTTTTTTCGGCGATTTTTCGTTCGTGGTTTGCGTCAGGCTTTGTTCAATCACGTCAATTTTGGGCAATGCAAACGATTCTTCGGCCTCCATAGCCGTACGTTTTTCCTTGGCGCGGAACAAGCTGTCGTACATTTTGGCATCGCGTCGCATGCGGGTGAGTGCTTCCTTCGAAGCATCCTGCTGGCTCTCTTTTTTGGAGCGTCCGGCACCGCGTCCGGCCACGATTCCTTCAATCGTAATGACGGTTTTGAATCCCTTTCCTTCGCCTTCGCAGGCCACATCCTTAAAGTTGATGTTGATGCGGTTTTTCTGGCTCCACTCCAGGAGTTTGCTCTTAAAGTTCACCTCCTTCTGTGCCACGTTGTCGAGGTCGATGTAATGGCCGATTACGCGGTTGGCAATAAACCAATGGCAAAAGCGGAATCCGCGGTCCAGGTAAATGGCACCCATCAGTGCTTCGAAGGCATTGCCACCAATGTTTGTGTGCGACATGCGCGTGCCTTGTGCAGCCTGAATGAGGCGTTCCAGCCCCATTTCGGTGGCCAGTTTGTTCAGCGATTCACGTTGCACAATTTTCGAGCGGGTTGAAGTCAGGAATCCCTCGCGTTTGGTGGGATAATGGCGGAAAAGAATGTCGCTCACCACCGTTTCGAGCACCGCGTCGCCCAAATACTCCAGGCGTTCGTTGTTGAGGGGCTTCGTCGGGTTGTCATTGTTGCGGTTACGGCGTTCCTTCCCCTTGCGTTCTTTGGGGTTGAAATCGCGCCGAAACGAGAGCGATTTGTGTGAAAAGGCAACGCGATAAACCTCAATGTCGTGCGGATAAAAGCCCAATATATCGTAGAGTGCCGAAAGAAACTCCTTGTTTTTACGGAACGGGAGTTTCATGCGGTCCAATAGGTTCAATATCATGCGTCAGATAGTAAACAGGTGTGTTTTTGTTGCAGTCGGACAATCGGGGGTAAAAAAAAATAGACGTTGTCGCGGTCTTTGCGCCACACCTTGGGTAGTGTCAGTCTTTGTTTGGGAATAAGAGGTTCGAAGTCGAAGCCTACTTAAAAAAAGCGCGCAACCCCTTTCCCGTCAAACCACTCCGGTGCAAACAAGCAGTTGCCACAAGCGTTCCTGGGGCAAGTGCAGATAAAGCTGGAGTTCTGACAGTAGAGAAAGGGGCTGCGCTTTAACGATTAGTCAACGTACTTCTTCAAGATGCAGCAGGCATTGTGTCCGCCGAAACCGAACGTGTTGCTCAAAGCAGCACGGATGGGGCGTTCCTGAGCCTTGTTGAAGGTGAAGTTCAGGTTGTAGTCGATGTTTTCATCCAAGTCGTCATCGGCATGGTTGATGGTAGGAGGCACGATGTCGTTTTGCACAGCCAAGCAGCAAATCAACGCTTCGACACCGCCGGCAGCACCGAGCAAGTGACCCGTCATCGACTTCGTAGAGCTGATGTTCAGTTTGTAAGCGTGTTCACCGAAGAGCTGCGTGATGGCCTTCACTTCCGAGATGTCGCCCACGGGGGTTGAAGTACCGTGTACGTTGATATAGTCGATATCCTCGGGCTTCATGCCGGCATCTTCGAGAGCCGAAGTCATAACGAGGTTTGCGCCCAAGCCTTCGGGGTGCGATGCAGTGATGTGGTGTGCATCGGCCGACATGCCCACACCAGCCACTTCGCAGTAAATCTTAGCACCGCGAGCCTTAGCGTGTTCCAATTCTTCGAGAATCAGGATACCGGCACCTTCGCCCATGATAAAGCCGTCGCGGCTTGCGCTGAAGGGGCGCGAAGCACGGGTCGGGTCATCGTTGCGCGTTGACAGGGCGTGCATGGCGTTGAAACCGCCCACACCGCAGGGCCAGATAGCAGCCTCAGCACCACCCGTTACGATGGCATCGGCCTTACCCAAACGGATGAGGTTAAAGGCATCGGCAATGGCGTTGGTCGACGAAGCGCAAGCCGAAGTCGTGGTGTAGTTGGGTCCGTGGAAACCGTACTGGATAGAGATTTGTCCCGAAGCGATGTCGGCAATCATTTTCGGAATGAAGAAGGGGTTGAACTTCGGTCCGTTCTCTGCATTCTTAGCATAGTAGCCAGCTTCTTCCTCGAACGTGTGGATACCACCGATACCTACACCCAGAATCACACCGATGCGGTTTTTGTTCACCGTTTCCAAATCCCATCCGCAGTCCTTGATAGCCTCCATGGCAGCAACGAGTGCATACTGTTCGTAAAGGTCCATTTTGCGAGCCTCTTTACGGTCGATGAAGTCGGTAGCCTTGAAGTTTTTCACCTCGCAGGCAAACTGCGTTTTGAATTTCGAAGCGTCGAAGTGTGTGATAGGTCCGGCACCGCTAACGCCGTTTTTGATATTTTCCCAAGTTTCGGGCACGGTATTGCCCACGGGGGTGAGGGCGCCAAGGCCCGTAACAACTACTCTTTTGAGTTCCATAAGGTTCGGAAATATGTATTAAGGGGGTAAAGAAAATGGGGAAACGCTGCGTACCATGCTGTGGCATGTTCCGGTTCGTGGTGGGTGTTCACCCAGCCTTTGTGCGGGGCACCCATGCGGTTTCGTCACACTCTTTAGCAGATTAGTACGTGCCGGGAATCAGTGTCCGCCCCACCCTGCTGTCTGTGCAGCAGGTTTCAGGCCACTTACTAATCTGCTAAAACGAACGTGCGGCTGAGCCGTTTTACCGTTCGGAATTCGCTGTGTGGCAGCAGGTTTCTGAAAAACACAATAACGTTTAACGTCCAGCCTCCATGCTCGCTACCCGTAGGCTGCAACGCGGACGCAGAACGTTAAACGTTAAACGTGTGTGTAGTTAATCGTCGTAGACAAGTTAAATTTCACTTGTTAGGCGTTGTTGTCTTATTTGGCAACGTTCTCCTCGATGTAAGCGATAGCGTCACCTACGGTAGCGATCTTCTCTGACTTGTCATCGGGAATTGAGATACCAAATTCCTTTTCGAACTCCATGATGAGCTCAACGGTGTCGAGTGAGTCAGCACCGAGGTCGTTAGCGAAGCTTGCTTCGTTCTTTACTTCATCTTCGCCAACACTCAGCTTGTCAACGATAATAGCTTTTACTCTTGCTTCAATATCAGACATAGTAGTTTCTTTTA
>ENA-OYWS01001068-OYWS01001068.1-human-gut-metagenome-genome-assembly--contig:-NODE-1068-length-10335-cov-32.109922_pt1 | contig 10335 bp, 9 predicted proteins | sample MGYA00244813_ERZ653402 | MGnify/ENA primary metagenome ERZ653402 (study PRJEB26926, sample SAMN06165021) | human gut metagenome | biome: ENVO:00009003; feature: ENVO:2100002; material: ENVO:00002003...
AAAAGGTGAAGGGTGAAGGTTTGAAAACTCTTTTTTATATATACGCGCGGCAAGGAAAAAAATCCGTTTTTTCATTTTTCTGATTATCCGGATTTTCCAAAAATCCTAAAAAAAAGAATATAATATAAGATTTAAAATATACCCTTCACCCTTCACCTCGTCACTTTTCCGATGTTTCGCTTCTTCCCTACTTCTTCTTCAAAATACCCCAACAAAAATGGGCGCAAAACCACCGTGTTAAATAGTTTAACCTAGGTTATTCTTTGTAAAAAGCGAGTCCTATAGGACTCGCCGCCTAAGTAAAACATTTTGTTTACCTTCGCAACATGGAACAGAAGAAAAAGATAAGAGAAAAAGATTTGCTGAAATTTATGGCAGAACTTGAAGATGAAGCCAGATTTAAGCTGGCTATCGCAGAAACATGTGGCGTATCACCAACTATGATTCGTAAAGAAGCTGGAGGACAGGACACTATCGATAAGAAGGCAGATAAGATGACGCTCATACCAGAGTACATATTCGCTATGGATAGAGCCATCAAAACCATTCTCATGGAAAAAGATGATGATGATGCCTTCGAAGGTAAAACCTGGATACATGAAGAAAATGTCCATCATAAAACAAGATTCCAGTATTATTGCGATGAAGTGTACATATGGGAACGGAATAAAGGTTCGGTATACTGGAGGGAACACAACAGAGCATGGAGCTACTGGAGATATAGCCTTCCCTACTGGTATATTACTCATAAACTTAAAGAATTATTAGAATATACAGATTCATAAAACCCAAAAAGAAATGAAAGAAAACAAACCCACAAACGAGACCGGAAATAACCCGGAAACAGAACAGGAGAAAGAGGTCTTGCCCTCTTATTTCCAGACTCTGAAGACCTCTACCAGCAAGCCTCTCCCCAACAGAGCGGTGCTGGAGTACAACATCATGCATTCGGCACCGGTGAAAACCAATACCGAAGGCTACAGGTCGATGATAAAGGTGGACAAGAGAACGGCAGAGGACATCAAGCACAGGCTGCCCTGCATCACTCCCAGCGTGCAGCTCAAGGGAAGCTCCAAGAAGCTGACTGACTTCAGAAAGGAAACCTACTGGCTGATGCTCGATTATGACGACGTGTCCCCAAAAAACATCGCGGCACTCAGGCAGACCGCCCGGAAAATCCCCTTCACCATGGTCTTCTACATCACCGTCTCGGGCAAGGGATTCCGCATCCTGCTCAGATATATGCGGCCTGAAGGATGCAATCTCACTGCCACCGAACTCCACCAGCTCGCCATACAGAAAGCCATGAGCATCTACGACAAACTGCTGGGTATCAGCAGCGACAAGCAATGCCAGGACATGGTGAGAAGCTGCGGACTGGCTTACGACCCCGAGGCTTACTTCAACTGGAATGCCGAAGTTCTCCCCATCAGCCGGGAGGAGGTGGAGAACTTCGAAAAAGCTACAAAGCAACAGGAGGAACAGAACAGAAAAAGGCAGACGGAGGCTGAAAAGCCCAGAAAGAAAAGCCCTCGCAAACAGGAAGACGAGGCGCCACCCAAAACGCTCACCACCGAAGAGATTCTGCAGTATGTAGACAAACTGGCGGAGAGCTGGGAAGAGCGGTTTGAGGAGCATCATCACAACAGCTACGTAGTAAGATACGCCACATTCTGCCTCTGTTTCGGAGCCGAAAAGGAGGAGGCTGTGAAACACATGGCAGATAAGTTTGGCAGCGAATATGCCGATACCGAGCGGGTGGCACGGGAGATTTACAAGCATACCGAGCGGCTGGGAACCTGGAAGATAAGACAGCAGGGAGATGATGAGCAGAAACGCTATACCAGCATGAGAGCACTGCTGGGATGGCTGGGAGCCCGATATGAAATGCACCACAACACGCTGAGCAACCAGTATGAAGTGCGCGCCATCAACACCGGAGAGAAGCTATATCTCGACTGGACCGAAGTGGATACCCGGGTGAGCAATTCCCTGTTCGTGAAGATGGAACTGGATAACATCTGCACCACCCAGAAAAAGCTGGATACGGTGATAAGAAGTAACTTCAGTCCCGAATTCAACCCCATGGAGGAATATCTGAAGAGTCTGCCGAAATGGGACCGGAAGACGGACTATATCGCTGAATTGGCCCATCGGGTAACCGTGATGCAGACAGGCGGTTACCGCCATACGGAGGAGGATTTTGCCTATGCCTTCAAGAAATGGCTGGTCAACATGGTGGTTTGCTGGGTTCGGCCCGATGTCACCAACCAGTCTATCATGGTTTTCGTAGGCAAGGGCGGCATCTTCAAGACCACGTTTTTCGACCATCTTCTGCCGCCCCATCTGCGCAAGTATTTCGCCAACGATTCTACGGGCGACTACAAGAACAAGGATTTCCTGCAGATGTGTGCCAGCAAGGCGATAGTGTGTCTCGATGAGTTCAGCTGTCTGCGCGGCAAGAACCTGGATTCCTTCAAGAGCAACATCACGAAGCGCAACATCAGCATGCGAATCCCTTATGCCGAGTGGGACTGCATTCTGCAGAACAATGCGGGGTTCTGTGCCACGAGCAATGAGATTCATATCATCGATGATGACGAGAACCGCCGTTTCCTCATCTGGCGCATCGAGAAGATAAAGAGTCCCATCGACTTCCCCTTCAATTACGAGGGCATCTTCTCCCAGGCTGTGGCACTGGCTCAGGAGGTGATAGAGAAGCGCCGGAGGGGTGAGCCCTGCGACTGGGTTTACTGGTTTACGAAGGAGGAGAACGAGGAGATTCAGCGCCACAATCTTTATTTCCGTGTAAACAACTACATAGCCGAGCGCATCAACAAGTTCTACCGTGTTCCTGATGCCGATACACCGTCCGAGTTCTGCAAGTTTGTTACGGCGAGTGATGTGATGGAGCGCATCTGCACGAACCCAGCCTTCCGCCAGTCGATGTCGAACAAGGATATTTCGATGTTCATGGAGGCGCTGGGGTTCAAGAAGATTCACCGCAAGACGGGCAACGGCTGGAAGGTGATAGAAATGCGTCCTGACGAGATAGAGAACAACCAGAAGATGGATGGCAGCGAGAATATTCCGCCCGAGGATCTCCCATTTTAGGAAATTCTGCTTCGGAGATATTTTTTTATCTTTCGGAGATATTTCCGTATCTTTCGGAGGGATTTTCTTATGTTTCGGAGAGATTTTATTCTACCAGGCAGAAGAAAGAAGCAACTGACAAAAACAGACTAAAAAGAACAAATTATGATAGAAGACAGAAGTTACGGGAAGGCGGAGCTCGCCATGCTCTACTTTCCCACCGCTACCCCCAGGGTAGCGCTCAACCGGCTGGTGAGATGGATCAACCGGTGTCCCGAGCTCAAGCAGAGCCTCTGTTCGGGCTACGCCGGCAAGTTTTCCCACTTCTACACCCGGCAACAAGTAGCAGAAATCATCGAATTTCTGGATGAACCATAAAAAAACACCCTGGAAGGGAATGCATACAACACACTATGCATACCCCTTCCAGGGTGAGTTAATAAAACTACAATCACTGCAATAAAACTATTAATTTTACGTTCTTTTCAAAGAAAGGGTTTGTGCAATATTGGCTTAAAGGCTAAAAGCACTACCTTTGTAAATAATATCAAAACAGAGTATAATGGAAGAAAACAATATAACAGTAGATAAAGCTGTCCAAACCATAAAAGGGGCAATTTTGCGAGCTCAAGCACAGGCGAGCCAGTCAAGTAATGCCATACAGTTGTCTTTATATTATGGTATAGGGCGTTATGTGTCTATCAATTTACAGCAAGCACATTGGGGCGCAAAAGCTCTTGATACTATTAGTGAGAGATTGCAGCGTGAATTGCCAGGATTAAGAGGCTTTTCTTCAGGCAACTTGAAGAAAATGCGTATCTTCTATGAGGAATGGCAATGCCTTTCAATTGGTTCGCCATTGGCGAACCAATTACAACAGCTTGAAAATAAGATAGAAGAAGGTGTTGAAATAGGAGAAAAGACACTCCTTAGTATTAACAGACCTATAGAGTCAGCAGACTTGCATATAGAGGATTTTGTGGGCATTAGTTTCACTCATCATATGGAAATTTTGCATAAAACTACCACTTTAGATGAACGCATCTACTATATACATCAAGTGAACCTGTATCATTGGAACAAGTACGTATTACGGAAATACTTATCAGATGACCTATATCACCATCAAGGCAATATGCCTAACAATTTTCCGAAAGCGATACCAGACATTAAGCAATCAATGAAAACAATATCAATGTTTAAGGATGAATATTTGCTTGATTTCATCAATACTGAAAATTTGGGACTGGAGATTGAGGACATTGACGAACGTGTAGTTGAGCAAGAAATTGTAAGAAACATGCGCGATTTCATTCTTCAATTCGGAAAGGATTTTATCTTTATGGGTAACCAGTATCGTGTCGTACTTGAAGGAGAAGAAATGTTCATAGATCTTTTGTTCTTTAGTCGAGAACTTGCAGCAATGGTAGCCGTAGAACTAAAATACGGTAAGTTCAAGCCTTCATATTTGGGACAACTATGTACATATCTACAGGCATTAGACCTTACTGTTAAAAAGCCACACGAAAATCCTTCTATTGGTATTGTTTTATGCAAAGAAATGAACAAGGCTTTTGTTGACATTGTTGTAAGGAACTACGACAGCCCAATGGGAGTAGCAACATATAAAACCAAACAGGATATGCCTGAAGAATTACAGAAGGCTTTGCCTGATTTGGATAAGATGAAAGATCTGTTTTGCAAATCGTTGTAAATGTGTATTCACATTTTATAAAATACAGGACGTGCTTAAAAAAATACATTTGGCATTAAGATTGGAAGTAATAGTAGAATATACAGACAGGTTATTCCAAAAAGTATAAGAGCGATAGGAAATGTTTCTGGAGTTATATCGTTAGGAGCTGTTGGATATGAAGTTTTTCATTATAGTAACGTAAAATCTTCAAATGTCATTGATGCAGCTATGGGAGCGATAAGTTTTGTCCCAGGTTGGGGATGGATAGCTGGAGGCATTTATTTTGGGGCTGATATTGTAACAAAACTCTCTACGGGAAAAAGTATTGTAGAACACCTCGAAGCAGCCATTGAAGAGCGTTATGATATAGATAATGGTGTATTATTAGAATGGTAATATGATAGATTATATATTTTATAGAGTATATTGGGCTTATAACAAAAAAAGAGAGTCCGCAAAGTTTCTTAGCCCATTGTATATGGCAATGGTCTTTGCGTTTCTCTTTTTCCCATTCGCATTATTTTTGTGCGAACTATTAAGGGATTCATACCATAGAAATGATGGATATTTGTTATCCATTTATCTACTAATGATATTAATATACTCTTATTTAAGATTTTTCCCTAACAAAAAGATATGGTTGATAAATAAAAAATTCGAAGGGAATGGTTATAATTATAAGATTCCTGATTGGTGTTTTTTCGTGGTTCTTCCATTATCCATAGTTTGGGGAATTATAACATACTCTCTTTTGGTAAAGTTTTTCATAAAACCTTTTGCCTTGAGAGGTATTATATATAATATGCTGTAAGCGTTCTATAAAAAAATGCAATCAAAAACTCATAGAATTTTTCTTGGCTGGAGTTTTTGATTGCATTTTCAAATATATAGTACAACCTAGAAATTAAGAGAGTGTAAGCTAAACTGTGTCATGCTATCACTGTTATAGATTAATGCAGTTTATTTGCATTTTGTTCAGTATAGTTTTCCCACTTCTACACCCGGCAACAAGTGGCAGAAATCATCGAATTTCTGGATGAACCATAAAAAATCACCCTGGAAGGGAATGCATACAACACACTATGCATATCCCTTCCAGGGTGAGTTTAATATAGAAAAAAATACCCGTTTTTTAAACGCTTTCGCCCTTAGACTTCCAGTCGTCAATCGTCCCCGTCTTAGACGAGAAATTGCAGCCTATCAGGTAAATCGTTCTGTTGTCTGTAGCATATTCACGGGCATATCCTTTTTCCTCGATTTGTTTCAAGGCTTCAGTCGCTGACCCATCACGCTTAAATTCGAAGATATATACAAACATTGGGGTCTCAATAATGCAATCAACCCGTCCTTCACTTTGCTCCTTTTCTATTAGAACGGTAAAACTGCTTATCATTCGAATCACCAGATAGAAGGTATATTGAAAGTATCGCTCTTTTTCCCGCTCGTCATCTTTACGACGTTGGCTATAGGGTATACTGGCGAAGAAGGAAGTGAGTAGTTTCTCCAATTTGTCACAATCTCCCATCTTCATCGTATTAACAACTTCTACGACCCAAGCGTCAGGCGATTCCTTAGGCTTCAGATAGTTGGCAGCCACCATGGTTACGAAACCAGCTTTTACTTCATCGTTTGGAAAATCCAAGAGATAAGAATCGGTATCCATGTTCCAATCCTTAATGGTGAGATAACCACTCTGGTAAATCATTGGCAATGGAGCCTCTGTATCCGCCTTGTAATCTATAAAACTGCTGGTAGGATAAAATTTCCCTGTCAGTTCATTGAGGTTTTCGTCGAAGTGAGCTAATAAGCGGACCAGATAAGTAGGCGAACCTGTACGGAACCAGAAATCACTCAGGATTTTCTTACTCAGTGAGTTCAAGATACTGAAAGGATTGTAGATGTCGAGCATGCTTGGGCTGAAATGGTAACCGTCATATTTGCGCTTGAGCCGATATTTCATCTCATCCTCAGACACTTTATATCTTGCAGCCATTGCCTTGATTTGCTCATCAAAGACAGAATACAGTTCCTCTTCCGTGATGCCGCAAAGAGCCTCGTAGCGGTCGTCCATGCTGATGTCATCTGGTTGGTTGAAACCACTGAATACGCTTACTTGCGAGAACTTGGTAACACCAGTCAACAGCACGAATTTCAAATCTCTGTCAGCAGCCTTGAAGACACTGTAGAAACCTTTCATGATTTCACGATGTCGGTCTTCCAACAAACGTTCGTTGCCTTCAGAATCGAAGGTCTTTAACCCTGAGTCTAAAACATCCAGTAAAGGTTTGTCATATTCATCTATCAGGACAACGGCGCCAAGTCCTGTCCTTTCGTGGGCAGCTTTCAAAACAGCCATGAATCGGTCTCCCAAGGTGTTGGCCAATGGGTTTCTGCCATAATTCAGTTCTTGGGTTTCAACAAAAGTCTGCAAGGTTTTTTCCAATTCGCCAGCCTGTGTGAAATTCTTGCCGTTGAAATCTATATGAAAAACCGGATATTGCTTCCATTCTTTTTCTAACTGTTCGATGGCAAGACCTTTAAACAGTTCTTCCTTTCCTTGGAAGTAGCATTCCAGGGTAGAAATCAACAACGACTTTCCGAATCGTCTTGGACGACTCAGAAAATATATTTTCCCATTATGTACTAAATCATAGAGGATTTTGGTTTTGTCGAGATAAACATAACCGCCATCTATAATTTCGCTAAAGTCTTGTATTCCTATAGGGTATTTCATATTGTTGCTTTATTTGAATTTTTGGCAAAGTTACGAAAAATATTGGTATATGCAAAAGAAAGCAGAATAAATTGTTTTCCTTTTCAGATAAAAACATTAACTTTGCAACTAAAAGAAATGAAAAGTATGGAAAAACTGAAAGATATCAGGGCGATAGCCTTCGATGCCGACGATACGCTCTGGGCATTGCAGAATTACTTTGAGGATGTAGAGCATGAATATTGTGAGCTTCTTTCTGCTTATGGCAAGGAGAAGGAGATTTCTGCTGCCCTCTTTGAAACGGAGAGCCGGAATATGGCTGACTTGGGATATGGTTGCAAGGCTTTCACCCTTTCGCTGGTAGAAAATGCCATCAGGGTGAGTCATGGTAAGGTAGAGGCGAATGTCATTGCTCAGATTCTGGATCTGGGCAAGAGTCTCCTGCATCTTGATGCCAAACCGCTGGAGGGTGTTGAGGCTACTCTTGCCCGCATCCGTGAAATGAGAACCGGGCAGGAGGATGGTTCTTCCGGTGAAAGAAGATACAGGCTGGCTGTCTTTACCAAGGGAGAACTGATGGATCAGGAGAATAAGTTGTGGCGTTCGGGGCTGCAGCGCTATTTTGATGTGGTAAGTATCGTGAGCGATAAGAAGCCCGAGGCTTACCGTCGTCTTTGCCGGGAAATGGAAGTGAAGCCTGAAGAACTGCTCATGGTGGGCAACAGCTTTAAGAGCGATATTGCGCCGGCATTGAAAATCGGAGCCTCTGCCGTCCATATCCCTTTCCATACTACCTGGGCGCACGAAAAGATAGAGGAGTTTGAACATCCCAACCTCCGCCGCATCTCCCGCTTTGCGCAGCTGCTGGACATCCTGTAGCTTCCTTGGGGCAAGTTTCGCACAGATAATTTGCGCTAACATACTTTTTTCATACCATTAGCGCAGATTATCCGCGAATAATTTGCGCTAATGGGGATTTTTTTATATCTTTGCAGAAGATAAGCTGCACTCGGCAATTTGAAAGCAAGCTTTCATTGCGCTCGCTTGCATTATCTTTGCGCAGAAAATAACGAAAGATATGGAACAGAGACTGATAGGAAGAGAAGCAGAACTCAAACTGCTCAATGAATATATAAACTCCGATAAATCAGAGTTTATCGCCGTCTATGGAAGACGACGTGTAGGCAAGACTTTTCTCATCAGAAAAGCCGTAGAGGATCATTTTGCCTTCTTCATGACAGGAATGAACGGAGTTGCCAAAGGCGAACAGCTTGTCAACTTCAGCATTGCCCTGCAAAAATATACCCACTCCACCACTCTGCAGACGTTCAAGAGCTGGCTGCTGGCATTCTATGCCTTGTCACAATACATAGAAACACTTCCGGAAGGCAAGAAAGTAATATTCATCGATGAATTGCCATGGATGGATACCGCCAAATCGGGATTCATACCAGCACTGGAAAACTTCTGGAACAGCTGGGCTGTACTGCGCAACGACATCAAACTCATCGTTTGCGGATCAGCCACATCCTGGATGATCAACAACCTGATTCGCAACCGTGGTGGCTTGCATAACCGACTGACCCATCATCTGATTGTAAAACCATTCACTCTGCACGAATGCGAAGAATACTTCAAGGCTTACCACTTCGGCTACAGCCGAAAACAGATAGCAGAATGCTATATGGTTATGGGTGGAATACCTTATTATCTGTCTATGATGGATAAATCGAAAAGTCTGGCACAGAACATCGACCAGCTGTTTTTCGCAGACAATGCAGAACTGAAAGATGAATTCAACGACTTATACAGAGCTTTGTTTAAGAAATCAGCCAACCATATCGCCGTGGTTACTGCCCTTGCTACCAAAGGAATGGGTATGACCCGCCAGGAACTGGTCAAGGCATCAGGATGTAAAGATAACGGAGCCTTCTCTACTGTACTGGAAGAATTGGAACAATGCGGATTCATCCGTCTATATGAACCATTCAGCACTACCAACAAGATGACTTCCGACATTCGCCAAAAGCGAAACACCTTATTTCAGTTAGTAGATTTCTATACGCTCTTCTACTTCCGGTTCATCAGACATAACAAGTATCAGGATTCCAGTTTCTGGTCATCCTCCCAAAACAGTCTGCTATACCATACTTGGGCAGGACTGTCGTTTGAGATGCTTTGTCTAAACCATATAGACAAAATCAAGCATGCCCTGGGAATTTCGGGAGTACAGACCTTGGTTTGCTCATGGCGAAGCAGCAACACAGAAAAGGGAGCTCAAATAGACTTGCTGATAGACCGGAAAGATGAAACCATCAACATCTGTGAGATGAAATTCTACAAGAGCGAATTCGAAATCAGCAAGGAATATGAGGAGAAATTGCAGGAGAAACTTCGTATCTTCACTGAAGAGACGAAGACTTCCAAATCGCTTCTCCTCACATTGATTACTTCTTTCGGATTGAAGCAGAACAAACATAGCGACATCGTACAGAAACAGATTACAATGAATGATTTGTTTATTTAAAAGATAACCCCTAAAAGGAAAGGGTGTGACTCATGCCACACCCCATCTCAAAACTCCCACACTTACTTCTTACTCTTCGGTGCCTTGCTGAATTTATACATCAAATGCACCATGGCATAGCTTGGCAGGGTATTGTTCCATTTCTCGGTCTTGCCCTGTCCGCCCACCTCATACACGGTGCTCGACAGATTCTGAAGAATATCAAAAGCCTCTGCCTTCAGCGTCAGCTTGCCTTTGCAGAACGAGCGGGATAGCGAGGCATTCCATACCAGATCACTGGTGTTAAACGACTTCTCGCTGTAACCA
>ENA-OYWS01001075-OYWS01001075.1-human-gut-metagenome-genome-assembly--contig:-NODE-1075-length-10217-cov-7.384570_pt1 | contig 10217 bp, 4 predicted proteins | sample MGYA00244813_ERZ653402 | MGnify/ENA primary metagenome ERZ653402 (study PRJEB26926, sample SAMN06165021) | human gut metagenome | biome: ENVO:00009003; feature: ENVO:2100002; material: ENVO:00002003...
TGTATAAGAGACAGTTCTTATAATTACTATATGAAAGAATTAGCACTCAAGTACGGATGTAATCCGAACCAGAAGCCTTCACGCATTTACATGGAAGAAGGCGAACTACCCATCGAAGTACTCAACGGTCGTCCTGGCTACATCAACTTCCTCGACGCGCTCAACTCTTGGCAGCTCGTTAAGGAGCTGAAGGCAGCCACAGGTCTGCCCGCTGCAGCATCGTTCAAGCACGTATCGCCAGCCGGAGCCGCTGTAGGTCTGCCTCTTAGCGACACGCTGAAGAAGATATACTTCGTTGACGACGTGAAAATGGAACTTTCGCCGATTGCATGTGCGTATGCCCGTGCACGCGGTGCCGACCGCATGAGCTCTTACGGCGACTTCGTGGCACTCAGCGACACCTGCGACGCTGCTACAGCTACACTCATCAAGCGCGAGGTGAGCGACGGCGTAATCGCTCCCGACTTCACCGACGAGGCGCTCGAGATTCTCCGTGCAAAGCGCAAGGGCACATATAACGTAATAAAGATAGACCCGAACTACGTGCCGGCTCCCGTTGAGCACAAGCAGGTGTTCGGCGTAACGTTCGAGCAGGGACGCAACGAGGTGCGCCTCGACGACCCGGCTTTGTTCGAGAACATACCTACAAAGTCGAAGAACTTCACCGAGGAAGCTATCCGCGACCTCATTATCTCGCTCATCACACTGAAGTACACACAGTCGAACTCTGTATGCTACGTGAAGGACGGTCAGGCTATCGGCATCGGCGCCGGACAGCAGAGCCGCATCCACTGCACACGCCTCGCAGGCAACAAGGCAGACATCTGGTGGCTGCGCCAGCACCCGAAGGTGATGAACCTCCCGTTCGTTGACGGCATCCGCCGCGCCGACCGCGACAACACCATCGACGTCTATATCTCTGAGGACCACGACGACGTGCTGCGCGACGGCACATGGCAGCTCTTCTTCAAGGAGAAGCCCGAGGTGCTCACTATGGAGGAGAAGAAGGCATGGATAGCAGAGAACCGCGGCGTAGCGCTCGGCTCAGACGCGTTCTTCCCGTTCGGCGACAACATCGAGCGTGCGCACAAGAGCGGCGTAGAGTACATCGCTCAGGCAGGCGGTTCGGTTCGCGACGACAATGTTATTGATACCTGCGACAAGTATGGCATCACAATGGCGTTCACAGGCGTGCGCCTCTTCCATCATTAATTAGATGGGGTGAAGTGGTGAGATGTTGATGTGTTGATACGTTGAGATGTTGATGTGTTGATGTGTTGAGATGTTGATGTGTTGATGTGTTGAGATGTTGAGATTTCTCACCCGATAAACAATTAGAATAACCAATAAATACAGATATGAGCAAAGGTGACGATATTGACGCAATCATTGCCAATGGCATTTCATGGGGCCGTGGCGGAGCGTCGAACAGAAAAGATGATGACGGCAAAGTCAAGACCAAGGCAAAGAAGAAGAAATACATCACTGGTGCCCATGGTAGTGGTTCGGCACGACAGAAAGCGAAGTATCGCGAGCAGCGTGCCAACAGAAACAAGAAGTAAATCGTAAACTGCGATATTCGGAAAAGAAGTGTGTTGAGCCAGCATTGGCTTGACACACTTCTTTTTGTGTTACATAGAGGTGAAAAGGTCGAACGAAATGACACTTTCGGGCGAAAAACCTATCGTATTGCTTTGATAAAACGAAAAAACGTAGTAAATTTGCATCACTATATACACTAAGCCAATGACCAACTGCTTAAATAATTTATTGAGTAAGGCCCGTAAACAATCGTTCGGTTCGCCAGCACGATGCACCCTTTTCCTTGCAACGTGTGCTATTCTCGTACTTTTCTTCAGCGCCTGCAGCACAGAGCCGTCGCCTCGACGCCTCGCTCAACAGCGCGACCGCGCCGACAGCATCGTTGGTTGCGTGAAGGGCGAGCAGAGCCTCGACAGTCTTGTGAAAGAAGCGGAGAAGTCGGGCGACAATATGCTCGAGATGCGTGCGCGCCGCCAGTTGGGACGCACCTACCGCGAAGACAACTTCTTCATGAAAGCCATCGAATGCCACCAGCGCGAGATGGCGCTCGGCGAACAGTTGCACGACACCATCGCCATGGCGCAGGCGCTCAACAACATCGGCACCAACTACCGGCGCATGGGCATCCTCGACGAGGCAATCAACTACCACTACCGTGCGCTGCACATCTCTGAGGAGTTCAGCTACAAAGACGACCGCACGGCGCGCAAGAACCGCGTGGTGTCGCTCAACGGCATCGGCAACATCTGCCTAACACTCGGCGACAAGGAAACAGCCGACTCCGTGTTCCATGCCGCACTTGAAGGCGAGAAGAGCCTTGGCAGCAACCTCGGACAGGCAATCAACTACGCCAATATCGGCTCAATCTTCGAGCAGAGCAACCGTCTCGACTCGGCTTGGGTGTACTACCGCCACTCGATGGAGCAGAACCGCCTCGCCGAGTCGGACCTCGGCATATCTCTATGCTACACCCACTTCGGACGTCTCTACGACAAGCAGGGCAAGACCGCGGAAGCCATCGCCGAGTACCGCAAGGCGTACGAGATAATGAAGCCCTCGGGCGACCGCTGGCACACGATGGAACCGTGTCTTGCGCTGGCGGAGATTCACCTGAAGACGGGCGACTACAACGCTGTCATGCACTATCTCGAGATAGCCGACCAGCTGGCTCACGACCTGCACTCGCTCGAACACCAGTCGCAGATTGCACGTATCTACTACGAGATATACAGCTGGAAGGGCGACTACGCACGTGCGCTGCGCTACTATAAAGAGTATAACGAACTCGGCGACAGCGTGGCGAGCGAGAAGAACATCATACACATGCAGAACATGCGCATGCGCTACGAGAACGAGCAGCACCGCGCCGAGATGGATGCCGTCAACAACGAGTACAAGGCAGAGCGCACGCTTCGACGGCTCAGCTTCGCCGCAACCGTGCTTGTCATCGTGCTTGCCACGGTCATTATTTCGTTCATGTTCTACGCCTTGCGTGCCCGTAAGCGCAAGCAGCTGCTGCAGCACCAGATGGACGAGATGCGCATCTCGTTCTTCACCAATATCACCCACGAGTTCCGCACGCCGCTCACCGTCATCCTCGGCTATTCGCACATGCTTGAGGAGGGAAAGGTGCCTGCGGGCGACATCCGTAAGGTGGGAAGCATGGTGTCGCGACAGGGCTCGCGACTGCTTTCGCTCATCAACCAGCTGCTCGACATACAGAAGGTGAAGTCGGCTATCGGACAGCCCGACTGGCATCGCGGCGACGTTGTGCTTTTCATATCCAACATCGTGGAAGGCTACCTCAATCTTGCCCACTCGCGCGGCATTCGCATACTGTATGCGCCGAAACAGCAGAATTATGTGTGCGACTTTGTGCCCGATTATGCGCAGAAGGTGGTGTGCAACCTCATCACCAACGCCATCAAGTTCTCCAAACGCGGACAGAACGTGCTCATTACGCTTAGGATTGAGGATGGCATGCTCACGCTTGTTGTAGCCGACTACGGCAGCGGCATCGCACCGGAGGACAGACGACGCATCTTCGAGCCGTTCTACCAGTCGTCTACCAATAAGAAGAGCATCGGTTCGGGCGTCGGTCTGGCGCTTGTCAAGCAGATTGTCTCCGTACTTGGCGGCAGTCTGCGCCTTAACACCGTGTTAGGTAAGGGCTCGGTGTTCACGGTGAGCGTGCCGGTGAAGGCTCCCGAGGGAGTTGTGGTGAAGACTCTTGATGTTAAGGGCACCATACCCGAGGAGATGCTCATGAGCGAGGTGATAAGTCCTGAGGAGATGGACGACATGTACTGCGCAGAGAATGTCGTAAGCGCTGCCGACAATGCGGATAGCGCCGACCAACGCCAGCTTGTGCTCATCGTGGAGGACAACAGAGACGTGCGCGAGTATATCTCGATGCAGCTGAAAGACCGCTACCGTCTTGCTATGGCGCGCGACGGCAAGGAAGGTCTGCGCATGGCTACAGATCTTGTGCCCGACATCATCATCACCGACCTTATGATGCCCGAGATGGACGGCTACGAGCTTTGCCAAGCCGTGAAGCAGTCGGCTGTGCTCGACCATGTGCCGGTTATTATCGTGACGGCGAAGACTACGCAGGAGGATAAGTTGCGCGGTTTGCAGATGGGTGTCGACGCTTATATCTACAAGCCGTTCAACGCCGAGGAACTGGCGGTGAGCGTGGGCAATCTGCTTGAAAAGCACCGCCTGCTGCGCGAGAGCTACATTCAGGCTGCGGCTGAGCATAAGCCCGACGCTGCCGAGGCTCTGCCGGCGCCCGACCGTGCCTTCCTCGACCGCCTCGACACCGTGGTGTACGAGATGATGGCTGTAAGCGACATATCCATAGACGCCGTAGCCGAGAAGCTCTGCATGAGCACGCAGCAGCTGCGCCGCAAGCTGAACGCCGTGTCGGGCGACACGCCTGCCGCCTACGTCCGTTCGCTGCAGATGAAGAAGGCGAAGGAGATGCTCGATAGAAATGACGATCTGCCCATTAACGAGGTGGCGATGGCTTGCGGCTACTACGACACGTCGCACTTCACGCGTGCCTTCAAGCAGGCGATGGGTGTAACGCCTACTCAATACAAGAAAACTGCGAAATAAGTCGGTTTTGATAGAAATTGGCTGATTTTTGAAAAAACACAACCGTATGTTATGTGATACGTTAAGTGATAAAAAGGGGAGCGAGATTAAGAATGTTTAATCGTCGCTCCCCTCATTTTTTGTCTGTATCGGAGGTGTCTTGTCTCCGCCTCAAGGCTATATTTATAGTTTGTATGGACTGGTGCTGCGGAGGCCGGAGACCTCCGCTACGGTTAGTCTAATGGTTCGGTTGTTAGCTCTGTGACGGCGCCGGTTGCGCTGTCGAGCACAATCTTCGACGTGAGTTTCTTGCCGAAGAGCGAGCCGTTGAGCATCTCTACCTGTCCGAACTGTGCCGCCCACATGTCGTAGTGTTCTATCTTCTTGCTGGCGTTAGATAGCGTCACGCTGATCTTTCCGGGCAGACATACTGCGAGTTCCATCTCGTCCTTCTGTTTCTTAGCCATTTCGTGTACGGCAGGCGGTTCAGCTGTCTGGTTCTCGTCGGTCACATCCATGTAGTAAGGGTCGCCGGAGAGGTCGTCGGCGGTGGTGAGTCCGAACTTCTTCGAGAAGCGGAACGCCACGATGCGCTTCATCTCTTTCTCGGGCACGATGCTGATGACATATTCCGTAGTGTCAACCGTTGTCGTTCCCTGGAAGAGCTGCATCAGAGCGCGCTCCTGACGGTTGAGCTGGTCGTACATCAAGCGCAACTGTTCGCCGTCCTTCGGCATGAAGTCGGCTTCGCCGCGTGAGAGCATGTTTCGCGAGTCGCGCACGTCGTATATCTCCTGCGCCACGAGCTGCGCCATCTTCGGCAGATTGCCTGCAGCCAGTATGTCCTGACTCATGTAGTCGCGCGGATTGAGTGGCTGAGCCTTAGGCGCCGGCGTGAATGCAGGCTCCTCCTTAGCCTTAGGTGCCTTGGTGTTTATTGCGCGCAGCACGCCGTTCACGTCGCAGTCGATGTTGAGCACGCTGTGTTTGTTGTCGATGTTCACGACATAGCGCTGGTTCTCGTCGCGCACGGCAGCCGTACCAAACTTCACGCCCACGATGCGGTAGTCGGTAGTCGTTACTTGCGGTGCCGACGTCTTGAAGTAGAGGTCCGAGTAGTCGTTGAGCTGTCCGGGTTCGGTAGTGGTTTTCTCAACGAGAACATGCATACGCACAGCCGTCTTCGGGAGGTAGTAGACGAGTCCTTCCGCCTCCTTCTTGCTGCCTGCAGACACCGGTAGAGCGGTGAGAGCGGCGAGGATTAGTGTTGAAAGAATGTGTTTCATATATTATTTCTCTAAGTTCTTGAATGCTTCTGGCAGACTGTCTATGATGTCGCTTGCTATCAGACTCTCCTTGCCTGTTCGTTCGGCAGCTATGTCGCCAGCCAGTCCGTGCAGGTACATGCCCACGAGACAGGCGTTCTTGCGCGAGTAGCCGCGGGCGAGCAGTGCGGTGATGATGCCGGTGAGCACGTCGCCGCTACCGGCTGTAGCCATTCCGGAGTTGCCCGTAGTGTTGAATAAGATGCCTCCGTCGGGCAGACAGAGCGCCGAGTAGTGGCCCTTCAGGATGATGTATGCGCAGAGGTCGCGTGCCATGTCGCGCGCCAGCATGAGACGTTCGTAGTCGGAGCAGTTGCGTCTGCCCGTGATGCGGTCGAACTCGCGCGGATGTGGCGTCATAATCACGTTGTTCGGCAGCTGCTGCACCCATGTGCCGTGCGATCCGAGCATGTTCAGCGCGTCGGCGTCGAGCACTATAGGGCAGCTTGTCTGCTGCAGCTGCGACATCAGTGCGAGCGCCGAGCTTTCTTCGTTGCCAAGTCCCGGACCGATGCCAACGGCTTGAAATCCGTCGGTGTCGATAGCCTCCGAGTAGTAGCTCTCGCGGTCGACGATGCACACAGCCTCTGGCACAGCCATCTGCATGATGCCCAGGTTGCAGTGGGGCGTGAGCGCCGTCACCTTTCCTGCGCCGCTACGCATGCACGCCTTCGATGCGAGTATTGCAGCGCCCGCCATGCCGCGACTTCCGGCTATGAGCAGCGCGTTGCCCATCGAGCCCTTGTGGGCGAAGTCGTCGCGCTTCAGCATCTGACTCTTGATGTACGACGGGTCGACGGTGTCGTATGTAGCCGGAATGGTGTCGATGAAGTATTTCGAGAGGCGAATGTCGAGCGTGCACACCTCGCCCAGATACTGCTGGCAGTCGGCGAAGAACATTGCGAGCTTCTTCGTGTGCAGCGTCAGCGTCACGTTGGCTCTAACCACGGCAGGGTTGTCCTGCGGTCGGTTGCTCTCGGTCATGAGTCCCGACGGGATGTCGATGCTCACTACCTGCGCCGGCGACTGGTTGATGTAGCTCACGAGCGAAGCGAATCCGCCAGAGAGCGGCTCCTTCAGTCCCGAACCGAAGAGTCCGTCCACTACGAGCGTCTTCTCCGTGAGCTGAGGCGGCTCGAAGTTCGACGTAATCTCGGTCAGCTTGTGCGCCAGTCCTTCGCTCACGAGTCGGTCGCGGTTCTTGGCGCACTCCTCAGAGAGATGGTTATGGATGTTGAACAGGAAAACGTCTACGACATAGCCTTTCTCGGCGAGCAGTCGCGACATGGCGAGAGCGTCGCCGCCGTTGTTGCCCGGACCTGCGAACACTACGATAGGCGTCGACTGCGCCCATCGTTCGCAAATGGCGTTGGTGATGGCTTTCGCCGACCGCTCCATAAGGTCTACAGATGATATTGGTTCGTGCTCGATTGTATATTTGTCGAGCTCGCGAATCTGAGCTCCAGTTAGAATCTTCATATTTTCGGTTTTATTCTTTTCGTTTCAAAATACAAATTTAGATAAAATTTCCGAATTATAAGCCAGTTGGGATAAAAATATGCAAGCCTATGAAAGCAGTATGCGGTCTTGACGTGGACAAAGATAGAAAAAATCCGAATCATAAACTAAACTCTCTGAACTTTTTGTTAGCGAAAAAATCCCCCATATCTCCCAGAATCGCCATAACCTGCACAGTATAAGTACAATAAAGGCTGGCAGATACGCTTCCCGAAAGCGATATCTGCCAGCCTATCTTCCAGGCGGAGAGTGGTATCTGCCAGCGTAAGCTTAGTCCTAACTCGGTCCCAGATCAGTTTACGCCAACTTTTAACCAACGTCTATTTAGTATAAATAGTGAAACAATAGGCATTGCCATCCACGGTTATACCACTACTTGATTAGCCACCTGCCTTTCTTTACGCATTTTGCGTTGAGTTTATTTCTACATACACGATACCACATAATAGACTATAGACGAAACCGTATAAATGAAGCACGGCAGGAATATCTATAACATTGACTTCATCCAACTACACGAACAAAGTTTTGAAATGAATTGGGTTGAATACTTCTTTCCATAATATTCGCATATAGATGCAAGGCAAGCCACTCCACATTGCATTGAATCTTTTTGCTTTATAAAGGGGAAGCGTTTCATTTTATTTACTTATCTGTGGTGTATTAAACTTACCTAAACCGGTATTGTCTTTACTTGATTCTGTAAGAATCTTGCCATCGTGCCTTCTTGATTTTCCTACGGAGAATGTATATGTGGCAGTCAAGCGTGCCATATGCTGAAGTGGTTTCCAATCCTTGTTCTCATTATACCTAAGAATAGGTAAATTCGAAACAGTATAGTTGTTGTGTCCTGAATAATTGTATTTTGCACCTACTGACCAATTACCTATTTTATATTGTATCGTTCCAGCATATTGAAGGCTGCCACGTGACAAAAGGTCGCCGTCGTATACTTTTGTTGGTGAATTAACACTGAAGATCAAAGACAAGTTTTCAAATGATGCTGTAATATTGCCACCTATACGCCAATAATCAAAGTTGATATTTTGCGATGGAGTTTCAAGTCGTGAGATATAGTATTCAACATAGGGTGATAATTCTAACCATTTAAATGGATACCAACTCCCATAAAGGTCAAATCTCCATTCGAAATCACCTCCTATATTTTGAGGTCTGAAATAAACATTATCGCCTTCTTTTAGTATTGTGGTAGCTATCTTATTGTTAGCATATGATGGCTGTACCATGAAGACTATCTGATTTTTATTATTTGGTGAGAAATATGCAAACGACAGTTTCCCCGATGTAATCCAATAATCTTTCAATTTTGGATTGCCAGCAGATATCAGCCAGGGGTCTAAATAGGTCTCACTCTCAGTGATTTCATTTAACGAAGGAGATATATTACGCATTGTCAACGTCAACTGCACAGTTGTTCCTTTCATTTTACCCTTTCCCCACCAATCTGAATAAAGTCTTATGTAAGGAAGAACAGAGTTTTGCGATATACCCGAGGATGTCTGCTTAAATATATTCAATCCAACAGCCGGAACAAACGATATTGTATTCCATGTCCAGGTACCACCCATATTAAGGAACTCATTGTGAGAATATGGTTTGTATTTGTTATTGAATGAAGTCTGATTAAGTTGCTTATATTCATATCTTGAACCAACACTCAATGAGCCACCCCAAAGCGGAGAGGCATAGACAGCGTTTGTAATAAATGAATACGAATCATTATCCACTCTTGAGTGTAAATTGTAGTCATAGTCATTGTTTCCTGTATTCTCCGAGAGCATAGATTGCTTCGAATCCGAATAACTATTTCCAAATGTATTGACCACATTTATGGCAAACAGACGGCCTTTCTTTAATAAATAGCGATAGTATAAATCTACAGCCACCGTATTGGAACGACTCTTCAAAAGGCTTGTACCTTCACCATTATATTTGGTGTCATCTGTCGAAATAAGGCCCGCCCTTTTTTCTTCATCTTGTAAGGGTTCAATGATAGTATATACCTTAGCATTAAACAGATGATTACCCTGATATCTTTGGTACGATGCACTGATGTTATGATATTGACCTTTATAGCGACTTGTACCCCTATATTGAGAATGTAGTTGCGGACTATAAGTGTATTCAGCAAGATTATCAATATTGCCTATGTTTCTGTAATCAATCAGATAATCCAGTTTTACTTGGTTCAGAGAATCCGCATATGTCAAGTCAATCTGGTTTGTTCCAAATCCTGTGTTTACAGCATTAGAAGTGTTGAAATAACCGGTATAAGATCTATCGTGCCTCTTCTTCACAACAATGTTGACTACAGGCCCTGCAGTCAGACTCATGTATTGAGGAGGAGCAATAGAATAAAACTCTACGTTCTTTATGTCCTCACCCTTATATCCACGTAAGTCATATGCCGTTGATGGAACGCCATTTATAAGGATAAATACATTTTGTCTGTCCCAAGAAACCAATTTTGTTTCATTTATTGCTGTTTGGAACAATTCTAAGGAAGAAACTGCATCTAAAGCATTTGTACCAAACTTTTTATTGTCGTTTGATAAATATAGTACATCGTGATCACCCTTATGAATAATCCTTTCTGCTTTAACCACAACTTCACTTAGTCTAAAAGATTTGATAGTATCTAATGATTCTTGAGCCTGTCTCTCATACACATCTCCGAGCCCACGAGACTAGGCATGATCTCGTATGCCG
>ENA-OYWS01001076-OYWS01001076.1-human-gut-metagenome-genome-assembly--contig:-NODE-1076-length-10212-cov-5.715073_pt1 | contig 10212 bp, 8 predicted proteins | sample MGYA00244813_ERZ653402 | MGnify/ENA primary metagenome ERZ653402 (study PRJEB26926, sample SAMN06165021) | human gut metagenome | biome: ENVO:00009003; feature: ENVO:2100002; material: ENVO:00002003...
ACCTTATCCCAGTCGATATTACCATTCCAGGTTGATACATCAATTAATTTCTCTTTCATAATAAAACTTCCTTTCATTGTTTATTGTTTAATCCATTCACCTAAATGCAAAATATAAAGCTCTTGTGTGTCTGTTAAGTCCATTTTAGTTAGTCCTCGCTTTCTTTAACCTCAGTTTCGACTGTGTTTTTTAATTTTTTGACTATAACAGTAATAAATTTTGGTAATGGTACACCAATACGATTAAGATTTTCAAGTATACTTATCAACTCATTTATAATAAGCCATATTGCAACCAATATGCCAAAAAATACAGTATAGTTCATGGTGATACCTACTTGTGTCATACCGCTGTATATAAGCCAATCAACGCCCATTCCAACACATACTAAAGCTAAATAACATAACTTTTTAATTATGCCAAATACACCCTTTTTGCTTGATAACTCAGCATTATGCCAAGCTGATACCATACCAGTTATGTAATCTATCACCATAACAGTCATAAGTACAATAATAGGCACAGCAAGTATACTGAAATAATATGTAAGTGCTGCAAGAGCTGCTGTTATTAAAGCTTGTATTGTTGTTTGCTTATCCATTTTTATCACTCCTTGATTTTTATCAATGTATTGCTATCAACAGCGAAGTATTTGTTGCTATCAATAATCAATATGCTTCCTGCTGTGACATTTGAGCAATCATACACATTTTTCATATCGTATACCGCACTGCTATTTTGCAAAAGCGGTTTACTTTCTATAATTTCTACATTTTCATCTCTGCTATAAAGCAAACGATTTGTTGTTTTGTAAGTTTCGCCCTGATGATTTTCATCTGTACGAATATACTCCGACTTGCTTGCTATTGTATTAGTGCTATAAGCTGTAACATTAAAGTCTTGCTCGTGATATGATATTAAATTGTACTTATAAGCATTCGGCAGAGATTGATTATAGTCACTAAACAACATTGCTACTGTGTTATCGTTTGAAATTAACATAAAGTTAAATGTTCTCGTTACTATATCTGCTACGAATTTCGTAAGACCTAAAAAAAGCAAGCCTGTACTTGATTTATCCACATTATTGATTACTGTCTGTATATTATATTGAGAAGTTGCCCTATTAATCGCCACGGCTCTTATAAGCTTTATCTTATAGCAGTTATTCACATCAAAAATTATAGTAATGATATGAGATGAATCTTCATTAGCAAACTCTGCATCAATGTCCGTTTCGCAAGTAATTCTGTTATCTGCTGATGTTAATTCATTTGCAAATGCTTTGATAAAATCCTTTTCTGTTCCGTTTATGCTTATAATTTTATTCACATAAGACATAATATTTCCTCCTCATTATCTAAGTTTGATGTTGTACTTAATTCAGCGATGGGATATATAATTTCGATTTTATGATTGTTGAGCCATTCGACAACGCTTTCACTATCTTCATCACAAGTCCCTGTCGGCAAAACGATATAAAGTGCTTGCGAGCTGTTTATGTATATTGCCGTTTCAGTTACAGCAGTTAAAGTTTTTTGCTTACTTACAGATAATCTATTGCAATATACATTTGTTGCCTGTGGTTCTATCAAATCATTAAATGTTGTTTTTGTATAGCCTATCGAAAAATATCCATTCGCAACTCTTGTATCCCCACTTTTTATAATTGCAGTAATCGGAGTATCTCCGTCAATTACAGCGTATCCGCATTTTTTCTCAACTGATACTACACCATCTGCGATTTCAATAACATCACAAGTTCCATCGGGCAGGCTATAGAGCATTATGCCGTTTATAACTTTGCCTGTTAATGCTGACGGATTATCAAATGACTTAGTTCCGTTTATTGTTTCTGTCGTTTCTCCATTAACGGTATCTGGTAGATTATAATACTTTATTGGCATACTAAATGCGTGTGTCTTTACTGCAAAATGTAGCGGCTTAACTATATAATGGTCTGATTTGCCGCCGCTGGGCCTATCGAGCTTGCCTGATAGATGTTGCACCTGTTTTATTTGTCCTTTTAAAGCTATCATTGTGTAGCCTCCTTTTGCGTCACAGCTTTACATATATAGAACTCATCACAAGGCACTATCATATAATAATCGCCGTTTGCGGTCTGTAAGCCAATATCAAAGTAATATCGCCCAAACGATAGCTCGGCTGTGTCCGTTGGTGTAAGTTTGATAGTACAAATACCGTCAACAACATCTGCAGAAGTAAGCGTTTTTACTATGTTATAATCGCTGTTTTCTGCATTTTCTTTAACACCGAATATGATTTTTTCGCCGTCTTTAAGCGTGTACTGCTCGCCTTTTTCGTTCTCGATATTCAAGCTTAAATCGTTTGTTGTGCCTCTGATTATGTTAATCATCTAATCACCCCTATTCACTATATCCCCAAGCGTGTAGCCCATTGCCGAGGTCTATATCCGTTACATCATGACCAAAGAGTTGATTGCAAGTAAAGTTATTGCTTACATTTAAGCCCTCTGATTCGGTGTATCTAAGCTTATTTACATATACTTTTTGACTTTTATCGTACACACTCCAGGTCATTGCGTCACCGTCTATCAAGTCAAATGTAAGACCATACTGCCCTGTATCGCCACCACGAATACCTATCTGACCTATCTCAGTATCACCACGCCAGAATTTAATACCGTCCTTACTTACGGTCATAAGCTTGTTACCGTCGCTATTATTAACTGTAATAGTATTGTTTACGCTGTCTAATTTCATTGTTCCATCATCAGACACAAGCACGCCGTTTTCCATTTTCCAACCGGCAATAGAGCCTATTGTAGCAATAATTTTAATACCCTGTAGGACACCTGTTGTGATACGGTCTGCAACGATAGCGCCGTCCATAGTCATAGCAAGCGGAAAAGGACCATTATAGCCATTGCTACTAAATCCCAAGCCATTCACATTAAATCGCCATATCTTCGTTGCTGTATTTATATCTGGTGTATTCATAATAAGCAATTCTGACGGCTTTTCAGACGGATTTAGTACAACATATCCGCCACTTGCACCTGTGATTAGTGCTGTTGCAGTTTCTATTGCTTTTTGCCAAGCACTTGGCTGTTTATCTACAGTTGTGCTTATCTGATTAATTCTCGTAGTATTATCAATGAGTTTTCTTGAGATTTTTTCAGGCGAGGTTGAAAGAGTAACCGTGTTGTTGAGCGGTTCGTTTGGATATTCTTTAATTTCAACAACTGTATGCTCAAGGCGTTTATTTCTTCTACGGTCTATAAGTGTAATTACGCTATTAAGCCTTATGTAAAATTCAGAATATTCTATCTTATTAAGTCTTGCAAGGTCGATAATTTCACACACATAAGACCGTTCTGGTACAGCTAATTCTTTTAGCTTTTCCTGAGCATCTACAAGTAAACTTTCAGCTTTCGTATATCTTTCATCTCTCCAAACAGTAGCGATAACCTTATCGCTGTAAGAGTTATTATCAATATATTCTTTCCCGTTGTTGATTTTGGCAAAAGATAACCCGTCTTTGCCATAAGCATAAAGACGGGTAGCAAAGCCACTTGAAGAGCCTTTGAAAGTCAGCTCTTTTAAATTTAACTCATCACTAAAAAATACATTATTTGCAAGTGTTGCTGGTACAGAAACATTAAGTATTTTTCGTATATTATCCACATCAAAAGATACATTGTACATTGTTTTATTTGTACAATTATTAACAATATCGAGTGGTGTAACATCTGTTAAATCAAAACTGCGTTTTGCAGTAACAAGACCTGCGCCAACCACGCTCCAGCCCGTACCGTCAAGTGCTGTCGACATAGCTTGTCCGAAGCTTATAGTATCATACTTAAAGGTGCTAAATATCTTACTTTTTAGTTCGTCAAGGTCGATTTCAGCATTAACAGTAGCTATTGTTCTGCGTTCATTTATGCTCTTGATATTGTAATAAGTACCATCATATTCAATGCGTTCTTCTTCGGCTATCAGGCGATATTCTGGGCTTTGCGGTGATATATCGAACTGCATTGTTTTACTGCCACCAAGCGATGATGTTATGCACCAATTCGATATGCACGATAGAGGATAAACTTTCCCTCCGCTGTATAATTTCATTGCTTTCATAATTCACCTCATATAAATGTAGGATAATATTCAGTTACAAACTCAACTTTTACTGGTGATGAGTGTTGAGCTATGTATATGTTTTTGCCTGGGTGTAACTTTGGAAATTCTACAACATTAGAATCTCCGAAAGCATTAAGCCCGTTTTTTGTAACCTTGCAGTTTATGCCATCAAACACAACAACATCTCCTGAATTAACCTTATCCATAGAATAAGAAACTGAATTAGAGCCATATGACATAATAAATTGAAGCCTTGTATTATCGTTGCAACCTATGATAGTTGCTGTTATTTTGCAATCTGTATCAACTGTTGATGAGCAGTATAATTCCGAACTTTTTATAGTCGCTAATGATAAATGCCTTATGCCTGTGAATGAATATGTAACTTCAAGGCAATTACCATCAAAGCTTTCATTACTTATAGAATTAAGTACGCACCTGTAAAAATATCCGTCTGGCAACGATATATCAACGATGTTTCCGAACAGAAGATTATCAAGCCTTGACTTTTGCAATGCTACTGTGTGCATTTTAGCGAGCATACCATTTTGCTGTGTTTGAGGTTTAAAAACAAGTACGGTACTTATAGCTCGTTGTCCGTAGTCAGTATGAAAAAGCTTAGGGAAATTAGCGTTATAGCTTGTACTTGTTGCTGTTGTTAATTCAGTACCGCCAATACTAAAACTTAATAGCCTGGCACCGTATTCTGCGATGTTATTATTATCAATCATCATTTCAACCAAGTTTATCACCCCTTTATAAATGCCAGTTCCTCATCAATATAAGGTACTGTAGCCACCGCAAACTCTCTGCCGTCAATGTTTATGTGAGTCGTTATATTTCCACTTGCTTTTACAGAGCTGTTACTATCTGATTGAGTATCATAGTTATTAGCATTTTTTGTTGCTACATTTAAACCTATCTCTCCTGCTTGTGCAAATACAGCAGTTTTCAGCTTTGCGGTCATTTCTGCATTGGTATCAAGCATTATGTCATTGTTTAAGCCACTTGATATAGTTCCCGATACAGATTCAGCTAAATCTTTAGCTATACCTGCAAGTTTTTCAGCTCTATCTTTTAAGCCGAGTTCCAAGCCTTCTACAGTGTACTGCCCAAATGAACGCATTAATTTCGATGGAGAGTTAATTTTGTTATAACCTTGGTATGTGCCACCAAATACACTGGCAACTATATTTGCTACATTTGACAAACCAGGCAACTGAGATAATACGCCATTTATAAGACCAATAACGGTATTTTTACCGTTTGTATACATATCATTGCTTAAACTTCTGCCCGTAGGATTCTTTATTGCATTTGCTACAATATTCGCAACGGGTGACAAGCCTGGTATTTTTGATAAAATTCCATTTTCTAAGCTTGTAATAGATTCTTCGCCATTTTTAGACATATCGTTACTTAGCTCTCTACCTGTTGGCTTTTTCAAAGCTTCCGCAGCCGCTTTTCCTTGCTCGTACATCTCAGGTGGTAAGCTGTCAAAAGCCTTTATCCATTCATCATAAGTGTCGCCAAGTTTTTCTCTTACATCATATGGTAGATTTTTTAAAGCTTCTCTCGTTTCATATACACTTCTTGCAGTACTGTCTGAACATTCTTCTCCGCCTTCGGTCGTCTTTTTTGCAAGCGTAAGAATAGAATCAATTTCTTTTCCTGTTTCTTCATCCCACACATTCGTAAGGTCTGTTTGATATTTAGCTAAATTTTCGGTGTATTCCTTTGTGGCGTCCTGTTGCTTTTTCTCATATTTTGCTTTAAGTTCTGCATATTTTTTAGAGGAATCCCATTGATTAGCATTAATTTTTGCGTATTCAGCATTATACCATTCGCCGTTTGATTTTAACTTCTTTTTATAATTTTCATCTGCTTTAGCAATGTTATCGTTAATTGTTTTATTATCATTAAGATACTGAGTACCCGAAAAATTCAACTGTTGATAATGCTTTTCAATTATACCGACAGTCTGACTTGTGGTTTTCTTTGCCGCTTCAATAGTTTCTTTCTTTGTTTTAAATGCGGCTTTAACCTGATTGTTATACCAATCTTCGTTATACTTCTTAGAAGTTCCAACAAGCGTTTTAGCGTAAGCAATTTGTTCACTGCAAGTTTTTTCCGCCGCTTCTGTAACTTTTGCTTCTGCTTCCTCAGCACCTTTTATATATTGCTGAGACTGCTCCAAAAAGTCATTGGCATCTCCCGAAAGACCAAAATCTGTAACAAAAGCTTGGGCTAATGTTTGTGCTGTATCAGCTCTATTCATTTCAAGTTTGAGCTGTTGTTCTGCAATGCTTTTTTGTTTTTCAATAAGCTTATCAAGCTCATCAACTTCATTTTGTGTCAGTTCTCTTCGTTCATCAGACGCAAGCTTTACAACAGCGTCAATTTTATCTTGGCAAGCTTGCATATCTTTTTCAAGCTTTTCTTTTGTTTTCTCAGGTATAATAAGATTTTCGTCAACACCATCAAGTGAACTTTTTGCATTATCTATACCCTCTTGAAATTTACCCATTTGACCATAGGCATTTTCCAGTGAATCGGCAAGATTATCCGTTGTTTTCTCATAATTTTCTTGAGACTTTTCAAGTTCTTCCTGCGATTTTTTTAAATCCGCTTCGGCATCACTGGTTTTATTAAGCCAAGATGTAAGTGTCATTATGCCAGTTACAAGAGCAGCAACAGTACCTACAATTATTCCTATTGGATTAGCTGACATAGTACCATTAAACATTCCTTGAGCCATATTAGCAAGAAGTGTAGCTTCACGATAAGCTTTAATTGCCGTAACTGCAGTTATAACAAGTGGAACTATGGTATCAAAGTTATCAATAAGGAATCCTATCACTTCTGTACACAAAGGAATAACATTGCTTGCAAGGTTAGCAATCTGTTCTGCAAGTTCACCTATAAATCTGCCTACTTTAACAATCGCAGTTTTCAAACCATTACTATTAAAAAGCTTTGTTATAGCGTCTATGCACTTTCTAACAGGTGTTTGCACCTCTTTTGGCAATAAAGATACAAGTCCGTCTGTTATAGCCTTAACAATCTCTTTTGCGGCTGTTAATAGCTTATCCTTATTGTTTTTAATAGATTTTATAAATGACTTTATAAGTGCAACTACGCCCCTTACAACAGTTCCTGCATTGTTTGCAAGGTTCACGATGCCATTTACGATAGAATCGATTATAGATTTGCCTGCTTTTAGCAATTCGCTTTCATTTGCACTCATTGCGAGTATCAAATTTTCGATTATAGCGACTGCTCCGTCAATAAGTTCAGAGCCATAGCCTGCAAAATTAATAATACCTTCAATAATTGCTTGCACTATACTTCGTCCTGCATTAAGTAGTTTTGAGCTGTTATCCCTAATGCCATTCGCAAAACTATCAATAAATTGCAATGCAGAATCAATCATCTTCGGAGCATTTTCCGCTGCTTTGGTAGCTATTTCACCGAAGATGTCACCAGCTGTTTTCACAGCACCTTGCAAACCACCATCTGTAAAAGCTTTTGAAAGTTCATCAATATATTTTGTTCCAAGCTGTACAGCACTGCGAAGGTCTGTATCTAAAGTTTCATAAATTGTTATACCGAACCCCTCAAGAGCTGATTTTGCAATCGTAATATCACCTTTTAGGTTATCGTTAAGGGTATCAGCCATTTGCTTTGCTGCACCATCGGCATTACTAATATTGTCAGTCAATTTATTAAAATCAGCGTCACTTGCGTTTATTATAGCAAGCATACCAGACATAGCCTCTTTGCCAAAAAGTGTTGATGCAGTTGCTGCTTTTTCAGTTTCTGAAAGTTTTCCAAACTTTTCTCGTAACTGTATAATAATATCTCTCAGACCTAAAGCATTGCCGTTACTGTCGGTCATAGATATACCAAGCTTGCTCATTTCGCTTGCCATACTTTTTGTTGGTGATGCCAAATTAGATAAAGCAGTTTTTAGGCTTGTGCCTGCCATTGAGCCTTTTACACTTGCATTAGCCATTAGACCAAGTGCAAGTGAAACATCTTCAACGGAATAATTCATAGAGCCAGCGAGAGGTGCTACATACTTAAAGCTTTCGCCAAGCATTGAAACATTTGTATTAGCGGAGCTTGAAGCTGTAGCAAGGACATCTGCAAAGTGCGTGCTATCTTTTGCAGAAAGTCCAAATGCTGTAAGAGCGTCCGTTACAATATCTGATGTGGTTGCAAGGTCTAAGCCGTCGGCGGCAGACAGATTCATTATACCGTCAATACCATCAAGCATAGATTTAGTGTCCCAGCCAGCCATAGCCATATACTGAAAAGCTTCCGCAGATTCAGTGGCAGAAAACTTTGTAGTTGCTCCCATCTCTTTCGCTTTATCTGTAAGAGATTGAAGGTCATTTCCAGTTGCACCAGAGATAGACGATACTTTCGACATAGCTGCTTCAAAGTCCATACCTACCCTTGTGGCAGCTGTACCTATAGTTCCAATTCCTGCTGAAACTGTCGCTACTGATGTTGTTACTACTGATGTAAATTTTCCAATCATATCAGTAGCTTTAGAAGTCACTGTACCTACTGTTCCTACACCAGTTTTGGCAAGTTTTTTTAACTTAGATAAGCCAGTAGAAAAACCGTTGCTGTCAATCTTAGTATCAAATTTCAAACTTCCGTCATAGCTCATATTCTCACCTACTTTCTTGCAAAATAAAAGCGCACACCATTTCTGATGTACGCTTGGGTATTAAGTTGTTTTACTTTTTCTTAAAATATTCAGAACATTCCTTTTTCACTTTAAAATATATTTCTTGATAAGGCTTTATACTTTCTAACTCGGCTAACTCAGAGTCAGAATAACAAATATTCTTTCCTAACTCTTTCGCTTGTTCCGATAACTTCAAGAAATTTTTTGAATAACTTCTTTTCATCTTAGTATATCCACTAAAATACTTAGGAGCAATATTTGGCAGATTTTTGCATAACCATTCATACTCCCGTTTATCTTTCTCAGTTATTTTATTTAACCTTATTTTATAGGGCTCAAACTGCTGTTCGTTTTCCATTTGTTTTAGCCACATATTATAATCTTTTTTCTCTTTTGATTTTCTATCATCAATAAATGGTCTGTTACTGTATTCTATAATATTCATACTTTTGGGACAATAAGTAGGTTCTGAAATACCATAAATTACAGGGAAAAAATTAATACCTTGACAAGTACAACCATAATTAATGGGCATTTTGGGAAAACGCTTATCTTTTCCTGATATACTAAACCAACGACCTCTATATTTTGCACATTCAGCACAGCAAGCTAATCCTCTAGTCGCTTCAACCAAATCGGTTCCAAGTGAAGCTGCATCCTCGATAATTTTTTTGTAAACTTGATTATTAAACTCCGCTCGTGTTATTTTTTTGCCATCAAAGCATTCAATTATTTGATTCTGATACCAATCTCGAAATGTCAAAACTATCAACTCCAAAAAATTATCAATACAATATTAAACAATCTTGTATAAAAAACACATAGACACTGTCGCTTGTTTCATCATACACAGATGAATTATCTATTTCCCCATATATTGTAATAACATCGCCTTCTTTTATAGTTGCGGCGTCTGCATCGTCTATTTCAAACATCACTTGAGTATCAGCTGACGGCTCATCAGTTTTGAGTGTTAAATAGTTTTTTTCTGTTACTTTGAACATTGTATCTACTGTGCCTGTTACTGTTGCAGTCTTACCATCGACATTTTTATTGTTAGTTTTCAAATACTTTTCAAATTCATCATTGCTTGAAAATATGAGTTTTGACTCGTCAGTATAAGGTTTATAACTATATTCCGATTTGCTTGTACTACTTTGACTGTTTGTTTCAGAATTTCCAACATTATCTACGCCCTCTTGAAATTTACCCATTTGGTCATAAGCTCCTTTTAGTGAGCTTGCTAAATCGTCTGTAGCTTTTTCATAATTTTTTTGCGATTCAGAAAGTTCAGATTGTGTCTTCTCAAGTTCTAATTGAGCCTCGGATTTTCCGTTACACCCAGCAAATGCCTGTCTCTTATACACATCTGACGCTGCCGACGATCTT
>ENA-OYWS01001080-OYWS01001080.1-human-gut-metagenome-genome-assembly--contig:-NODE-1080-length-10196-cov-10.193275_pt1 | contig 10196 bp, 9 predicted proteins | sample MGYA00244813_ERZ653402 | MGnify/ENA primary metagenome ERZ653402 (study PRJEB26926, sample SAMN06165021) | human gut metagenome | biome: ENVO:00009003; feature: ENVO:2100002; material: ENVO:00002003...
CGCTGTCATAGTAACGTGTGGCAAACGAGAATGACAAATAGAAGATACTTGCGAGAGTCAGTAAGACGGCTACACAAATTACAATTCCTTTGTTTTGCATTTCTATTTTATTGTTATTAATTTATTTATTTTCAGCTTTATAATTCATCATTACATATATAATGACGTGCAAAAATACGCATTTTTTTTCTTATATAAGAATAAATTGCCTTATTTTTGCTTTTTTGGGCGCTTTTTTAGCTTACAGATGATAGGATAATGGTCTGAAACCGCTATTTTATCATCTACTTTGCACTCATAAGGCTCCCAATCCTCAGAACACATGATATTGTCTATCCGTACGAAAAATCCACCACGATGATAGCTGATTCCCGGTCCGTTTCCACTTTCTACATAGCAATCTACCAGATTCTTAGCTATCGTGCGATGCACGTAAGAGATTGGTCCGTCATTGAAGTCACCGCAAAGGATTGTACTCATCCCCCGATGCTCCCTGATGTATCTCGCCACCGCTTCGGCTTGGGGCGCACGCTTCTTCGTTGCCTCTGCCAACTTCACCACCAGGAGCTTGGAGGTCTGCTCGGCAGTATCTACCTGCAGTTTGCCTACAACCAGTTTCTTGAACTGCTGACGGTCTTCCTTGCTCAAACCCGTTGTCTCCAGATGATTATTGATAAGCAGAACTGGCTTATCGTTGATTTTCAAACGGTAGGCCACACTCATATTTCCCTGCGATTCATAGGGAATCAGCTCCTTGGAAAGGATAGGATATTTACTCAGCAGCATCAAGGCGTTTCCGCCATGGGGATGAACCGTAACGTCCTGATAAGCATAAATCGGCTTCAGCATACTATCTATCTGCTCTGCATTCCTGCCGGTAGGCTGCGCTTCCTGCAGGCAGACGATATCGGCATTCTGTTCCAAGAGATAAGACAGGCAGATATTCACTCCTGCCTCATCTTCCGTCTGATTTCCGAATCCCAAGGTATTGTACGACAGAACCTTGATGCTTCCCTTCGGAGCATCTCCCTTCATATTGACCGGCATATACTGGCGGACAGGTACGAAGCTGACCAGAAAGCCCAACAATGGAATGAGAACATACCTGGCACGGAAGACGACCCAGAATATCAGAAAGCCAAGATTGAGGGAAAGAAAGACCGGAAAGAGCAGTCCTGCATTGCAGAATGCGGGAAAACGTTCCGGATTCAGCAGATCAGAATATCCCACCAATAACATAAAGGCAACAGTTGCCACATTGGCTCCTGCCACCATCTTGACCGTAAAATCCCTTAATCCATTCAACATGACGTTATCTGTTACTCTGGTCAAAAAGGGTCTGTTTCTCTTCTCGGGTCAGACTGTCATAGCCACTCTTGCGTATCTTATCCAAGATACGGTCAATCTCCTTCTGTGCAGCCTTCTTGCGCTCTTCGGCTTCATCTGTACGCTGGAAATCTGTGGTATAGGTATCATTACGGCTATAATTATCGTTGCGGGTATAGTTCTCATTGCGGGTATAATCGAAACGTTGCTTGGTCTTCTTGTTTCTACCCCCAAACATATTACGTAACTTATCGAAAGAATCGGCAGCAGAAGAGTTATGATAACCTCCATCCATCTGCTTACGCCAGTAACGGATCATGAAGAAACCGAATACCATACCACCGAGATGGGCAATATGTGCCACACCATCGCCACGGGTTGCCAAGGCAGAGAAGAGCTCGATGGCAGCATATCCAATCACGAAATACTTCGCCTTGATAGGTACAGGCAACGGGAAGATGAATATTCGCTCATTAGGATAAATCATTCCGAATGCAAGCAGGATGGCATAGATGGCACCCGATGCACCTACGGTTGTCCACATGTTGAGATAATCACCCATAGCCATACGGGCGCCCTCACCACTTACTACAAACTCATAGGCAGACATATCCTTGACGATATAGGTAACATACTGAGCTGCTTCCTGAAAGAGGCCGGCACCTACGCCGCAGGCTATGTAATAAAAAAGGAACTTCTTCGGTCCCCAGACTCTCTCTACGACACATCCGAACATCCAAAGGGCGAACATATTGAAGAGAATATGCTCGAAACCACCATGCATGAACATATACGTAAACAACTGATAAATATGAAAATCGGAAGCCAGGAAGAAATGAAGTCCCAAGATATCATTGAGAACATACCCATCGGTTCCGTTCTTTCCCATGACCACGCAGACCAGAAAGGCCAGTACATTCACTATCAGCAGATTCTTTGTAACTATTGGAATATTGCGCATAACAATTTTTGCCTTAACTATTAATGATCTTATTAAAATTTGAAATTTGGTGGCAAAATTACTAAAAATATCCGTGAAATCACCAAAAAATGAGTAGATTACAATAAAATTTCACTATTTTCATCACTTTTCTGCTTTTTTTATTTGAACTTTCAAAGGAAAAGACTATATTTGTAAGCAAAATCGATAATAGAATAAAATTACTAATCATTTAATAACGTATAATTATGAACAAGACAGAATTGATCGACAAGATTGCAGCAGGTGCAGAGATTACAAAGGCACAGGCTAAGGCTGCTCTCGACGCAACTACTAATGCGTTGAAGGAGGCTCTCATCGCAGGTGACAAAATCCAGTTGGTAGGCTTCGGTACCTTCAGCGTAAACGAGCGTCCTGCTCGCGAGGGTATCAACCCAGCAACCAAGGAGAAGATCCAGATTGCAGCTAAGAAGGTGGCTAAGTTTAAGGCTGGTGCTGAGCTCGCTGATGCACTCAACAAATAATTGTTAAGATTATTTTCGACATAAAAGGGCATTCCTCTCGGAATGCCCTTTTATTGTATGATATTATTTTGGCTGCTTGCCAATGTAAGCCAGGATACCACCATCTACATAAAGGATGTGGCCATTTACTGCATTAGATGCTTCAGATGCCAGGAACACAGCTGGTCCTTCCAACTCCTCTGGATCCAACCAGCGACCTGCTGGAGTCTTTGCACAGATAAAGCTATCGAATGGATGACGGCTACCGTCTGCCTGACGCTCACGAAGAGGTGCTGTCTGTGGAGTTGCGATATAACCTGGGCCCAAGCCGTTACACTGGATATTGTACTCACCATACTCAGAGCAGATGTTACGTGTCAACATCTTCAAGCCACCCTTGGCAGCAGCGTATGCAGAAACGGTTTCACGACCCAGCTCGCTCATCATAGAGCAGATGTTGATAATCTTACCATGACCCTTCTTGATCATACCTGGGATAACAGCCTTAGATACGATGAATGGTGCAGTGAGGTCGATGTCGATTACCTGCTTGAAGTCATCTACAGACATCTCCGTCATAGGAATACGCTTGATGATACCTGCATTATTTACCAGGATGTCGATAACGCCGAGTTCCTTCTCGATATCAGCAACCATATTCTTCACCTGCTCCTCATCAGTTACATCACAGATATAACCCTTGGCATCAATACCCTTAGCCTTGTAATCAGCAAGCGCCTGATCCATGTGATGCTGGCTGCGGCAGTTGAAAGCAATTTTTGCACCCGCCTTGGCATAAGCCTCAGCAATAGCGAAACCGATACCGTATGCGGCACCAGTTACGAGGGCAACCTTACCCTCCAATGAGAATAGTTTGTTAAAGTCCATACTTCTATATTTTCTGTTGTTTGATTTGTTACGTTGGCAAAGATACAAAATATTTTTGAATCTAGCTCTTAATCAATACGAAAGATGCGACCTTTTTACTTATTTTCTCATTTTATTGACTGCTTTTCATAAGTTAGTCCCTTTTTACGATGTTTTATTCACACACTTATCGTATCTGAACACCCAATGTTTCTTCTATTACTTGGATAACCTGCGAGATGGAATCCGTCTCGAAATCGCCAGTAAGACGCTTTCTTTCATCAGAAGACGTATATCTGGTGCCTGACAATTTAGATAGTTCCTCCAATACTTCGGATAATGGAGTATTGTCGAAATGCAGGCGATGCGTAGCCCATGCCACATCGTTGATATCATAATCCGCCAACAACTCAGGCTGGGCAGCCCCTTTCAATAGACGTGCCCGTTTGCCTTTAATCAGGAAGACACCCTCTTCAGAGTTACGAGCTGTGAAAAGCACCTTTCCGCTGGTTACCATCACTTCGGGAGCATCCGTTCTTTCATCCACCATAAACTGAGTACCGAGCACCCTTACATGTCCATGCTCTCCCATCACATCGAAAGGATGCTGTTCATCATGCTTCACCTGATAATAGATGCAGCCCCTCATCTCCACCTTTCTGCAATCATTTTCCTGATAGGAAAGAGAAGAATGAGGCATCAACGATACCTTCGTTCCATCAGGCAGATGATACGCCATTACTTCCGATTCGGCAGAAAGCGTCACCGTCTTTGGCTGCAAAAGCGTATAGGCTCCTATGGTGAAGAGCACCAGAATAGATGCAGCCACAGCTATCCAGCGGATGCGACGCATGCGTAAAGATGCAGTTGCAGCATGCGAAACTTCTTCATCAGCAATGCCAACCCGAGCCTTCACCTTCTGCAAAGCCTTCCGAGTATCCAGCTTGCCCGGCTGAAAATACTTCAGCACAAAATCCTGTTCGTTCTTGTTGATCTTCATCATAGAATCCCTTTCTTCCTTTAAAATTGTCCTGTAATAGATGCAAAGAGCGTATTGGTGTGCTTATACTTCTCGATGCCATTATATCGCTTACCCTTCGTATAGCGGATATTGTTTCTGCCATTTTCGATATTGAAGTCGCTTGTCAACCATCCCAAAGACAGAAATACATCGCCCGAACGGAAGGTCAAAGCCGACTTGATGCGCCAAGCCAGCCATTTTCCGCCATGATTACTGACGGTTCGGATAGTTATATTGCCATAAAGTTCATCTGTATAAGATGCAGGATGCCCCACACCTTGTGCGTCCTTGATTTCGGTAAAAGATACTATATCATTATAAAATGGCGTGATGCAGAGTCCAGGCTCGCAATGCAGCATCAAGCCCGCAGTACGACGCTTGCTCAACCACAAGGTAGGAGTACGAAAAGCCAAGCCTGGCGTTAAGTTGATTTTAATAACCCTCTTTGGATCATATTCATCATCTTCATAACGTTCCATCAATGGTCTATCCCCGTAGTTATCGTTCCATTCTATTCCACAGGAAACGCCTGCATAGGTCAGGGGATAATAGGCAAATGTCAACTCAACCATGTAGCTGTCTTCATTGGCATCACAAAGTCCGCCCGTAATACCAGCCACATAGCGCAGCAGCTTGGTATCCTGCTTTAGCTTCATGCGATTGATCATCTCCACACGCTGTTCAAAAGTCATAGAATCCTTCACCGCTTCCACGGTATCATTCAAGATACGATAACCCGTATTCGCCTTTTGAACAGAAACATCAGAACCTTGTGCCTTGCCGGCAATGGCAAAGCACAAGGCACCTAAAATGATAAAAAGACTTCTTTTCATACTCCTCACTTTTTTATTTGGTATATATTCCGCCTTGATTATCCGATGGTGCCGATGGCAATGGGGCGATATATTTCGAAGCTTCACAGACATTAAATCCTGCCACTACACCGAAACCACCTTTTACGTTCGAATAAGTAGGTGTTACCTGCATCAATCCAGCATCCGCCCAACTATTGCTCTGCGCATCGTTAATGCTCTTCAAGAAGCGATAGTACTCTGGAGTAACCTTGCAAAGTTGTACATTATAAGTAAAGCCAAACAAACGGTCCCAACCATCATACGTGTGCCAATAAGAATCATTACTGCGCACTTCCAAATGCATCGTATAGGTCTGTCCATTTATCGTCCGGTCATTGAAGATATAAACATCATCAAAGTATTTGTATTCGTCAAAGCCGAAATCATTATCCAACTCTGACTTCTTGTTAATCAATGGCTCACTGGTGGTCACCATTTCAGGCCAAACGATATTTGATGCCAAACTATCAAAACACCATTCATATTCATCCTCCCTACCCAAATAATTAAGATAAGCTTGGTAATTATTAGCATAAACATCATGTTGCCATCTATTGCCTTCTTTTGGAACCCCTTTCAAGTTACCATATTTCTGCTTGCGAGTTACCTTCACAGAATAATAATCCGTGGTTGAAGCAGGGTCACTAAAAGTCGCTTCCAACTTATCTACCGAGAAATAAACATCATGATCCGACGATTTCTCTTTCAAATGGATGTCACCTATATTTACATCAACCTTCTCGGGAATGGAAGTCGAAGCAGAAACCTCGGAGAGATCATCTGCCGATACCTGGACCTCAATCTTATCTCCAGCCTTCTGCTTTCCTACGGCATAATACTGTCCTATTAGGGTAGAAAGAGACCAACTATAGGAAACTTGAGAAAAGGACTGCGCTTCCTTTATGTTTTCAATACGTTTCACCTCCTGTGGCATTCCATTTACCTTATATACGACACTTGCATCCACAGGCAAGCGTGATTGGGTATCTATATCTCCTTTGAAAGAAGAAACTGGCAAGCTTTTCGTTACAACGATAAGTGTGGTATCTCCCTCCGTTGGAAAACAATAAAGTACCAATCGGGGAGTATCTTGCAGCTTCTTCACATCAAAATCATCTATGCAAGAAGAAAAGACAACGCTCATCAAACAGAAGAACAGTCCCCATCTCCAACTTACATTGATTTTTATTCTTCTATGATTTGTATTCATATCCAATGAAAATTCTTTTGTTTTAAAACTTGATAGTATAGCTAAATGAAGGTATTATTGGAATAAATCCCTTGTTTTTCGCCTCAAACTGCTGCGTAACCTCATTATAGTTCACCTTGACGTACATCGAGTTGAGATGGCAATAAGCATTATAGATGCTCAAATTCCAAATGCGCTCATGTCCATGCTTGGTGACATGCCGGAAATCGAATCCCAAGTCCAAGCGATGATAAGCTGGAAGCGTCAAATTATTGGGGATGGCATAGACATAAGAGGCGGAATTCCACCAACTCCACCAACTCCACCAATTCCCGTAATACTTGCCTTCTTGATCTGGCAAGATTGGCAATGCCGCCAACTGGGTTGGCACCGTGGCATGATTGCCCGTGTGATAGTTCCAGACCGCAAAGCAACTCACCTTCTTGTTAAACGCATATCGCAAGGACAGATTCAACTTATGACGGTTGTCATACTTGTCGTAATACCAGTTCTGATAGAAGTCATCATACTTTCGCTTGTTCCAGGAGAGCGTATAAGAACCACTCAAGGTCAGATGATTGGTGCGATAAGTGGCATCAGCCTCAACGCCATAGAAAAGTCCCTTGCCATCCATCACTTGCGAATCCCAATGCTCAGCAGGCGGCTCTATGCCTACCCAACTGCTGTATTGAAGCAGATGCTTGGACAACTTGTAATACCCTTCGAGCGACAGAAGCCAATGGCGGTTGGGCTGGGCATAGATTCCTGCCGCAAACTGATAAGAACGCATTGGCTTCAGATTTCGGGTAGTCGGTACCCAATAATCCGTAGGCAAGGACAAGTAGCTGTTAGAGACCTTATGCACATACTGGGTCATCTGAGTAAAGGAAACCTTCAGCGACACCTCATTGCTCAGTTGATATTTCAGGGCAAAACGTGGGTCGATATTCAAGAAGTTCTTATTACTGATATGAAAAAGGCCCATATTGAAGCCAACATTCATACTCCAGTTGCGGTTGATATTGATTTCATCCTCTGCGTATGCCGTCCACTCATGCGCCACATGACGATTACTACTATTCATTCGGATGGTATCAACTTGGGCTGATGCATTTCCCTCATATCCAGCATAATCCAATCGCATAGCTGTCTGGGGGCGAAAGAGATGCATCGTATAGTCGCTTCCAAAACGGAAATGATGGCGAGGGTTCGGACGGTAATCGAATGCCAGACGATAGCCCGCATCATAAATCGTTGAGGTATAACCATGCTCCAAGTGAGTGACAGAAGTGTCATTCTCTCCCGAAGGATTGATATAACGATCATCATCAAAGGAATACAACTTGGAACGATTATGGGAATACACCGCTGTAATGTTTGAAAAGAGCTTCGGAGAGAACAGGTAGTTCCAGTTGAGTGCTACATTAAAGTTTCCCCAATCCAGCTGCGACTTCGTTAAGTCCTTGTCATAGCTTTGGTTGGGTTGATACCCATCCGTCTTACTTTCATCATAATCATCCTTCACGTCCCAGCTGTCTTTCCCGTGATAGATGCTCAAGTCTATCTTCGAACGGTCGTTGAAACGATGGGTTACCTTGGCATTCAGGTCCATGAAGTAATAACCTATCGAGAGTTTATCGTCTAGATCAGAGAAATCCTTGGTCAAGGGACGGGACAGCAGATCCATCCAGGAACGGCGCATACCTATATTATAAGAGGTCTTGCCTTTCTGGATAGGTCCCTCAAACTGCACACTGGCATCGAGCAGTCCGATGCGATAGGCACCATGAAACTGATTCATGTTTCCATCGGCAGTACGCACATCCACCACCGACGACAATCTTCCACCATATCGTGCAGGAAAGCCGCTCTTGTAGAAATCCACGTTTTTCACCACATCGGCATTGAAACTGGAGAAAAGCCCCAGCGCATGATTCGTATTATAAAGCGGAGTACCATCAATCAGAAAAAGATTTTCATCGCCATTGCCGCCATGCACATAGAGTCCGCTTGCCAACTCCTGTCCTTCTGCCACACCACTCACACGCTGCAGGGTTTTCACCACATCCGGCGAAGACATCAGGGCAAACTCAGTCTTGATATCCTTGTTCGAAAAGGAGCGCTTGCCGGTTTGTGTGGTCAGAAGAGGAGAGTTCAAGTCGCCATCTACCACCACCTCAGGCAGTTTACCATCTACCCGGAGCGCCATATTATGATGCATATCTTTCGAAAGATTCAATTTTTCCACCTTATCGGCATAGCCCACATACGAAAAGCGAAGCTGATGCTCGCCTTCGGGCAGGGTAAGCGAGAAGAAACCATATTCATTGGTGGTTGTACCGATGCCATCCGTCAGATCATAGATGGTGGCATTAATCAGCGATTCGCCACTCTCGTCACGGACGTATCCGCTGAGAGTGTGGCGACGCTGAACCTGCTGAACTTTGTGATCTATATTCGTGTAAGACGATGATATTTGTTGTATGGGTTTTCGCTTCAATATCACATAGTTCGCATTGATAGTATATAGAATATGAGTTTTCTCGAAAAGTGCCTTCAGTGCCTTCTTCACCGAAAGATGCTGGATGTCGGGGCCATGATACTTGATGTTCAATTCCCCATCAAGCGATGAATCATAGACGAAGTTGATTTTCCTGATGCGGTGCAGCCAATCCATCTGCTGACGGATGGTGGTAGAAGTCTGAGCCTCCACCATCATCTTCGGCGTGCCTGCCAACGTTGGAGCTGGCAAAGCTAGAATTGAGAGCGCAAAAATAATCTCTTTACCTTTCATAACTGTACTTTTATTCATTCTTTTATTGCTATAACGCAAGAATTACAGAATCCCCCCATGGATGAAAGGTAAAATATAGAAAAAATCTGCAAGAAAATCATCTTTCTTGCCTCGTAAGGTCTTTAAAGCCTTGGAAATCTGATGTTCTACGGTCTTTTCCGACAGGTTGAGTTCTTCGGCAATCTCCCGATAAGTCATACCGTCACGCTTGCTCATCAGGAAGATTTCCCTGCATCGTTCGGGCAATTGCTCAATAGCCGTCCACAATTCTGCCTCCCTGAAAGAGTTTTCCTGTGCCTGGTCTTCAGAAATTGTGCCGCTCAAGTCAGAAGGATAAATCTCCGTATCTATCGGAGACTGGCGGCGCAAACGGTCGATGCAGGCATTGCGCACAGAGGTATATAAGAAAGCCTTGATGTTTTCCGGCATGATACTCCTACTTATCAATTTCACAAAACAATCCTGCACCACGTCTTCAGCCTCATCGATATCATGCAGATAATGAGTGGCATAAAGACATAGCGGACGATAATAGTGCTGAAATATCAAGTCTATCTCTTGCATAAACCTTCTCTACCTAAACTAAACTCTTATATAACAAAATAACCCTTCAAATCCGCAAAGACCTGAAGGGTTATTTCATAATCTGTTGTCCCAGGCGGATTCGAACCACCACTGACAGAACCAAAAACTGTAGTGCTA
>ENA-OYWS01001081-OYWS01001081.1-human-gut-metagenome-genome-assembly--contig:-NODE-1081-length-10189-cov-5.016381_pt1 | contig 10189 bp, 10 predicted proteins | sample MGYA00244813_ERZ653402 | MGnify/ENA primary metagenome ERZ653402 (study PRJEB26926, sample SAMN06165021) | human gut metagenome | biome: ENVO:00009003; feature: ENVO:2100002; material: ENVO:00002003...
CGGACTTGAGCCGAAGCCCGTGGGCATCGGCGGCGGCACGGTAGCCGCCCTTCTGCGCGCGAGAGGCATTCCCGCTGTCGTCTGGAGCACCATCCTGGAATGCTGCCACGAGCCCAACGAACATTCCTCCATCCAGTCCACCGTCCGTGACGCCCAGGTTTTCCTGCGCGTGGCGGCCGACGCGGAAGCGGCCCGGTAAAACGACATGGACAGGGTATTTGACTGTATTGTCGTGGGCGGCGGGCACGGCGGCTGTGAAGCGGCCGCGGCCCTGGCCGGCCTCGGACACGAGACACTCCTCATCACCGGCAACGTGGACCGCATAGGCCACCTTTCCTGCAACCCCGCCATCGGCGGACTCGCCAAGAGCCACATGGTGAGGGAAATAGACGCCCTCGGAGGCCACATGGGCCTGTGGGCCGACGCGGCAGGCATCCAGTTCCGCGTCCTCAATATGAGCAAGGGCCCGGCCGTGCGCGCCACCCGCGGCCAGATGGACCGCGAGGCCTACATGCGCTCCGTCAAGAAGACGCTCTTCTCCCTGCCGCACCTGCTCATCTGGCAGGATCAGGTGACCGGCGTGCGGACGGACGATAAAGGCGCCACTGGCGTGCTCACGCGCCAGGGCATGGAATTTTCCGCGAGGAACGTGCTCCTGACCACGGGAACCTTCCTCAACGGCAAAATCCACATCGGACTCATCAGCATGCCGGCCGGCCGTCTCGGCGACGCTCCCGCCATTGGCCTGAGCCAGAGCCTCACTTCCCTCGGCATTTCCCTCGGGCGCCTCAAGACCGGCACCACACCGCGCCTCCTGCGGCGCAGCATCGATTTTTCGGGACTCGCCCGCCAGGGTTCGGACGATCCCCTGCCGCAGTTCAGCTTCTTCGGTCCGAAACCGCCCATGCCCCAGACCGACTGCTATGTCACCTGGACCAACCCGGAGGCGCACGCCATCATCCGCGAGGGCTTTGACAGGTCGCCCCTCTTCACGGGCATCATCAAGGGAACGGGCGCCCGCTACTGCCCGTCCATCGAGGACAAGGTGGCGCGCTTCCCAGACCGCGACAGGCACCACGTCTTTCTGGAGCCCGAGGGCCTCGACAGCCCGGAAGTGTACTGCAACGGCATTTCCACGAGCCTTCCCCTCGACATCCAGGAACGCATGATCCACGCTATCAAAGGCCTTGAGCACGCCGTCATGGTGCGCCCCGGATACGCCATTGAGTACGATTACGCGGATCCCACACAGCTCAGAAAGACCTTCGAGACCAGGGCCGTGCCCCATCTGTGGTTCGCCGGCCAGATCAACGGAACATCCGGCTACGAGGAAGCCGCGGCGCAGGGGCTTTACGCCGGAATTAACGCCGCGCTTTGGATAAGGGGCGAGGAGCCGCTTATACTTTCCCGCGCCGATGCATATATAGGCGTGCTGTGCGACGACCTTACCGGCAAGGGCACCAACGAACCATACAGAATGATGACCTCCCGCGCGGAGTACAGGCTGCTGCTGCGGCAGGATAACGCGGACGAGCGGCTGACGGAGCTTAGCAGGCGGACGGGGCTTATATCGGACGAACGCTACGCGCGGCTGATGAAAAAACAGCAGGAGATAGCAAGCGCGCGAATAAAGCTTGAAAAATCCGTTCCGCCGGAGGAAAAGCTTATAAAGCTGATGGAAAGCCGCGGCGAAACCCCGCCCAAAACAGGCATAAAGCTGAGCGAACTGCTGAGAAGGCGCAATATAGGCTACAGCGATCTTGTTATGCTTTATCCCGAAAAGGTGGACGAAATAAGCGCGGAAGCGGCGGAGCAGGTTGAACTCAACGAGCGGTATGCAGGCTATATTGAAAAGGAGCGGCTGCACGTTGAAAAATTCAGCGAAATGGAAAGCGCGCTCCTGCCGCGGGGCACGGATTACGGCGATATAGCGGGGCTTAGGATAGAGGCGCGGCAGAAGCTCAACAAAATGCAGCCGGAGAGCCTGGGCCGCGCAAGCAGGATAAGCGGCGTATCGCCCGCAGACATAGCGGTGCTAATGATATGGCTCAAGCGCCGCAAGGAGGCCGAATGACAAAGGAACTTATACTTTCCCTTATACCCGGGGCGAGTGAGGAGCAGGCGGACAAGTTCATAAAATACTATGAACTGCTGATAGAATGGAACGAAAAGATGAACCTGACCGCCATAACGGAGGAGCGGGAGGTTGCTGAAAAGCACTTTGCCGATTCGCTGCTGCCTATGGAACTGATACCCCAAAACGCCAGGTGCATAGACGTTGGTACCGGCGCGGGGTTCCCGGGCATACCGCTTATGATAATGCGGCCGGACATAACCGTTACGCTGCTTGACAGCCTTAATAAGCGACTGATATTTTTGGATGAAGTGATACGGGCGCTCGGCCTTGAAAAAAGTGCGAAAACGCTGCATATGCGCAGCGAGGACGCGGGCCGCGCGGCCGCGCACAGGGATGCATACGACGTGGCGCTGAGCCGCGCCGTGGCCAACGCAAGGGTGCTTGCGGAATGGACGGCGCCGTTCGTTAAAAAGGGCGGCGTCAGCATAATGTACAAGGGCGCGGCGGCGAAGGAAGAGCTGGACGCGGCGCAAAACGCCATGAATAAGCTTTGCCTTGGCGCGCGGCTTATAGAATACCCGTGCGCGTGGGGCGAAAGATATGTTATTGCAGCCAAAAAGCTTGCCCCTACGCCGAAGGCATATCCGCGCAAGGCGGGCACGGCAGGCAAAATGCCGCTGTGATAGTATTGTATTGACGGAAGCACTCGCTTTTTGCTACAATAGCGCGTGCAGTAAAATGGGCTTTTTTGCGGAAGGCAAAGGAAATTAAGGAGGGCTAAAAGCTATGCCTGTGTTCGACTTTATAAGAAACAGCGACGGTGCAAAGGGATCAAAACGGCTCGTGGAGGTGAACGTAGCTTCCATACACCCGAACCCCTATCAGCCGCGCGCCACGTTTGACGAGGAGAGCATTGCCGAACTTGCCCAGTCCATCCAGCAGGTGGGCTTATTGCAGCCGCTGCTGGTAAGAAAGGTGGACGACGGATACGAGCTTGTTGCCGGAGAGCGCAGGCTAAGGGCCGTAACCAGCCTTGGCATGGAAAAGGTGGCCTGCATAGTGCAGCAGGATATTGAGGACGAATCGAGCGCGATGATGGCGCTTATAGAAAACCTGCAAAGGGAAGACCTGCATTACCTTGAAGAGGCGCAATGCTACCAAAAGCTGCTTGAAACATACGGCCTTACGCAGGAAGAACTGGCCAACCGCCTTGGCAAAAGCCAAAGCTCCATAGCGAACAAGCTGAGGCTTTTGAAGCTTTCCGATGAAGTAAAGGCCGCCATGACCGAAAAGCGGCTAAGCGAGCGGCACGCAAGGGCGCTGCTAAAGCTGACGGACGATAAGCAGCGGCTTGACGCGGTGGAAAGGATTGCCGAAAAGGGGCTGAGCGTTAAGGAGACCGAGCGGATGGTTGAAAAAACGCTGAACAAGGCATATGACGAAAAGCAGGACGGCGCAAAGCCGCGGCCCAAGCTGATGCGGATAGTGCGCGATTACAGGCTGTTCATGAACACCATAAATCAGGCCGTGAACCAGCTTAGGGAATCGGGAATGACGGTTGAGGTTGAGCAGAGCGATAGGGCCGACGGAGTGGACATTAAAATAAGCGTAACGAGGAAATAACCGAGGAAATAATACCGATGGAGAAGAAGGGCGCCCTTGGGCGAATTAAAAGCACATTTATAGGGGACAGGGCTTTTTACCAAAGCGTTGTTAAGCTGCTGATCCCGATAGTTATACAGCAGGGCATAACCAGCTTCGTAAACCTTTTGGACAACGTTATGGTCGGCGCGCTTTCAACCGCGGCCATATCCGGCGTTGCCATAGTTAATCAGCTTATATTCGTATTCAATCTGAGCATATTCGGCTCGCTTTCCGGCCCCAGCATATATTCCGCGCAGTATGCCGGCGTTGGGGACGATGAAGGCGTTAAGCATTGCTTCAGGTTCAAAATGATAATAGGCACGCTTATTTCCGTTGCGGCTGTGCTTGTATTTGCCCTGTTCGGGGAAAACCTTATTTGGCTTTACCTGAATGAAGAGGTGAACACGGCGGAAACGCTTGCGGCTACGCTTGAACAGGCGAAGGATTATATGTATGTTATGCTGTGGGGGCTGCCGCCGTTCATGCTAAGCCAGGTTTACGGCACAACGCTCAGGGAAACGGGCGAAACGGTAGTGCCCATGCAGGCGAGCATAATTTCGATAGTTACCAACTGCGTGCTGAACTATGCGCTCATATACGGCAAATTCGGCGCGCCGGCAATGGGCGTTAAGGGCGCGGCAATAGCCACGGTGATTGCAAGGTATCTTGAAATTGCGTATATTCTGATACACACCTACAGAAGGCTTGACAAATACCATTACTTCCGCGGCGCGCTGAGAAATTTGAAAATACCTAAGGAGCTTGTGAAGAAAATTGCCGTAACGGGCGCACCGCTGCTGGCGAACGAATTCCTTTGGAGCACGGCAATGGCCGTTAAGAACCAGTGCTTCTCCTATCGCGGGCTGGACGTTGTTGCGGCAACGAACATAACAAGCACCGTTTGGCAGGTTTTTGCAATAATAATGTTTGCAATGGGTTCAGCAATAGCCATAATGGTGGGCCAGCAGCTCGGCACGGGGGATATAGAGGAGGCGCGGCGCACGGACGCGCGGCTCATATTCGTATCCTTCGTGGTACATGTGCTGATAGGCATATTGGTAGTTGCGCTGAGCGACGTTATACCATTGATATACAATGTTGAGCAGAATGTCAGGGAAATGACGGGCGGTATGCTCGTTGCCGCGGGCTGTACATTATGGATACATGCGCTTGCGCACGCATCCTACTTCACAATAAGGAGCGGCGGCAGAACGCTTATAACGCTGCTGCTGGACAGCGTTTTTACGCTGGTGGTGGTTGTGCCTATTGCGTATGTGCTGTGCTATTGGACGGATATGGATGTAAGCTGGGTATACGCCTGCGTTGAAGCGGCCGATATAATAAAGTTCCTTATAGCATTGCCTATACTTATATCCGGCTCGTGGGCGAGGAACGTTATAAATACGGGCAAATGAGCCGCCATGCATAAGGGGGGAGCGGCATGAAGAACAAACGGCAAAATTACGACAGCGTACAGAGCCTTATAATAGCCACGGCGGCGCGGCTTTTTACCGAGCGCGGGGCGGACGGCGCAAGCCTGAACGATATTGCCAAGGCTGCGGACATAGCCAAGGGCACGCTGTATTATTACTATCCGGCAAAGGACGAACTGATTGCGGATACGGCGCGCACCCATGGCGACTGGATGGGCGATACGCTGCTTGCCTGGGCGGAAACGCTGCAGCGCGATACGGATGCGCACAAGGCCATGAAAAGCCTGCTGCACGAGCTATTATGGGACGAGATGCACGCCAAGCTACACGTTGTGCTGGTGTCCCATGCGGCGATAGCGGGTGGCGAGCTGAGCGCGCTTATGGACGCAATGCGAAAAAAATGGGCGCTGATGCTGGAGGTAGGCTCACTCAAGCTGCAATCAAACGACGCGCGCACCATACGCGCACGCTCCGGCGCGTTCTTCTCCATGCTTATAGGCTACATGGCCAAGGCAGAGATTACGGATGCGGATATAGACGAATTTATAGAAATATTCCTTTCGCGCTGAAAAAAGGCAAAATATATCTGGTTAAATAATCAAACGGGCGGTTGCAAAGCCGCCTTTTTGCGTGGTAAAATAATAAGAAGTGCGTGGCGCCGAATATAAAGAAAGGACAGTGTATTTGACCATGGACGCAGGGCCATATCCCAGTAGCGTAACTAAAACAGAATATGCAGGCGGCCTGTTCATGGCGATGGATGTACCTGTTCATTCGGCTGTGCGCTGATACGCGCGCACTCTTTGGGCATATCCTACGCATGGCATGCCGCCTGAAAGAAGGAGGTTTGCCATGATAAACAACGAATTGATTGAAAAGCTGCTTTCCCTTTTGCAGAGCAAGCAATATGGCGCGGTAAAAACGCTGGTTCAGGACATGAACGAGGTTGACGTTGCCGAGGCAATAGAGGAGATATTTGAAGAAAACGAAGAGCCGGAAACGCTGCTTCGCCTGTTCCGCCTACTTCCCAAGGAGACGGCGGCGGAAACGTTTGCGTATATGCACAGCGACGTGCAGCAGAAGCTTGTTGAAATGCTCAGCGATACGGAGCTTGGGTATATACTGGACGACATGTATCTGGACGACTATGTCGATCTGGTGGAGGAAATGCCGGCGAACGTAGTGAAAAAGCTGATGCAGGTTTCAAGCCCGGAAAACAGAAAGCTTATAAACGAATATTTAAGGTATCCGGAGGATTCGGCCGGAAGCCTGATGACGAATGAATATGTGTATTTGAAGCCGCGGCTTACCGTGGGCCAGGCGTTTGACGTGATACGCAACACGGGCATAGATAAGGAAACGATATACACATGCTATGTGATATCGGGCGAAAAGCAGCTTGAAGGCGTGGTGACCATAAGGGAGCTGCTGCTTGCGGACCCGAACGCCAAGGTTGGGGATATAATGAACACAAATGTTATCCACGCGCATACGCTGGACGACAGGGAGGAAGTTGCAAAGCTGCTCTCTAAATACGACATGATATCGCTCCCTGTGGTGGATAACGAAGAAAGGCTTGTGGGCATAATCACCGTTGACGACGCGGTGGACGTTTTGCAGGAAGAGAATACAGAGGACTTTGAAAAGATGGCAGGTATGGCCCCGAGCGAGGAGGAATACCTGAAAACGCCCATATGGAAGCTTGCCAAGAACAGGATAGTATGGCTGGTGATACTTATGCTTTCAAGCATGATAACGGGCGCAATGCTGGAGCATTTTGAAGCGGCAATAGCCGCCATACCGCTGCTTGTAAGCTTTATTCCCATGCTTATGGATACGGGCGGGAACAGCGGCACGCAGGCTTCTACTATGGTTATACGCGGCCTTGCGCTGGACGAAATTGAGCCGCGGGACGCAGCCAGGGTTTGGTTCAAGGAGATCCGCGTTGCGCTGCTGGTCAGCGCGGGCCTTGCGCTTATCAATTTTGCGCGCATCGCAATACAGTATCATGATGTTGCCGTGGCGGCCATAGTTTCGCTTACGCTCATTGCAACGGTATGCATTGCAAAATCGCTCGGCTGCCTTTTGCCAATGCTTGCCAAGAAGCTGAAGCTTGACCCCGCGCTTATGGCAACGCCCATACTTACAACCGTTACGGACGCGGCGAGCATTTTGGTTTATTTTACGCTTACAATGAACATTTTGGGCGACAGGCTGTGATTATTTAGACAAATAAAATGGGCGCAATACGGTTGCGCTATGCGCCCGCGGGGTGATAAAATATAATATATGAAACGGGCGGATGTCTATTTGGCCGTAGGCGCAATCATAATAGCGGCAATACTGATAATACTATCGCGCGGCGCGCGTTACGGCGGGGAGGCCGTTATATACTTAAACGGCGAGGAATATGCCCGTATGCCGCTTGACAGGGCGGATACGCTGAAAATAGAGCAGGACGGCGAAAAGATAAACCTGATAGAGACTGACGGGCGCGGCAATGTACGCATGCACAGTTCCACCTGCAAAAATCAGCTTTGCGTTGAGCAGGGCTGGCTGGGGGCGGATGCGCAAAGCGACAACGGGCGCTGGATAGTATGCCTGCCCAACGGCGTGAGCATTACCGTAAGCGGGGATGAAAATGAAAACGAATAAGCTTACGCGCAGCGCGCTGCTTGCTTCGCTGATGCTTGCGCTGGGGTATGTTGAATCGCTTTTGCCTGCGTTTTCGGCAATACCGGGCATAAAGCTTGGCCTTGCGAACACGGTGCTGCTGTATGCGGTTTATATTTGCGGCGTAAAGAGCGCGGTTGCGCTGGCGGTTATAAAGGTGCTGCTGAGCGGCTTCCTTTTCGGCAGCCCCGCGGCAATGCTTTACAGCGCGTCGGGCGCGGCGCTCAGCCTTTGCGCGATGCTTTTGCTCAAGCGGACGGGCAAATTTTCACCCGTGGGCGTGAGCGTTGCGGGGGCCATAGCGCACAATTTGGGGCAATGCATAGCGGCGGCATGCGTGATAGGCATAAGCCCCGTGCTTGCGTATTTCCCCATGCTGCTTTTGAGCGGGGCCGTAACCGGCCTTGTTACGGGCACGGCGGCGGCGCTTGTTATAAAGCATATGCGTCTCCCGAAGAACAAAACAGAAGTTTAATAGGCGTAAAAGCTAAAAAAGTTAAACGAAGTGAAAGGAACCAAGAACATGAAAAAGATACCTGCATGGCTGCTTCTGTGCATCATTTCCCTTGTTGCCGGGCTTGCGCTGGGCTTTACCAACGCGCTGACCAAGGACGAAATAGCGCGGCAGGACGAGGCCAGCAACGAACTGGCAAGGAAAACCGTTATGAGCGAAGCGGATGAATTCGTTCAGCTTGACGTTGCGGCGGACAGCGGCGTGGATTACTGCTACGAGGCTAAGAAGGGCGGCGAGACCATAGGCTACGTTGCCAAGGCCACCGCGGACGGCTACGGCGGAAAGATAGAAGTTACCGTGGGTATTGACAATAACGGCATGATAACGGGCATAAGCTGCGGCGGTTCGGGCTTCTCCGAAACCCCGGGCCTTGGCGCTAAGGTCAAGGAAGCTAAGTTCTCCGATCAGTTTGCCGGTATGAGCGCGCCCGTAAGCCTCACCAAGGACGGCGGTCAGGTCGATTCCGTCACCGCCGCGTCCAGAAGCTCCCGCGCCGTGTGCAAGGCCGTAAACGCCGCCTGCGATTACGTTGCGGCAATGGGTAACTGATTACTGAATAAGTAAGTAAAGCGGAACGCCTTCCCCGCCTCCTAATAAGAAAACATGAAAAAGTCAGTAAAATCAATGTTTTCAAAGGCAGGGAACACGGTACGAAGTCAAAAAATCTCATACTGACAGGCACGAAGGGCGCTGATGTGAAAATCAGCGCCCTTTTCCTGTCCCCACGCCATAGGCAGCCGCCCTATGGCGTTTTTTCATATCCGTGCCTGTACCCACCTGAAAAATGTATCAATTAGGATGCGAAAACCTCTGTTTTTTCCTCTCAGAGCGCCGCTTAAAGGGCGGCGTGGGTGTTTTCCCATGGGAAGCGTCCGGGAGGCAGGACAGGGGCTTTTTTGCGCCAAAATCAACACTTTTCAAAACCAGAGAAAGGAGGCGCCGGATATGGCAGTTTTCCGCATCGAAAAGACCAGAGATTACACGGTCATGTCCAACTACCACCTGCGGGACAGGTCGCTGTCCCTGAAAGCGAAGGGGCTGCTGTCCCTCATGCTGTCGCTGCCGGAGGACTGGGACTACACCATGAAGGGGCTTGCCCGCATCTGCAAGGACGGCATCGACAGCATCAGCGGTGGGATCCGGGAGCTGGAGGCGCACGGCTATCTCGTCCGGGCGCGCGTCCGCAACGAGAACGGGCAGCTTGGCTCCATCGAGTACACCATTTTGGAGCAGCCGAAGGAGCCGGCACAGACGCCCGCGCCTATCCGGGAAAAACCTATACGGGAAAATCCAATACAGGTAAAGCCAATGTTGGATGCCCCAATTCAGGAGAACCCCGCCCAATTAAATACTAAAGAACAAAATAAAGAATTATCAATTACGCAAGGATCAAGTCCTATCCTATCAAGTCCCCCTACCCCCAGAGAAAAAGGCAGGATCGGACAGGACAGGATGCGGGAGCGTGAAAGCTACCGGGAGATCATTTTGGAGAACATCGACTACGATATCCTCATCCAGGATGAAAAGCTGGACAGGGACCGTCTGGATGAGCTGGTGGAGCTCATGGTGGATACCGTCTGCTCCAAACGGCAGACCATCCGCATTGCCGGGGACGATTACCCGGCGGAGGTGGTCAAGTCCCGCTTCCTGAAGCTCACCGCCTCCCATATCGAGTACATCCTGGACCGGATGCGGGAGAACACCACCTATGTCCGCAATATCAAGAAATATCTGCTGGCGGCACTGTATAACGCGCCGGTCACGATGGACAGCTACTACACTTCCCTCGTCAACCATGACCTGTACGGCAGCGGAGATCGGAGGTGAACGCCTTGCAGGAAGAAATCA
>ENA-OYWS01001082-OYWS01001082.1-human-gut-metagenome-genome-assembly--contig:-NODE-1082-length-10187-cov-6.253750_pt1 | contig 10187 bp, 10 predicted proteins | sample MGYA00244813_ERZ653402 | MGnify/ENA primary metagenome ERZ653402 (study PRJEB26926, sample SAMN06165021) | human gut metagenome | biome: ENVO:00009003; feature: ENVO:2100002; material: ENVO:00002003...
CCTGCATAACGTATGCCCACTTCTGCTTACCCTTCTCAAAAGCGACGTTGCGCTCAATAGCTTTTACTTTGATACCCATAATTCAAATAGTTTTTTTAGTGGATAATTTAGTTTCTACATGTACTACATGCAGCTCGTAACTCCGAGAGAAGTACAGAGTGCAGTGAGCACCGTGACGATGACTTGCAGAATCGTCTTCCAAGTTTCCTTTTTCATTTTCTTCATTCCTTTCTTTTTAGTGAATAATCCAGTTTCTGTATCGGGCATCCCCTCCCTGCAGTTCCGCGGTATCCTGCTCGGCAGAGAGCCCCATCAATGAGTTTCATTGACGATGCAAAGATACAACATTTTTGGGCGAAATGCAATAGTTGTCCCGGCATTTGGATCGGCTTGTCCCGGCAGTTGTGATGTGAGGCATGAAATCCCCTTCGGTAGAGCTGTCGTTTCCTGCGTCGCGACGCAGGAAATATTACGTGGCGACGCAGGAATTGCTACGTGGCGACGCAGGAAAAGGGGCGAGGAGGGGGAGAGATCAAAGGAAAAGGTGAAAAAGTGAAAGTGAAAAGGTGAAATTCACAGAGGTATCAAGGAACAGATGAGAAAAATGTCAGTTTCTGAGATTCCGTGTACGATGTAAAAGAGAAAAGAAATACGATATATTAAGGTACACGTATATAATAATGTACGCGCGTAAGTACTACTCCTTTTTTCTTCACTATATTTCTTCTTTTATCCCTTAATAATACATAATCCTTCAAAGGTGTGTTTTTTGTTCTCATTGAAAATTCACTTTTTCACTTTCACTTTTTCACTTTTTTTCAAATATATTTTGTTGTTTGTGATTTTTTGTGTACCTTTGTAGGGTGAAAGAGCACAAAGCTGTTTCATACAAACAATCAAAAGCAATTAACAATGAATGAACCGAAATTTACTATTTATAGATTGAGAATAGAATCGTTCATGGCAGGGGTTCCTGCTTCTGAATCAGATTCTAAGATGATTGCAGGGTTTATCCTGAAACATCTGATGGATATTACTTTTTTGGATGGTAATGGAGAAAAAACAACTACTTATGGAGCAGCTGTTCTTGATGACTTCGCTTATGTAACCATTGAAAAAAAGAAAAACATGACAAGAGACAAGAAGGATTGCAGAGACAAAGAAATAGTCCCAACCTATCCTGACTTTTCACTCGTTTTAGATGCAAGAGACCCTCAAAAAGAGGGTATTCTTATAGGAATCCAGCACCAAAGAAAGTGTTTTGCCAATTTAGAGACTGTAAGAAAAGGACTCGAAAACTATTGGGATGAGCTAGTTGGGAAAAATGGTGGTTACAGAGTTGACTTGCGACAGATTACGTCTTCCAACAAGTTTTGGCACACTTTAGAGAAAAAAATCAAGCAAGGCAGTAAGCTGACAGGACTTCATCTTGATTTGGATAAAGTGTTGGCGGATACTGGTATTGATGAGCAAATTAGAGAGAAAGCCGTCTTGTTCACTTCGTTCCTGAAAATGTTGAATGACATTGGTGCAGGTAATGGTGGCTTCTTCTTTAATGCACTTCCTGGAACTGGTCTTAATTTAGAGCGGGCTGAATACAATCTTGGTATGGTGGTAGCTTTAGCTTGTCAGCGTGGGTTTGTTGTCAAGGCCCAGGTGGATAATAATCCTGATTGGATTACCTCAGAGGCATCTGCTCCTTTTACCATGCGCTTGTCCAGCAGTGCATTTATCAAGCCTGAAGGTACTGTTGAGCAAGTTAGAGATGAAAATAAGAGGCAGTTACATGCCTTGAAGATGTGGTTTGACAATATAATCACTGAACTTAATCAAATCAATAATGATAAGCAGAATGAACAGACTAGACATACAGTCAAGAGATAAAGTCAGAAAGCGCTATGCTGCTAATCCCTTGTATCTGATGATACAAAGCATTGGCGGAAAGTATATTCGGCCTGATTATAGATTGAAGTTGCGCCCAGAGGAAATTTTTCAAATCTTGATGGGGTGGATAGACGGCATCAAGTGCGAATCTGATAATGAGGCGGTATGCAGAATGATGAAAGAAGCTTGGGATAAGCAGTGGGAAGCCTTTTGCGATATGGCTGAATTGGCTAACTGCGAGTGTCCTGATAGTGAAGTGGAAGAGTATGTATGTCTTATTCTGGGATTATTGCATAATTGTCTGGGCAAGCTGAGTGATGAAGCTTGTCCAGGTAATCTTCACTATCTGCGTTTTGGAAATCAACTGTTTGCCTCTGCCTGTGAGCAATCCAATAAGATGATGAAGTTTATGAGAGACATCTATCATCATGAATCTTATAGACTATATAGTCAGGATGTAAAGGACTGGCTTCTTGATTATATGAATAATGATGACTCCTTGCTTACTGATTCTGAAGGATGCCTTGTCTTGCAAGACGATGAAATCGTAATTGCGCCTCCTCTTACGGAGCATGATGATAAATTATATACAGAACAGGCTAAAGCTATTTGGAGAAAACTCATAGAAAAAGGATGGTGTGAGAAGGATGGTTCGATGCTCATTTGGAAAAAATCTAAACGGTCACTAGGCTATATGGTAAAACTGGTGGCACATGAGTTGAAGGTTTTAGATCCTTCTACCAAAAATATTGTATGGGATTCGTTTAAGCATTTATTTAAGGATTTAAATAATTCCTCTGTTCTTAGTCAGGCTAAGAGTGGGGCTGGAAAATTTAAGTTAGAAAGCCGTCCTACTTCGTGGCCTGGTGAAGCTGATGAACTGCGCATTTTGCTAAGATCTCTATAACTAAACTTCTATTGGTGTGTTGTGTTGTTGTTGTGCCAATAGTTTTGTTTCTTTTCTTTTTAAGCCATGTAAAAGGTTGTATGGTAGTTAGTTACTTGTGAAATTCGAGGTGTTGCGTCGTGTTGCGTAACACCTCGCTTATGCCCTTTTTTACTAATTTTGCAGCATCAAAATCAAATTGTTGATGATGATGCAAGATTTAAATAACACCATGCAGCAGAACAAGTCGGGGACTTGCCCTGCTCACCAGCCAAACGATTCGACCCAGGCTGGAAACCAATCAGAGGTCGAGTGTAATCAAGCAGTGGTCGGGTATAACCAATCAGAGGTCGAGTATAATAAAGAGGATACTGCTAAGTCCCATTCAGACTCCATAGAACTTCAACCACTCATTCCTGACAAGGATTATCCTGCAGGAGTAAGAGAGTGGATGATGACGGCACCCAGTGAGCTCAAGTTTTCTACCTTGGCGGTGGCGAGTTCTATGCTTGCCGTATATGCCACTCGTATCCGCCTCAATTATGTTTACGATAATTCGCTTTCTGCCATTCTTCTTCATGTGCTGGTATGTGGTGATCAGAGTTCAGGAAAATCGTTTGCCCGTTATCTGATGCGTTATCTGATGGATCCATTTATCAAGCGTGATACCGAGCAAAGGGCAGAGGAGCAGAAGTATGCCGAATTGAAGCGACGCCAAGGTAAAAAAGATGGCAAATTGCCTCCGGAGCCAAAGACAGACATCACCTTGCTCCACGAGAATCTTTCGCTCTCTATGCTCATCAAGAGAGCCGATGCTCCAATGAAGCTGTTTGGTACGCCGAAAACACTTTTCCAGTTTGCCGATGAGATCGGTGCTATCGTGCAGGCCAGCAAGCGACAGTTTTCTGATATCAAGCAAATCAATAAGACTGGCTATGATCTGGGCTCAGAATTTGGTCAGGATTATTTGAGTGAAGCCAGCTATTCGGCTGTGGTAGATTTGATGTTGTGTTATGTCTATACAGGCACGCCTGCAGCCGTAAACCGATATATGGATAAAGCAGCCATAGAAGGTGGTAGCGTTACCCGTACTATTCTTTGCAACGTGAATTCTCAGCTGGGAGAAAATCCATTGATATTCAAGCCTTTGACAGAGGAACAGAAGCAAAGTATAGATACTACTTTGCAAAAACTCATGTCGCTCTGTTATAGCGAAGACGGAAAATCTTTGCGTAAGGAAAGCTTGCTTGATACCAGCTGGTTGGATCCTACGGTGAAGAAATGGTGTGAAGCTCGTAGAAGTGACGTAATGAAGTCGATGTCAAAAGCTCTTGATGTCTTTTATAAACGCAGCAGTGTAAGTGCCTTTCGCATAGCTTCGCTTATGCAATACCTTTATCAGGTAGAGGGTGTAAAGACACAGAAGGAAATTCGCCGCCTGGTGAAGCAGATATATTTGGCTTGTGCCGATCGTATCTTGCACAATATGTTAGGTAAATGGGGAGCCATCTATGATGAGATTAATGCAGATTTTGAATCTCACCCCTATAAGACCTGTAATTACTTTGACGAGTTGCCGCAAGAGTTTTCCCGTAAATTTCTGGAAGAATTTTTAACTCGTAAAGGAGTGCGCACACCATTGAAGAATGTAATTTGCAATTGGAAACGTAAAGGATGGATTGAGAAACTTGCTACCGGTAACTTGCGCAAGAAAGCTTCACGCGCCATCAGTAGTTCTAAGAAAAAAAAGTAATATCAGTTAGTTTAAAATATGATTAATAAGTTTGATATTCAGAAACTTCGCGAGCTCGACATCTTGCAGGTGGCTGATCTTCTGGGCATGGGACTCCGCAACAAGCGAGCCCTCTGCATCCACCACGATGATCATCATCCGAGTCTCGCCTTCAATGTAAAGAAGAACACCTGCCACTGCTATAGCTGCGGATTCTCTGCCGATACCATCGGACTGGTGAGAGAGCGACTGAACCTGGGATTTAGCGAGGCATGTCATTGGTTGGCAGATCATTTTGATGTGTATATCGGCGATGAGAAGTATGGGAATTCTGCTAAGTATGGGAATTCTGCCCGATATGCAGATAAATGTGCTGATAAGAAAGTACTTACGGCATCAGACAGAAGAATGGCTTCCCTGATAGCACATTTTGCAGAAACCCGTGTTTCGCATGGGCATGTTGCCGCATCATCCGTAGATGTGGAGTTTTACCAGCAGATGTTCCGGCAGATGCATCTATCTGAATCGGGACAGAGATTTCTCTTCGAGGAGCGGTTGCTCAGCCCGGAGGCTTTGAAGGTCTGCCAGATAGTGAGCACGGAGCAAAGCGTATGCATGGCGAGAGTGGGGCGTGGAGTGTTTGACGGTCCATCGCTCATCTTTCCCTATTTCGACCAGGAGGGAAGACTGGTTTCCGTGCAGAGCCGCTATCTGGGAAAGAAGAAGGAGATTCCCCGATTCAAGTTTGCACCAGGCAGTCATCGCATGATATATGGGCTCGACCGATTGAAGGATTATCCTCCTGGTGAACCGCTGCTCATCACCGAGGGGCCCTCTGATTGCTGGACGGCATTGACCCTTGGCATTCATGCCATAGCCATCCCCAGTGCCACGCTTTTCGACCGTCGTTTTCAAGGGCTTCTTGCCGGAAGAAATCTTCACATCTTCCCAGATCAGGACGAAGCAGGATTGAGTCTTTACTTTGAGCTGAAGAAAGCATTGCCCAGTTTGGTTTACCATCAGCTGCCCGAAGGTTGCAAGGATTTGAGTGAGTATTATCTCAAGCTCCGTCGTAGTGAAGGGATGACGCTTGAGGAGGCGAAAGCCAAAGTGCAGAGCAGTGTAAGTGTCTGATAATTATGATTCTTGTTATTTATGTTTATTAATTTGCTTTTTAATTTAATTTTAGGTAGATATGGAAATTTATGTGAATCGTTTATTGCGTGAGCGTGGCACCATCATGGGCACACTCAAAGTTGTGAAAGAAGTTGCTGGCGAAGGGGTTGAGCTGGTGAAGGTTTGTGGCACGGTGGAGCGTGAGGCAGATTGTCTTCCGGTAGGTAAATATCGTGTACGCATTGGCAAGTGTAAGCGTCTCAACCGCAAGATGCCGTATCTGGTTCCGGTGGATGATGCTTCCGCCAAGTCGGTTGCGATGATTCAGCCGGGCAACGGTCCGTTTACGATGAGCCGTGGCAGCATCCTGGTGGGTGAGGTCCATGCCCCCGGTTATGTGTTGAAGAGCCACCCGCTTTTCACCACCCTCTACGAGCGCATCAAGAAGGCGGTCTGGCGAGGCAACGTAGTAACGCTGGAGATCAAGGAGGTGTAGGCAGGAGAAGAAGTTTTTTTTCAGCCAGGCGGCGATACTTTATCGAACCGCCTGGCAGTATAAGTTTGTAAAAGAAAAAGCAGTTGTTGCGAAAAGAAGTCAACAACTGCTTTTTAATTCTTACAATATTATTTCTCAAAATACGTGCCAATGGCTATGAGAGGGATGTTTTCCATCCATTCTTGATCTACATATCCTTTCATGGAGATGCGCAGTCCTTTCAGCCCAGGGTTGTCTTTGATGAATTGTGCCAAGGAACGCGCACGTACGTTTTCCTCAGCCTTCACTTCTACTGGTATAACCCTCTGGTTGTCTTGAATGATGAAATCTATCTCCGAAGGTGTCTTGGTATTGCTCCAGTAATAGGGCTTTAGTCCCAAGGCCAATAGTTGCTGTAGCACATACTGTTCTGTAAATGCACCTTTGAACTCTGTGAATACATTGTCGCCTATCAGCATCTGATCTGCTGAGGCATCCGTCATGCATGCCAGAAGACCACAATCTAATAAGAACAGTTTAAAGACATCCATGTCTTCATAAAACTTGAGGGGCATTTTAGGCTCCTTGATGCGGTTCACCTTATATACAATGCCGGCATCTACCAGCCATTGTATGGCCAGTTCAAAATCCTTGGCTCTGCTGCCTTTGCGCACAGCTCCATAGATGAACTTCTTGTTTTCACGTGCCAGTTGGGAAGGGAGCGAATCCAGTACCTCCCGGATTCTTGTTGATTCCGCAGCTGAAGTATGTTTGGAAATATCCCTGCGATAGGCTTCCAGAATGTCACGCTGCAGGGTGCGAACCTGCTGTAAGTCTGTATTTTCGATGAATTTGCTTACCACTCCTGGCATTCCGCCCACAAAGTAATATTGTCGGAGCAATTCCGTCATCTTGGGTTTCATGATGTCGATAAGTCCCCAGTCTTTGGAATGGAGTAATTCTATCCATCCTTCATTGCCGGTAGCATCAAGATATTCCTCGTAATCCATGGGGTACATGGTAAGCATATCTACTTTCCCTACAGGGAACGATTCTCCCTTTCCCAGAGTAACCCCAAGGAGGGAACCTGCTACCATGACATGGTATTCGGGAGCTTTTTCGCAAAAGTACTTCAAACTGTGGAGTCCTCTCGGAATCTCCTGTATTTCATCCATGATGATGAGGGTGTCAGCAGGAGTAATCCTGACACCAGTAATGGCTTGGATGGTGATGAGGATTCTGTCTATGTTGTAATCGAGCTCAAAGAGCTGTTTCATTCTTGGCTCATCGTCACAGTTGATATATGCTACGTTTTTGTATTCCTTTTCTCCAAAGTGTTGCATGATCCAAGTCTTACCCACTTGTCTGGCACCTAGTAACATCAAGGGTTTTCTGTCCACATTTCTTTTCCATTTAAGGAGCTGTTTGTATATCTTTCTTCTCATAACTATCTGTATTTTAAATGTTTCTGCTGCAAAAATACACTTTTTCGATGATAAAAACAAGAAAACTACACACTTTTTCGATGATAACAAATGTTAAATCATACACTTTTTCGAGGATAAGGTTGATTTATGCTTGAAAAAATCGCATTTTAATGGTAATGGAGATAGACAATTTGTCAGTTTATTTATAAGCAGTGCGCAAATGTTCAGACTGCATTTCCTGCAACTTTTCATTGCTTATTTCGTCAGATTCCCAAAGCTTATCCATTTCTCGCTGCAAGCGATCATTCATGAACTTTATTAAAGTTCGTTTCAAGTCAGCCAGATCTTGTTCCGACTGCAAACAAGAGATAACATTGAGTACTGCCTGCTGGGCTTGATTTAATTCTAAAACTTGTTTTGCCATAATCGTAACTTTTAAATGTTTCTCTATAGCCACCCCCAGTCGCTCCAATCGGCTTTGGAGGCAATGCTGGTGGTTTTCCACCATGAACCGAGAAGGAAGGCTGCGAATGATATCCCAAAGATGGCTGCACAGATATAGCTGGCTTCTCCGTAGCCGGTAAAGGCTAGGATGAGTCCGATGACAAGACTGAGGATGCTGACCATCAGGCAGAAAAGCACGCTGAAGGCATAGAAACTACTTATCTCATTCTCTTTTTCTTTCTCTTTCTCCTTCTCGTTTTCTTTCTCCTTCTCTTTTTCTTTCTCCTTCTTCTTCTGTCTTTCGGGGCTTCCTGCTTTTAGCAGAGCACCATATATTCCGCAGAGTAAGATGCCAAACAGGCAGAGGAATATCCCCACCAATGGGTGGCTGAGACTGTCCATAAAGCACAGTATCAGCAAGAGTGAGATCGTAAACCCCACCAAACCTATTACTGCAGTCTTATCCCAATATACTTTCATAACGATCTTGTTTGGAGTTGTATTTGTATTTTACACACCCTCATCCACTTCTTTCCAATCTATCAAACCCTTGCCCTTTTCATCAAGTTCCACTGCCAGGGCGATGACCTTGCGCTTGTCGGCCTTGAATGGTTCTGTGTAGCTCTTTTCCTTTATCTGGCTCTCGGCAGCAGAAATGCCGCCATTGTTCGATAGCTTCAGCTCCAGGACGTAGATGAAGGATGGAACCTCCACAATCATGTCTATCCTGCCAGTGGCTAGCATTCTCTCTACTTCCACCCTAAAGCCCAAGGCTCTGAATATTGTGCTCATTATCAGCCGGTAACGCTCCTCCATATCCATGCTCGCCATTTTCTTATTGCTGTATGGCACATCGGCGATAAGAGCCTTTAATGCCTTCTTGGCTTCAGCGGTGTTGCCGTCCTGCATCATTTTTCTGAGGAAGCTCTGTGCAGAAACCACTTCCGAATTCGACTTCATGGTCAAGGCAGGAACCACTACCCGGTATAATGCCTTGCGAACTTCAAAGTTAGGGAAGCCCAGGATGTAAACGCCATCGTCGTAACCCTTGATGGTGAGATAACCCGACTGATAGAGGAAAAGCTCGGCTCCGCCATTCACCACGTCCGATGTTTCCAGGGTGTCGCCCTCGATGAAGCAATGGTCAAAATATTCCATCTTCATCTCCATGTCATCCACGAACTTTGGCAATAGGGAAGTGGCACCTGATGAAGCCCAGTAATTTCTCAATTTCCTATCCTCCAGGGCATTGATGAGGCTGAACGGATTGAATATATCTACCATGTTATCGCTGCAGAAATGATATCCGTCGTAATAGGCCGTGAGCTGCTTCAGGGTCTCCTCAGGAGTCCATCCGTTTTCTTCTCCCATCGCCTCAATCTCAGGCATGAAGTTGTCGGCAACTTCCTGTTTCGAAATTCCGCAGATGGTGGCGTAAGGTGCATCAAAACTGATGTTGCTCAGATTATTGAGAACAGAGAAGAGAGAAATCTGAGTGAACTTGGTGATGCCCGTGATGAAGACGAAGCGCTCGTGCTCGTCCTCTTTTTTCAAGACGGCAAACACGGACTTGTAGATGGCTGTGCAGGCATCATGCTCTGGAGTCTTCCAGGAATGTTGCAATGGAGAATCATACTCATCGATGAGGATAACTGCCTGTTTTCCGGTCTTTTGAAACATCGTTTCGATGATGTTCTGGAAGCGGACGGCAAGGGAAGCCTCTGGGCGCACGGCTACCTCATACTTCTGTTCAAGTTTATAGAAGGCGTCATCGAGATAGGAGTTGAGTTCTTCGGGTGTAGCTCCTCCGCAACTCATGTCGAGTCGAATGACGGGATAGCAGGTCCAGTCTTTCTCCAGCTCCATCACCTTCAATCCTTCGAAGAGTTCCTTTTTCCCCTCGAAGTAAGTCTGGAGTGTATCCACGAGAATCGACTTACCGAAGCGGCGTGGGCGGCTCAGGTAATTATACTTTTTTCCCCTGTTGGCAAGTCTCCATATCATATCAGTCTTGTCAACATAAAGATAACCATCCTTTCTGATAACCTCAAAAGACTGGATACCTACCGGCAATCTTCTTTCGTTCATTTTTGTATCTGTCATAATCTGATCTCCTATGTTTTCAGGATAGCTTTTTGCGAGCCATCCACCTTTCTGCAAATTCTTTCTGCAAAGATACGACGAATATTTTGATTTCGCAAGAAAAAATGGGGGATAATATAA